>Ga0268261_10004502_pt1 | contig 10455 bp, 2 predicted proteins | sample TergutNc150P1_FD_190353 | JGI IMG/M metagenome (GOLD analysis project Ga0268261, IMG submission 190353) | Nasutitermes corniger P1 segment gut microbial community from laboratory colony in Florida, USA - Nc150 P1 (SPAdes) (version 2) | ecosystem: Host-associated > Arthropoda: Insects > Digestive...
GTGCTCGTTGGGTCCCGCGGTTATTGACCAAAGACCACAAAGGTCAGCGAAAAGCCATCACCTCAGAACTGCTGCAGAGATATCAACACGAAGGCGATGATTTTTTGCTCCGTATTGTGACAGGTGACGAAAGCTGGTTTCACCATTTCGAGCCTGAAATGAAACGACAGAGTATGGAATGGCACCATTTGCATTCTCCATCAAAAAAGAAGGCAAAGACAATGCCATCAGCTGCGAAGGTGATGGGCACAGTCTTCTGGGATGCAGAGGGGTCGATTTTGGCCGAATTCCTGGAACGTGGGCAAACCATCACTGCTGCTCGTTATGTCCAGACACTGCACAAGCTCCGTCGTGCATTGCACGATAAACGTCCGGGACGAAACATCATCCTGCATGACAACGCTCGCCCCCACGCCGCTCGCCTCACATCGGAAGCAATTGCAAAGATGGGGTGGGAAGTTCTTCCACACCCCTCTTATAGCCCTGATCTGGCACCCTCCAACTACCATCTTTTCGGATTTGTGAAGGATCAGCTGCGTGGACAATGTTATGAGACAACGGAGGCAATTCAGAAAGCAGTGCGTCAGTGTCTTCGGACGGCTGGAACGGAGTTCTACCGCAGGGGAATTTTCAAACTTCCAGAATGCTGGGAGAAATGTGTACAAAGAAGTGGCAATTATGTGGAAAAATAAAGAAAGGTATGTAGATTAAGGTGGTGTATTTGGTTTGTCAATAGTAAAGCATGTTACTTTACAAAAAATCGTTGCTCATGACTTTCGGTACGACCCTCGTATTACAGATGCTCTGTATTATAATAATTTGACCCTCACATGCAGCCCATGGATTCCTAAACTTTGTATGTTACAGTACAACCCCATGGGTTTTACAACAACAGGGTGTACTGTGTGACTACTGCCTTATCATTTTAATAATTTTTACATCGTATAAGTATATGGTGTATAGCTATAATGAAAAGCCATCTTATTCTTACAAATGCTCAACCAGAGGATTTTGAAAATATTATTGATTTTTTTATAATTCTTTCTCTTGTACAATGAACCAACAAATGCACGATTGACAATTTATTATACTGCTCCTTATTATACTGCTGCTACATGTTTCGACACTATTGTGTAATCTTCAGGGAGCTCGTAGTCAGTACCTGCCAAGTTATGTAAGTAGGTTGATACAGTCTTGGTAATACAATTTACAATAACTATACTCAACATACCTGTGATGTAACATTTATACATCCATTAGTATAGTCCGTATTTGTTACAGATTGTATATACGACCATCATACAGGATTTCCAAAGAATTGTAATGACAAAATAATTTTAGCAATTTTATTATAACTAGGACAATTTTAATATTTTTTAATGATTTTAAACACTGACAGCAAAAAACATATGTGAAATTTTAAATTATTACCAACTACTGCATTTGACATACATACGTGACTTAGCAAGGTACTAACTACGAACTCCCTGAGGATGACACTGTAGTGTCGAAACATGTCGGAGGAGTGTGATAATTTGTCAATTAATTGTGCATTTGTTGGTCATTGTACAGAATAATAAAAGATGCACGGTACAGGTGTTAAAATAAAAAAAAAATTAAAACAAAAAATAAATGATTGATGTTTATGAATACCAGTTGTGACAAGTTTGAGGTTGCAATCTCAAATAGTTTTGATTGTACTGTCGTTCATTACACGTTTCTGTGTTTCTTGTACAGTGTGATGATGGCTTAGTTAAAAAAGCTAAAGCATGTAGCTGTTGGTTTTAATAAAATATTTGGGCAGATATATATCTGCCCAAATATTTTATTATTGCTTCTTACATACTGAGTGTAGAAAAATACTGATGTTTTTCTGTGCTCTTATGTTACATTGTTTGGTATCCAACAACTTTGATATCTTTGACATTGATACACTCATATTGGCTTACCTCACGTCCCTTGATGGGTGAAAACCCTGTATATTAAAGGCCAATTTGTTCCTTAACACTTTGGAAGCAGTGTCTCAGTTTATTTGCAGAGAAACGTTTGATGACATATATATTTCAGTTCAACTTTACCACTGTTCTCCTGTAGTTTACTACATTTTCACTACATGTGCCCAACTTGCCTGCACTAGCAATGAGCTATGGGTTTACTGTGTGGTCAAACAGTAAAGATCAGGGTTTGATGCAAATGAAATATAAGAACACATTTATTCTATTTTCCTTCAAAGTACTGTCCCTTGACGAAAGCATACTGAGCACATCTTTCTAACAGTAGCACAAAATACTCATCAGGAGTGCCCAGTGGAACTGCATTTTCATTCCGTATTTATGTAATTGTCTTCTTGATAACCTAGATGCCATTGTATCTTCTTTGAGGGCAGTTTTCTCTGTAAGGAATAGAAAAACGTTGACTTTTGTGAGGTAATGTGAATGGTGTGGTTGCCTGGTTTATACCATTCTGCTGTGATTGGCCAGGTAGCTCCTCACTGGCATGGTGGAATCAAAATCAGTTCATGCATGAGGCAGTGGAACAGATGCATTGCAGATGTTGATTTTTCCTGAACCTCCATGAATCTGGCAGATCATTTCCTGATTAATATGCAGTTGATACTTTATCAATTTTGGGGTCATTTGTTGGCCTCTGGCCATCAGTTCATGAATTTTTAAACTTCCTGCATTGTGAGTAGTTAGTGGCTTCCCACATGTTGGATTATCTTCAAGGCACCCACACCCCTGCCTGAAGCTAAAAACCATTTGGATATACACATATGAGAGAGAATAAACTTCATTTCCATAAACAATGGTGGCATTTTGTATGTTTATGTAGTAGCTGCTGTCCCAAGTGTGGAAAAAAATTTGATGTTTGATAACAAAAAAAAAGTATGTGCAGGGCTGCTATGGCTGAAGTGATTGAACTAGAACTTTCATTTCACTAATCAGTAGTGGTTGTAACTTGAACTAACACAAACTGGCTGCAATTCGTTTATGTGTCAAACCATACTTGCATGATAGTATGTGTCCTGGAATTTTCTTGTTCGACCATGTATGTGGCAGTTTATTGAGAATTCAATTGATGATAATCTAGGAGGTGTCTCTCCTTTTGGGATATGATGCTTTGTCACTGGGTAATTGGTTCCCAGTGTTCTTGGACATTTAAAGCCTTGAAGATGAGACCACAGTTTTGTCTGGAAACATCAGGAATAAATCACCCAATGACTGGCATCATATCCCAGAACAATGGACACTTCATTTACATCACTGAAAAATGTAACAATTGCTTGATAATCTTTGACTCATAAAATAAAATGACCTCACATAAACAGTTGTATATTAGTGTGGCATTTACTGCCTCAAGTATATGTGATGTTTTAAATGAAGTAAATTTAACCATCTGTCGTATGTTTATTATTTTGCCAGTGCAGATTGTTTTGATCAGAGTTTGTGGTTTTGGTATGTACAGCATGTAAAATTGTATTGGTTTTGGAAAGAATGACATTTATTAGGCACATGCAGGGTGAAATGTGGTATGAATTGTAGTGGGTTTAAAATATGATGTAAATCGTCAACCAACAGTTGTGCAGTATAATAATTACTTACATGGTAAAAGATACATCATCGTTACTCTAGACTGAATTGCGCCGTTATCATTTACATGATCATCACCACCCTCATGTCATCATTGTGGTAGGCTAATGTGGCCCAAGATCCTCCATTTTGTCTGAGTTTATAGATATGGACTTCCCAAATGGGTTTGGCTTGTTACAAACCAGCAACCTATGTGGAATTAGATGCAGAAGAGAGACTTGCATATGTGTCTGGAGTGTGATTGAAACCCGCAGTCCCAAGCCTTTGACAGTCTAGTCACTATGATAAGATCTGAGTCTGCAGTTTATAGCAGTTCGGTAAAATTTGCAGCAGCATTGATGGCTGTGTGATATTACACATGAACACACACTGTTTTAATGTTGACATGCACACATACTAGGAGAGCCTCTGATGTCAGAGAAATGTGGAAACTTTTTGCAGGATTGGATAATGTAGATGGTCTTTATTTACTTATGCAATAAGAACCAACAAAGTGCACACTTTTTTCATTAATGATTTCATTTAGTTGCAGTACCTTTGACATGTTTTGAACATCCACGTGTTCATCCTCAAGAAGACTTGTACATGCAGTTTTATGGTATTTCTTTCATGCATCCATATAAGCAGTCTGGTCGATGGCAGATCTCGAATTGGTGTTTATTGACTTGGTGATAAGTGAAATTTAATATTAAGTGAGGGAAAACTTAAATTGAGTGATTATGATAAGGGGATTCCACTGTATTTTGTTATCAAGGTGATGTAAACTATAAGTTTTTAATTATGTGTTTGTACTGTTTAAAGCAGAAGTATTTTTATGGGGTATTATGTACATAATTGCAGAGTGAAGACATGAACATTCCTGCTGCGTATTACACTAGCATGAAAGCAGCTGAAATTGTGGTTATCAGTGTCATTGAATTTAGGGCATAAATTCCATAGATAAGACTGCTTCTGTTAATGTGTGGTATTCTTTTGTGATAGAAACAAATTTGATCAGGAAAAGCCTAACTTCAGTAACATGGAAAAGTTGTGCAAAGATGGTCCCATTTTTTACCCAAAATACTTAACCTTTCAATGCTGGCCTTGGTACACTGTATGGACATTTAATTCTTCACGTGCTGCCAGCATCAGTGCACTGTCTGGTCATGATTGCATTGAAGGGTAGTATAAGTTTAAAATCCCTCTGCCCTGGGTGGCAGTTGAATTTCAAACCCCAGTATCACGAATGGGTTAACATGGTTGAATAACAGTATGCATTAAATGATGCTGCTACCTGCAGGTATGCTATGAACTTTCTGGCACACTTGGACAGTGATATGAGCATATCTTCAATACCATTCATTGCTGTCTACTCCAGTAAAGTGTATGGGAGCTCTGCCTTGCATCAAGCAATAGCGTTTTCTGTACCTGAAGATGGAAATAGAATTTTTTCCAAAATGTTCTTGGTGAAGGACCGAGTTGATGGACAGAGTCCAGATAAGCAGCCATCATCAAACACCTTTAAATTAAGCAAGTGGAATGGTGATGAAATGGAATTTATTTTGTTTGCAGTGATACCAGCAGGAGCAATTCAGATTGCAAGTCAAGGTGAAACTGTGCAAGGCCTTCATACCCTAACAATGACGAATGCGACGACAGCAGGAGGAGCAATTGTACAATATGCTCAAGGACAGGATGGTCAGTTCTTTGTGCCTGGTATGTAAATGAGTTGACATGGAGAATTGCACAGTATGAAACATTATGCTTGCAGGAGGTGAGAAATTTAAGGCAGTAAAACCGCCCATGACCAGCTAAAGCTATTTGAATTGTGAATGAGCTGTCTGATGTTTGTGTTATAGTTTATGTAGAAAACCCTTCCAAGATCTTGTTACAGGTTTTTGAACTCAGGTTTGGTGGTTAGAGGGTGATGGCTTATGCTAGTTCCCCACCTGTAATCCTAGGAATTATGATACATTTATTAGGTAATTTACAGTTGTGACACTGAATGTGAGATTCTTAAAGATGGTAATCCGCAATACTTACTTAAATAAAGTAGCCCAGAGCATGTTTTAAAAATTTGCTTTAGTAGTATCCCACATACATGAGTGTGTCTTAAAAATGTAATTTGCCCTCTAGGTTTTCCAAACATAACTTACGCATTTACAGTCTACCCCATGCATGCTACATGACCATCCCCTTATATATGATCATTGCAGTAGTGCTTCATAAGGGGTACAACCTGCAAAGCACCATTCTGTTTTCCTTTGTGCTCCTCTCATTTTTGCTCAGATGTTCCCAATGCCCTGTTCTTAAACTCTTTGATGTACTTTCTTCCCTTAGTTTGAAAGAATAAGTTTCACACCCACAAAGTAGACCAGGAGACAAAGATGTGAACTACATGATATGCATATTTTGAATTTAATGTGCTCTCTGTTTCTTCATGAACGCAAGTTGTAGTTGCTGACTTCACACCATGAAGTCCTGGGTGTGATCCTAGGACTGACCATGTGGGACGTTGGGTTTGTGGTGGTCAGAGCCACTGATCATCCACCAGTTGCACATACTCAGTATTTCATTTATCCGCTATTGATACTATACACTAGTGCTTTTGAAATAGTGGTACACAGATGATTGTCTGGTGGTACACAAGGAAATTTAGGAATCTTTTTCTTTTTTTTTTTAATTTAATTTTAGAGATGTTAATTGCATTACTGAAATTGTTTTAAATGTGTTGAAATGTGAAGAAAACTTATATAAAGTGTATATGAGAATACAGTTTCATTGTTCAAATGTAAATACAGACTGTTGTTTAATTGTGACTGATGGTCGTATACTGTAACGTGTTCAGAGTTGTCAGACAACATGCCAGACCATAGGAACTGAGTACCCAAGAATATCCTGGTTATTTGTTGTGGTTCGTCAGTTACTTCTCCAGTGGGAATCACTATTTGGGGAGAGCTTTGTGGAGCTGGGGACAGAACTATGCAGTCATAAACCCTTTCAAAATCACTTGCAGTATCTGGTTGCAGTACTTTGAGGGTGGAATTTGAAGCAGGAGGCAGTAAATATTTTGCTTGGCAAACAAACCCATGTCCACTGACTTGAAAATTCTGGGGACTGGTGCTGCAACAAGCAAGGGAGCATTATAATAAAACTGGCATTTTTGTAAGAGATTTTTCCACCAGTTGGAAACAAGTACTAAGCCTGTGCAGAGGGTGAGTACTTATCATTGTGTGATCTGAATGTTTTGAACTCAGAATTTTTCTTTTGAATTAGTGACATAATTTGTGAGTTTTTAGGGTGCATTCACAAAATTGTGAAAAATAACTATGAACTTTGTCATATAAGTCTGTCTGTCCAGCCAGCTGTCCATCCACATGGAACAACACAGTTCCCAAGGGACAGATTTTTTATGTAATTTAATATTTGACCATTTTTCGAAAATCTGTCGAGAAAACTCAAGTTTCATTAAAATCTGACAAAAATAATGGGTACTTTACATGAAGACCAATATAGAGTTTTGATTCCACTGCAACAGTGGTTTCATGAGTAGAAATTGTATGTGTAATGTTTTATGACAACATTGCTAAAAGTAATCCCTTGCTCTGACAATACTGTGCATAGGAGGATTGTAGAAATGGCAGCAGGATGTCTTTTCTCAAGTCATGAAAAAAATGTTGCAGGCAAAATGGCCCATTTTTTTAATTGGATGAAAGTATGGACATCTTAAATGAAGCTTAGTTAGTGGTGTTTGTACAAGTTCCAGATGATGTAGAAATGGTGAAGTGTATTTTATTTTGTAAGTCCCTGAAGGGAAATGCAGGTGGAAGAGCAGCATTTGAAGTAATAAATGATTTTTTCATTGAATAAAAATTCAAGTGGTAATGATGAGATTCACCATGTGCAAATGACACAACAGGTAGGCTTTTAGGCTTTGTTTCATGGTTGAAGCAAGATACTAGCCCAGTTACACCCAGTTCCTCTGTCATTCACAGACAAGCTCTGATCTCAAAGAAACTGAACCTTTTATCATCCGAAACCCTTGCCAAGGCCATCAGTCATTTTTTCTTAAAAGTTGGCTGTTGAATGCTACGTACATTGTTTTCTCATACTTGTTCAGAAATGCATTCAGAACATAACAGCCATTATGTTCCTAGTGAAATTTGATGGCTTTCAAGAACGTGTGCAAAAGAGACTCTTTGATCTTAGACTTAAAGTTTGTGTTGCTGAAGAACGTGACTCCACTGTCATCACACTTTGAAGAAGGTGCTTGGCTTCATCAGCTTGCATATCTTACAGATATATTTTCACAGTTAAGTGACTGAATTTAGTCTTAACGGGGATGGAAGTGATGTATTTTTAATGGAAAATAAAGTGCGCACATTTTGTAGGATACCTTATCTGTGACAAGGATGAATAGAAACCAGAATATTGCCAGCATTTTCTACATTGAGAGATTTCCTTGACAGACATGGTACGAACAGACCTCCTGGAACTCAAGTCAACATTATGCAAAACTTGGAGAATCCGTCAGCGCAGTTTGTTTCATACTGCTCTTGACAGAAGAACCTGATAGTGGAAGCAAGTGGATTGTTTCACTATGTAGTTTGGATTGTATCTCTAATGCTAAAATCATGGATGATTTTCCAGAAAATTTGATTGACATAGTGACAGGCTACTGGTTTCAGACCATTTTCAAGGAAATGTCCCTTGAATGAAGTGCAGTTATATGATTTTTCCTACCATTTGGATAAGCATACTTGTGTGATAAAAGCTTTTTTTGGCTATGGCATTCATCAAGACCAGATAGAGAAACTGTCTGCAGCTGAGGTTGGACATGATATATGCTGTCAGTAGTGTGCCACCTGAAATCAAGATCCTGATGTTATGAAAACAAAGTTACATCTTTCTCTAACATGAAAGAGTTTTGAAAATATTTTCAGTCTGTTTCACATGTTACAAACTTTATTTTGATATTTTAATAGTACAGTAAAACGCTGTACTAAATGTTAAATTAGAACAGTAGAAATTGTGAAATTTGCAGATTTCACAGTGCTGATGTGTTGCCAGTTAGCAGGTGTGAAGTCTTCAAACCCACTATCCAGCAAAACATCCTGGAAGACCAGGATCCTCAAAGTAGAAAGTGTTATTAATATTTTTAATACCTGGTGGTACACATAAATGTTTTGTTTGTGTTACATGAGAGAAGAAAGTTGGATAAGTACATCAGTATACTATTAGCAGTTGACATCATTGTTATATAACTTGTCCCCTCATCATTGCAGTTTTGATTTGTTGCCACCATTCTGAAATATTTGAAAACCTGCCACATTTTCAAAGGACTTGTTAGCCGATTATGATGATGGGATTTTATCCTTTGTCCTGGTGATGAAACATGAAAACATGGTCAATGTCTGTGTTTTCTTCTCAGCAGGCTTAGTATTATCATTGTCATAACATCTGTGGCAGTAGGTCGGTGAGCCTGGGCTGATATTACAAGAGTACAGAGGAGGGAGTGCTAGTGTAGAATACTGCTGTATTATAAGTAACAACTTTTGTCGTGCAATAATTAGGAGGATTAGTGTCAGGTTACACTACTGTGTACATGAAGAGATGTGACACTGTGGCTACAGTGAGAACAACTGTTGCTCACTTTGTCACATTTAATATGTATTTGTCTGGGCAGTTGGTCAGACTCACGCTGAAGTTTATTACTTAATATGACGGGCTTTTCGGAAGTGATCTTACTATATAGGATAGTGTCTGAACATGAATCAGCAGGTTCCTCTAAAACACTGGTACCCACCTACCATAGTACATAGTGACACATCCTGCAAGAGAGTAATCTTGAAGTTTAAATAAAGCAGCAACCATGTACTAACCAGGAACAAGAAACTTGAAACAACTGATGTACAGCTGCCCAGTGTATGTAGTGTTTTGAGTACTTGTAAAGGAAACATATATTTTGTATGTTGTTTAGTGGTAACGCAAGGGGGAGGTATTGGTGGAGCGCCAATTATAGCTGAAGATCAGGCAAGAAAGAGAGAGATGCGGCTGCTCAAGAATAGGTGAGTAATGGATGTTTGTACAATTGGGTTAATTGTCAAGTTGAATTTTATATGGGCACTTCACCATGCTTTGTTATGACCAAACATGTGAAACCATTTGTAAAGGGCACCACTCTAAGGTAACCAGATGTTTTGTTGGGGGGATTGTGTTAGTATCAGAACATAATAAACATTCATTCATTCACTCTTTCATAATTGATAAGGTGCCCCACCCGATAATAATCAGCTATGAGGGGTAAGGGTGTTATTTAGTGTCAGAACAGAGTAATGATTTATTAATTCCTCACTAATCAGGTGTAGAAGAAGGGGACTGTTTAATATCAGAATGTGGTAAAGATTCATTTATTCATTTGCTCCCATTCCATTCCATTCATTCATTCATTGTAAGGGGCACCACTCCATGGTAAACAGGTGTGGCCGAAAGGGACTGTTTACTATGAGAAACACGTTAGATTCATTTGTTCAAAAACAAATTGATGTTACCTATTCCTGATAGGTCTGAAAATAATTATCCTTAGAGCATAGTTTTTGGGTGTACTGTGTAGCTGGTAATGTGTGTAGTTGTGTAATGTTACTTAATAATACGTAGTTCATGGCTGTTCTTGTGAAGATGTTGATGGTGTTATGGGTTGCCTGAGGTGGTATTTGTAGGAAAGGGAAACATCACATCCATTTGAAATATATATATATATACACACACACACACACACACACACACACACACACACACACACACATACATACATCCTTATGAACAATCAGAGAGAGAGAGAGAAGATTCAAACAGTCACATTAAAACATATAATATCTGTTTTATA
>Ga0268261_10004503_pt1 | contig 10454 bp, 11 predicted proteins | sample TergutNc150P1_FD_190353 | JGI IMG/M metagenome (GOLD analysis project Ga0268261, IMG submission 190353) | Nasutitermes corniger P1 segment gut microbial community from laboratory colony in Florida, USA - Nc150 P1 (SPAdes) (version 2) | ecosystem: Host-associated > Arthropoda: Insects >...
CTGCATAACGAGGAGCTGAATGATCTGTACTCCTTACCCAATATTGTGCGGGTGGTAAAATCGAGACGAATGAGATGGGCAGGGCGTGTAGCGCGTATGGGGGAGGATAGAGGTGTGCAAAGGGTGTTGGTGGGGAAACCTGAGGGAAAGAAGCCATTGGGGAGACCAAGACATAGATGGGAGGATAATATTAAGATGGATCTTCAGGAAGTTGGAGGGGGTCGTGGGGACTGGATGGAGTTGGCTCAGGATAGGGACAGGTGCCGGGCACTTGTGGGTACAGTGAGGGACTTTCGGGTTCCATAAATGCGGGGAATTTCTTGACTAGCTGCAAAGCTTACTGGTTAGCTTCTCAAGAAGGACTCTGCTCCATGGAGTGAGTAAGTAAGTAAGTAAGTAAGTGTGTGTGCGTGTGTGCGCGTGCACGTGCGTGCATGTGTGAGAGAGAGAGAGGGGTGGGAGAGAGAGAATTCTACCCTGACAGAAGCTCTTTGGGTTCTTCCAAGGCCTTGTTAGACATATCCCATCTTGTTTAGGGTAACTAGGTGTCAGCACCTGGTCATCCATCAGATTCATAAGTTCTTGGAAACTGTTGAGATGTACATTGGTGTTAATAAAAACGAGGGTGCTCTGAAAAGTTCTCATCCTAACAATGAAAAAACGAATTTGTAATTTCAAAATTATTGTTATTTTTCAACATAATCTCCCTTAAGACTAATACATTTATTCCAGCAATGCTCCAGCGGCATTATCCCGTCCCTGTAGTAAGATCTGCAAAATACCCCTCTACAGCTGCAATCGCCTCTTGATTCAAAGCAAAATGCTGACCAGTGAGGAAGAGTTTGAGTTTTGGGAAGAGACAGAAGTCAGAGGAAGCCAAATCTGGGGAATAGGATGGATGTTCCAACAATTCATAGTGCAGATCCCTTAATTTTTCCATTGCCAAAACATTTTTGTGGGCAGGTGCATTGTCCTGATGAAAGATGATTTTTTCTTTTGCAAACTGGGTCTTTTGCCACGAATTTTTTCGTCTAGTCCGGTTAAAAGATTGGAATAATATTCCCTGATTATTGTTTTACCCTTTTCAAGATAATCAACAAACAAAATGCCTACAGCATCCCAAAACACCGATGCCATGACCTTTCCTGCTGATGGAACCGACCTTTTCTTCTTTGGTGCTGAACAACCAGCTTCTGTCCTCTGTTTTGACTGTTGTTTGGATTCTGGTGTGTAACGATGAATCCAAGTCTCATCCATAGTAATAAATTGATGCACAAAATCAGTTTTATTTTTGCTAAAATGCTCCAAGCTCTGTTCAGAGATTTTCATGCGAGTGCGTTTTTTATATGCTGTGAGTAGCGGGGTTCCCATCTTGCTTATAGCTTTTTCATATCCAATTCTTCATGCAAAATATATCCTACACATTCTTTTGAAATGCCTATAGTCTCAGCAATTTCACTCACTTTCATCCGTCAGTCATCCAATTCCATATCATGCACTTGTTCAAAGATTTATGGTTTTGTTGCACTTTTTTGGATGTCCTTCATGTGGATCATCTTCAAGGCTGGTACAGCCACGTTTAAATTTGGCAGCTTATTTCTTAGTGGTTGAAAACGAAGGAGAAGAGTCCCCATAAACTTTTATGAACTTCGAATGAATTTCATTTGGCATTAAATCTTCTTTTACAAAGAATTTTATAACCGCACTTTACTCAGTTTTATCCATTTTAAGGGATACAGACAACACTCCTGCTTCAGACAGCTGTATAAAACAAACTACTTGATAGAATTACTTGCAGTTTCACATGGATGCTTATGACAGATGTACCGACTTAGAGGGAAAAAATCTTGCCGATAGTATTGCCATCTATGGTCGAGGCCGAGAACTTTTCAGACCACCCACGTATTTTAAAGATAATTGGGTCATCTTTGCATATACATGATAGATTACACCACACTCTTGCTTCTTTGGATGGAGGGCTTTTCTTGTGAATGACGTGAGGAATTGCAGTATTTTACACCAATTGATGTATCCCAACATATGACACAAGCTTCAGCTGACAACCATATTATATCCAAGATATTTGAGTTTTAGGCAAGAAACAAAACTGTTGGCGCTAGGCCACTCTTTTCTTGAAGTGCTTGGAGAACTATAACACTATATGGAAAATCCTTTCCTTCCTGTGACAACCAGCATAAGGACTTTGTATATGAATCTAGAATATATCGCTGTAGAGCGCGTTTAACCTTTAGGAACCGTGCGTCCTATATACAGGACGGCGTGTAAGTACTGAGTATTTTAAACATGCTGCACACTCTACGTTTTTCTCTTCAAAATGCCGTTTATTTAATAATGCTACCTTTTTTGGTTCATGTATTATTCACATTTTACATACAGGGTGTGCTAAAATGTAAATGTAAAACTCCAGCACCAAAAGGTTAAAATGTGATGGCACACAGTGACACACAGGAGGGGAAGTGAAGGGGAAACAGGCGAATGGAGTGGGTAGCCAGTACTCTTGCACTCTGCCTCAGAACATGGTCTATCCAGCATTACTACCAACAATAAAAAAATATGACAAGCTGCCTAGCAGCATGATGAGTTGTGAATTAAGCAGTAAAATTAGACATTAATTTCAACATCACTGTTTCCATATAACACTTAACTTACTGTTGACACAATGATTTCAGTTGTTTCCAGTATTATGATGTGATATATTTGTACAAGTGAAAACAAACACAGTACAAGTACCCAAATGAAATAGTCACAATATAATCAAGTACCCTCAGTATAAGGTCAGTGGCACTTTTATCCACAAGAACTTCACTGTAACACACTTCACTTCACTTTATCCACAAGAACTTCGCCGTAACTCGCTTCACTTCACTACTCATTTCACTTCACTTCACTACTCACTTCACTTCACTCGCCATCACTGACAATTGGACCAACTCCTTGTATATCATCATTATTGTCACAACTAACTGTAGATTCTGACATGTCATCATTATCATCATCATCATCATCGGCATTGATTACAATTCTTTCCATGACACTGTCCATCTCGTGCTCTCTACTCATGTACCCTTCTTCCACGCCTTTATCATGTCTGCAAACAGCAGCCCACTCTTCCATTGTCACAGAAGTAAAATTCTGCTCTGCCAATTGCTGAACGTCTCGCAGCTTAAAAGTGACATTTTTTGCAACTATTCTGGTCTTCATGATACCCCAAATTTTTTTTTTGGGGGGGTTTAAATCAGGATGGTAGGGAGGCAGTCTGATCACTGTGTGTCCATGCTCATTGAGCAAACAATCAATTGCAGAAGTCTCATATTGTGGTTTATGCATTTTTATGAGATCGTACAGCTCTGCTTTTGTCTTGTTGGAGCTGTACCGATTACCATGCTTATCCAACCAGAACAGCATTTCACCTTTTCTGGCATTGCTACTTGAGTGCCGGTTGAGCTGTACATTGTGGTAAGATGCATTGTCGACCACAATAACTGATTTGGGCTCTAAATTTGGAATGAGCTTCTCCTGCAACCATTTCTTATAATTTGTGTGGTTTATGTCGTGGTGGTAATCTCCAATTTTTGAACCAGATCGGAATATTAAAAGAGCATTGGGTATGAAACCTCGGTCTCCACCTGAAAAAGAACCGATTTATTTAAACTCAGGAAACCGTTATGTGAACAGTGAGATGTGTGTGTTTAGTACAATGTATTTAATGTGCTGTTACCAGCATGGATGATAATGAGACATCGTCCTTTGGAAATAGGAGCCTTCAATCCTGCTCCCGACCTGTCATCCCATGCATAGGATGTTGTATGTGAACTGCGTATATAAGTTTCATCTGCATACACAATTGGTCTCCCTTCTTCCCTATATGCTCTGATAGCATGCAGGTACTTAACTCTGAGTGACCGGATGTTGTGTCTTTCCACGATAAACTTTCAGTTATCAGAAGTCTTCTTCCACCAACAATATAAAGTGTTGCAAAATTGAAGCATGCATATTTAGAGACGATATGTAACTAAAGTTCAGAATATACAGGGCATCTTGGTAGAGTGCCAATATTTATAACGCACACTTATTCAGAGAATTAAACTTACCTAATTCCCATTTTTCTCAGCACCAATCTTAGTTAGGATACATCTCCTCTGTAACCAGTGGATTCGCATATTTTGCTGTGGATTGCCTTCAGAGTTGGTCGTTGTTTCTCAGCGAGGTAAAAATTATGAACTATTCTTCTCAAAACAGCCTCATCGAAATTATCTAAGATACTTATAGTGCAAACTTTTGGTCTGAGTTTGCGTGGAGTTGAAAATGCTATTGTGACACCAGTTTCCACATTTTCACCTTCTTTCAATACCCTACATAAAGTTCTTCTGCTAACAGGTGTTGCTTCAGCGACTCTCTTCTGCACTTTTGAAAGAGGGATTGTGATACTCACCTCAGATTCAGTTTTCATGAATTTGTACACATTATAAACTATTTCACGCTCACCACTCCTTTTTACCCGCTTCTTCACGCCTTGTAGTGACATTTTCAAGCTGTGATCAACGTACTTGCTAAAGATAATACAATAGCTGCCCGCTGATCCGCACTCCTCGACTGCCAGTAGTCAACTGACCATTTTGCTGAAAGACCAAATCTGGTTTTTGTACGTGTGCCATCACGTTTCAAACGCACTCTACATCACTGTAGGCTTCTTCACTCCTTGCTGAATATGCAGGGTTCCTTTAGTCTCCAGATCTCCTGGATAACACTGTGACAGTGCTCCAATGCAGAATTCTGTCTTAAAACTGCTTGACATTGCTTAAACAATTTTGTAACCTGGTAAAAGCATGCAAGAGAACCAGACTGCTCAATTGTGGACATTCTGCTACACAACATGTGGAGTCACAAACTGAGAAGAAATGGGATAAACTGGGTAGGCTGCAGGTCATTCTTACCGTTCTGAGAACACCTCCATCAAGTTGTGTATTCAGCAGTTTTCACTGTCATCATTACATTATTTTATGCGAGTAATTTTTAATTTCAGACCTCCTCCGATTGAATCTGTCTCTATGAGGAAGAACTGACTTGGATGCTGTGTTACTAATATGCTTCAGAAACCAGAGTTACCGGCTCATATGGTTTATGTGCAGTGATTTGCATTAGCTGCATATTACGCAAGTGTGACTTAATATACAGAGTGATCAAAAAGTCTCTGTGCGCCTGATGATTACAGTACAAAAAAACATGCAAAAATACAGTATTTTAAACAGTTTCAATCACTTACCATGATAATGTAGTTAGAATTAGGGATAACAGATGGCGTTAGTGTGAGTCTAGTGTACCCTGGCCCTGGTGGTTGGCTGCCAAGCAGTCAGATTGAGCCAAGTAGTGAGGCAAGAAAGACGTGTGTTGTGATAATGATGTTATCTGTTGAAGAGCATATATTCCTAGTGGAACATGTGTTTCAGTGTGGTGGAGAATATACACAAGATGTTCAACAACGATTCCAGGTACAGTTTCCGGAGACCAAGGTGCCATATCATAATGCAGTGGGGCAGTTGATTCAGAAATTCAAGGAAACCGGTTCTGTGTGTGATGCTACCAGACCTGGAAGGCCATCAGTACTGGCAGAGAAGAAAGTGTTGAATATCTTAGACCACATGCTACAAAGTCTTGAAGAAGTCCATCAGGAAATCATCCCAGCAGGTTGATGTCTCATATGGCATTGCCCATACAGCTTTAAAAAGATGCCTACACCTACACCCTTACAAAATTACAGTTGTGCATGATTTGAAACCTGGCGACAGTGCTAAGCGGGTAACGTACTGCGAGTGGTTTTTAGACTTTTTTGACCATGAAAGAGAGGACATTTTGGATGTTACATTCTTCACAGACAAGGCATATTTCCATTTGTCGGGGTTCATCAACAGTCAAAACTCATGTGTCTGGTGTGCACACAATCCCCATGCATTCCACGAGACGCTGCTGCACGATGAGAAGATTGATGTTTGGGTTGGATTGTCGCGTAGGTGCATAGTCTGACCCATTTTTTTCTCAGAGACTCTCAACTCCCAACAGTACTGTGACAGTATTGTGTATCCTTTCATTGTGCAATTGAAAGAAGATGAAATTGACAAGGCCTACTTTCAGCAGGATGGCACTACAGCTCATACAGCTCATATGTCTGTGGCACTCTTGGACGATGTGTTTGCAGACAGAATCACTTCTAAAACCATTTGGCCTCCAAGATCTTCGGTTATTTCTCTGCCTGATTTTTTCTCAGGGGTGCGATGAAAAACTCAGTGTATTCGAACAGTCCCCACACAATTGATGATTTGAAGACGGCCGTCACAGAATATATTCGGAATGTGGACCGTGCTATACTGAACACGGTCTTCGAGAACACAGTTCGGCATGTAAATAAATGTCTGGAGACTGGCAGGGGACACTTTGAACATTACTTGTAACTTTCTGTATTTTAATAATCAGGTGCACAGAGACTTTTTGATCACCCTGTATTACACATCATTATAAATTTATGTGTTCAGAAACATTAATACTCGTAAGTGGGTGCACTAAGAGAATGTGATGATTTTCAGAACTCAGGTATAACTAATATACAGCAATGGTGGGTACAAGTTTTGTGCCTTTGTGGCCTCCAACACATGTGATTTCATATGACAGCTCATGCACATAGCGTACAAAGTGGAAGGAATGTTCAGTGGGTGGGCTATGCTGTCTTTAATAGATGCCTGTTAAGAGTAGGGTTAGGATGAAGATTTGGCCAGTAAAATGGCAATTATATGCTGTTATGGTATTTATCAAGAGTAAGTCAGTAGTGGAAGTGCAAAGGAGGTTTAGGCATGAGTTTATTTGGAAAGTATGCAGGAATACCATCCTTTAACATTATTCTGAATTGGGCACTTAAATTTTAGAGTATTGGCAGTGTTTTTGATTCAGTAGAAATACCAACAAGATGCAGCTTTGTAATATAATTTATTATTCAAAAGTTTATTGAAGGCTCAACATGTTTTGAGCGGCACACCGCTGATCATCAGGAGCTCTAAACTGTGTTTGCAGCCTCTGGTTTATGTACCCATGTGGTGACCAGCCGTTGCCAAGGCTGAGTGGGAAATGGATCCATGGTGATCCATTTCCCACTCAGCCTTGGCAATGGCCGGTCACCACATGGGTATATAAACCAGAGGCTGCAAACAAAATTTAGAGCTCCTGATGAAGAGCGGTGTGCTGCTCGAAACATGTTGAACCTTCAATAAACTTTGGAATAATAAATTCTATTACAAAGCTGCATCTTGTTGGTATTTCTACTGAATCATCCACGATGCACAGATCCATGAATATCAGATGTTTGTGATTGTTCTGTTAGCTGGGGATACACAATCAGTCTGCATGCCAGAGGCTTTACAGGGTGACACAAGCCAATATCTGAAGGCGCACTTGATCTAACAGATGTCACTGTGTTGCTTTGAACCTTTTGTGTGCAATTTTTTGCTGTATTGTACACAATGACTTCATTTTTCATCCATACAAGATCCAAATTGCATAATGACTGCATCAAACATGTAAGATCTCGAAAGTCGTATTCTGTTGGCAGTTTATGGGTGTCGTGGATGTGCTTGCTGGTGTTCTTGCAAAGGCTGATTATGTCCGATGGGGCATACTTTTATTTCTCTGAGTATGTCAAGAAAGAAAATTGCTGATAGCAGAGAAAGGAACTACCAGTTTAGGTATTCGGAAAATTGTTACACTGAATGTTGTGGGTTGTCACGGTTTCGAATGTTTGTCCATACTTCTTTGAAAGAGGCAGCTGTGCACTGACAGAAACCTTAGCATGATACTAAGCAATACTGTTGATATTGGAAGTGGATGGTGGTGACATTGACGGTAAGCTCTGGCTTCAACAGTATGGTGCTACAGAGCACACAGCATGTGGATCAGTGGCTTGCTTTAGAGCAGTGTTTCTGGGACATTTCTGGTGATAATGTTTTAAGACTGTTCATCCCTGTTATGTTTTGAATAATCAGAAATACTGTATGTCCAGTACATTCAAACAAGAGGCCACCAAAAACAGATTTATGCAAGCCATATCCTCCAAGAAATGCCTTCACTGCCTCTATATTTAAACATTCTTTAATCCTATTATTTTATATATTCATTGATTCAGGCTTTTTTAAAATACAAATGTTTGGACTTTTATAAATAGGTATATTATGTATATTTTATATTAACACATATATGTTAGGTTTTGAGATCTTGATCCTCTGCTGTTGTGGATGTTGTTCTTTTATTCTTGTAAACAGCCTGATGATAGCCATATTAACTGAAACATGTTGCTCATTGTATGATAAACAAAATAAAATTGTTGTTTGAACTGGTCATATAGTATTTCTGGTGACACTACCTGGCCTACCAGGTTTCCTGACCTCTCTGTGCCTGCTTTCTTTGGGGACACTTTAATACTGATGTATAACTGATGTGTATGCAAACAAATGTGACATGTTTAGAGAACTGAGTGAGCCCATCAGGGATGAAATTAGAACCATTGATGAACAGCTGTTTCAAACAATTTTGGTTTATTTATGATCATGACTGCCAAAAAGCATTGCCTACCAGGGAGAGTAATTGCAAATGATAATTTTTAAAATGTAAAGAGTATATGTTAAGTGGCATTTTATTCCTGGTTGTAGATAATTGTATTGTTTCTTACATAAACCTGTTTCTTAAAAAAGTAGTCTCTGGAAATTGTCAAAGTCTGATGGCAAATTCTGTATAATTTTAACTTTTTTTGCAGTTTCCACATCAGAAACCACATCATCTGTGGAGCAGGAACGTTATTTATCAGTATTGGTATGTGCTACACCTCTCTCAGCACTGAGACAAGGATCAGCTTGGCATATGTCTGACAGTACACTCAGCATTGACTCTTTGCTTCTGGCAGCTGAGGATCATGTGCAAGGGTCTGGCACATTAACTCCAGAAGTGTCTCGTAGGGCTAATCCATTCAATAAAGCCATGGGAACCCTTAGGTAAGTAATGATTTGTGAATTGTGTATGGGTGCAATGACCTACATTTTACAGAAAAGTTATTGACTAAGAATTATTTGACTAAAGGTCTGTTGTATGCAGGTTGCCAGTGAAGTTCTGCAACACAATTTTTTTTAATTGTAATTTATTATATAATTCTTTGAAAATACTCATAGGATAATTAGATGGCTGTATTACACACCTATTTTTACTGCATAATTGACATCAATTTCATAACCTTTGTGCCAGCAAGAGACAAGAGCATATATCCCCATCTCACAGCCACTTCTTAACTTCCACAATAACTTCATCATCACTCCCAAGCCTTTTCCCACACATGGCACCTTTCAGGACTTCAAAGAGGTGGAAAATCTGAGGAAGCTAGATCTGGGCTGTATGGTGAGTGGGGAAGAACAGTTCCTCCAAATTTTGTGATTGCTTCCTTTGTGTTCAAACTTGTATATGGTTGTATGTTGTCATGTGGAAGGAGGATTTCAGCAACTTTTCTGTGAGGCCAAAATCTTCTGAAATGCTGGTGCCAGGTTTTAATAACCCTTGGTGTGTGGCCATTCAAATCTTATATAGTACTTTTCAGTTTAAGTGCCACATCTGTATTTGTTTATAATGCGTTTTCAGACATTTTGAAAGCAAGACAGTTTAAATAAAAAGTATGTCGTTAAAAATGAATCCATTCTCCTGTGTGCAAAGTTGTGAAACACTCCACCCGTTGTCATATGCTTTAGTTTATGATCATTCTTAATTTTTTAATTTAAAATTTATATTTAAAGTTTTGAAGACATTCCTTAGAGAAATTTGGTATTGTATTTGAAGTAACTTCACCACATCTGCTGAAAAATTTGGGGTTGACTGTACTTATTGTATTCTGCTTCCTTCTTCCTGCAAAGGAACCTATGTTTCTGATTGGTTTTTTTTATCAGTGGTCAGATCTTAACAATAAGATGTTTTGAAATTCCTTCTCTAACCTTCTAGGACAGAAGGGGTAGGTGTAAGAACCCAGAGATTGACGTCTGTAATGGTTTAGTGCAAAATTGAACCAAATGCAAATTTTTACTTTCTGATAAAACACAGATGTTTCAGTTTTAAATGTTTCATGACCATGCACTAATAATTCTTTATGAGAAATAACCAACAAGTGCGTATAAAAATATGTAGATTTATTATATTATAATCAGCATAGCCTTCCACATATTTTGGCCACCTATTTTGGCCATCTTCGAGGAGGTATTCTTTGAAGCAGTATTACACAGAACATTAAAACAGTTTAACCCTTAGGCGACTAATGTCATATATATATATATGGAGCACCCATTCTTGATGTTTCTAGATCACACACAACGATGCAGCACAGTCGGTAGGACTCCTCTGGACGAGTGATCAGCTCGTCGCAG
>Ga0268261_10004504_pt1 | contig 10453 bp, 7 predicted proteins | sample TergutNc150P1_FD_190353 | JGI IMG/M metagenome (GOLD analysis project Ga0268261, IMG submission 190353) | Nasutitermes corniger P1 segment gut microbial community from laboratory colony in Florida, USA - Nc150 P1 (SPAdes) (version 2) | ecosystem: Host-associated > Arthropoda: Insects > Digestive...
GGGGGGATCAAACAGCCTGGATTGCACCAAACTGTCTCACAGCAGGAATAACCTCTTAATGAGAGCCATGGACTGTGGTGTCTCATTCTGTACTCTAGATCTCCTGACAGCAAGGACCTTCTGTTTGTTGCCACTGGTGTTCAGGGCCACACATGCATCATCTACAAAACTCCCGCGCCCTGACGATCAGGCAGCACATGCTGCCAAAATGCTGGCAACAATTTGTGATCCTACAGAGTGTCAGAACCCTGAAGACAATGAACTCTCGAATAACTCCTGTGCAAGCCTGGAACTGAACACAATTATGAATCAACATCTTACCTTTGTGGTAGCAATACTGTTGACAAATGACATTTGTTGAAACCCTTTGTCTGACAACGCAACTGCTACTTCCCATCTCGGATTCACATTCTCATACACGCATTTCAGTGGGTTGCCCATATCATCCTCCTTCCCTTTAATGAACAGTTCTACATAATCCTTGAAAGATTTCACCTGAAAAATAGATAAAACACATAAACTGCAGTTCTGGTAACATTATGCACAACACAGGCAACGCTTGTGACTAACTGGACCAATACAAAGGTTATGAACACCAGACTCACAAACACACAAACAAAGGACCACTTGCAAAGTAAAACACCACTCTGGTTCCAAAACCTTATGAAATACCAATAATGAAATATAAACTCAAGAAAATGAATAAACAAAAAGCACAAAAGTTTACACAATTTTATACCAACTGGTGCAGAATTGGCTGTGGACCGCGTCAGCCAGACACTGCCTGCGACTACTTACTGGAATTCTCTTCCCATTAAGGTAGACCTTCACACCACGCGTTGAAGCTGCCACATCAAAGGCTCTCCTGGACAACAGACCTACAATATCTTTATCTAAAGTTTCCATTTTGAACTTTGATAAGTCTGGTGAGAAGCTAATTTTAGTGAAATCTTCTCCTGTGTGGTCTTTAATTCTTGGCTCTGATGTCTTAGACATGTTACTGCCCCAAACCTGCAAATTATTATTATTATTATTATTATTATTATTAGTAGTAGTAGTAGTAGTAGTAGTAGTAGTAGTAGTAGTAGTACTAGTAGTAGCAGCAGCAGCAGCAGTAGTAGTAGTAGTAGTAGTAGAAAAGGTGGTGGTGGTGGTGCTTATGATAGTAGCTGCAGCTGTTGTTTAGAAATGCTTCACAACTTTGACACCAAGAACTGCACTCTGACTGTGACACAGACATGGCATGCACAAGGCAGCAGACAGCAAATGCCACACATCAGACATGCACAGTCACATCTCCCTGTCCTTCCACCTATCACTTCTTCTGCCTGAACTAATTCATACTATATTCACATAAGTTCAATTCCAACTTGTCGCACACCACTTTATTATTATGAGTTAGTGTGCACCAAGTTGGTATTGAGCTTTTGTAAATATAGTATAGTTGCATGGACAATATATAATAATAATCCAAACTGTCCCTAAAGATGGAGACAACACACTCCTTCACAATGTTAGAACAAACAAAGCACACTGCACAATATGCAAACCATATCTGCAATTACACAACTTATTACCTGTTTAAAACTGCGTTTGTACTCCTTCGCTGCTGTTTCCACCATAAACATTGTGCTAAATATATTACACAGTTTAGCACCGTAACCATTCCGACCCCCTGTAACCTTCTCCTCTTCATCATTGTAGTTTGAGGAAGTCAACAAATGACCGAAGATCATCGTAGGTACAAACATTTTTTCATCCTTATGTTCAACAACAGGAATCCCTTGACCATTATTCCACACCGATATTAAATTCTTCTCTCTGAAACACGAAAACAGCATTAGACCAAACAGCTGCTCTAAACATTGAAACATACAAGTGCAGTGGCCTGAATGGTGGTGATTAAATGTGACCAACAGAAGCAACACAAACATCAGCAATATGAACAATGGAATCCACTTGCAATGTAAAATGCCTATTTGGTTCCAAGAACTAACACAATACCACAAATAAAAACACAAAACAACACCAACAAGCATACAAGCACAAAACCATTTTTGTAATATACAAAGACTTTCTGAAAGCATAAAATACATTAAATGACTGCAGGAAAGTCTCATGCCAAACAGCATGACAACAGTCAACCTCACTTAATGACAGAGCATGATTGAAATGTGAGTGATCTGCACAATATTACGGGAGTGCAGGAAACTGACCGGCCAGCAGCCAGGGCATGAATACGAGCACTCACCCATATCCAGTGCCAATGTTTAAGAACTGGTAATATATGCCATTCCTCCCATATGCCTGCATGGTATGTGCTGGGAATAACCTTACCTTTCAAATATCCCTTTTTGTAGCTAACTCATGGCAGTTGTTTATCATCAGCGTATATTTTCTTTGCATTTACACGAAAATGGTAAGCTGCAATAGTCACTGTGCCATGCTACTTGCAGCAGCAGAACATTTAATGCCCACCCAAGGCATTACACAGCCACATGGATTTACATCTGATCACACTCAAGGCTCAACAAGACTGCACATGGTGCAAATGGTGCATGCACCACCATAGTATAGGCTTTCCGAATGCATTCTTTGCTTTAAAAATATCATATGGCTTGAAAGTACACACATAAAAGTAACTTCACTGCTGTCCGCAAGAAAAGCACGACTTTCCCTGTGCCGGTTTTCATGAAATTCACAAACGTTCAACAGAAAAATGTGCTGATATCAAATTTCCCCCACACCACATAATAAATGTGGCAGTACAAAAAGAAAGCCACTTACACCCTAAGCAAAGCAAGGCTTTCACAGCATGGAGCTGCACAAACTCAGTCACTCAGTACACTTTTGTGGATATCTCTTGCACAGAATTTGATCCAAAGTAGGCTCATAAGTAAAGTATGGCTTTCACTGCTACGATTTTCACAACAAACACAACTGCTTAGTGTCATTACACGAAGATATCCTACACTGATTTCATGCAAATCAGTCATAAAATGTGGAAGGTGCAAACAGCAATCCATCTGTACTGTTCAGAACAACTGAGACACAGCCTGCTCTCCAGAAAGTCACACTTGACAACTTCCTGTAAAGAACTCCTATACCAAATTCATAAAAATTCACATGACAGATGATGACAAACATGGCATTCTTTTTAGGCGTGTTTGCAAAATTGCCGAACGTGATTATTAGCTTTGCGTCCGTCTGTCCATCCCTCTGACAACTCTGCTCCCACTGGATGGATTTTCGTAAAATTTGATATTTGAGTATTTTTAAAAAATCTGTCAAGAAAATTCAAGTTTCAATGAAATCTGACAAGAATAAGGAGTACTGTACATAAATACCAACACACATGTTTATCATATCTCACTCAGTTCTTCTTAGACTGATGAATGTTTGAGACAAAATCTGTAGAGAAAATTAAAACACACATTTTATGTTCAACAGCTTTTTTTTTTTTTCAAAATCGGGCCATTTATGAGATAATGCAGAAAAGTATCGTAGACAAAGTCGTGCCACACATGACAACATGGCACATGCGCACTGCATGCTGGATACCTGAGGCTACAAACATGCACTCAGAATATGTAATACTTATTGCTGTTCCACTGTAACAATGGTTGCATAAGCACTCCTCAATGTTACATTCCACGCACCCTGCCTGCCTTGTTAACTCTGTACACACCAACCAACAAGCAGTCCAACTTGGAAGGAACAACATTACCATCCCTTCAAATTTTTTCTCACTGTCCACAGTTCTTGAGTACTTTATTGTACTTAATACCTTAGTACCATTTTGACAGGAATAATGCAGAGGGAAGTAAGCAGATATACTTACGAATTTATTTCAATTTTGATGCAATCCATTTTGGGATCTCGTTGTTTATTGTCAGCAGCATTTACAAGTATTTCATCAAATATTTTGTAAAGGCCAGGAACATACGCAATTTCTCTCTGGATCATCGTCTCCTGCTCTTCATCATACAGCCACATAAGTTCTGTCACTGGTTCAACAGACCCTGAAAATTCAGACCAATTTCTGGATTAGCTACATTCTCCGAAAACAGCATAACAACACAGCAAAGACATATGAAAAACAAGCATGTCTTATAAGAGGCTGCAGACATTTCCATCAGCACAGAAAGCAATTTTCTTTGCCCCATGTCACAGACGGAGAAAAAAAATTTCTTTTGATGGTGGTTAAGTGTAAATGAAGTGTTTGCACTAGTGGTCAACACTCAGATGGTCATGTCACAAAAGAGCAGACACTGGCAACACAGTCACAACTCCAAGTTCCTTATTAGTCTACTCTTGCCACTATTATCTAAGATTCCTGGGCACCTGCTGGCTGAGGTCAGGAAACATCAGTAACATGCCTAGTGACACACATGTTATGCTACTTTATCCACATGTACACTGCCAATTCTTACTTTCCAGACCAGGTGCCCTTACTTGTATGCTGTACATTTTGTATAACACACTGGTACGGCACCCAGTCTGCAGGATGTCATCACTGGAACAGGCAGCATAAGAACAACACACGCTCCCATTGCAGAACCCTGCCCTAGCGGGATTAAACTTCAGAAAATTCGTCAACAACAAACAGTTATATAGAGGCAAGTAGCAGATCACAGTCTATACACAACTTTATCTTACAGGTAAAAAAATGGTTGTGTACAGACAGCAATCCTGCTTCCTTTCATTATGTGTGTGTATATTTAAAATGCAATGGGGATGTCCTTCCTAAAAATAACCTACAGTTAATTCAACTTGATAAAATTAACACTTATGCTACCATCTCAATAAGAATTCCAATAAAAGAATTTAACAAAACTATGAATTTGTAAAAAGGCATGAAATCTAAATTCATCACAGGATACCATAATTATACACTTTTATATTTTGTATATCTTTCTAATCAAATTCCTCTAATTGCTTTTTGCATGCCGACGACCTGAAGACACCCAGCATCAAAGACTGACACATGTCAAACTGTGTACAATTTATTTGCATACAATTACAGTAACACACCAAACACAATGGAAATCATATTCCATAATTCAATGAGCAAATATCAACAAAAACAATGTATACACTGCAGCAGTAAAAATGTGTTGTAACATTCATGTTTCATTATTCTAGCAATGTTACAAATATACAGTTCACTTCAGTCAAAGCTGAAAAAAATCATTAGGGAAATGATAACTAGGCAAAAGGAAGACTGGACACAAATGTGACTGGACAACTCTCTTCATATGGTAAGGGCTACAGACCAGTTTAGCTTGTAACACATGTGACAATGAAACAGTAAGTTGCTTACCAATATATGTGTCTGGTCGGAGCAAAATATGTTCCAGCTGAGACTTCTTCTGGTAAATCTTTTCAACTGTGAGCTTCTTATTTACAGGCTTCTTTGGAGCAATGTCCCCGCCAGCAACCGTCTCTGGTACTTGCCCATTTATAACCTCTGTAGCCATGCTGAGCAAAAAATGCTGGAATGTGGAACACAATACAGATCAGTCTCAGTTGAAGTGTGCTCTGACTCGCCATACAGAACATAAAGGAGCTGTTCTTTCTTACTGTACCATAACTATAGCCAGAATAAGGTAAAACATACATTACACATTACGAGAAAGAAGAATCTATCACAAGAGTCAGCCCTCACTTGTACCCAAGGGCCATATGGAACCATGTATAAGTGACAGCCGCAAGAAAAAATTCTGTACTTCAAAATATACAGTTAGGCAGCACCAATTACAAGTGCTTGCTAAATGTAGGGTTGATACTTGCAAAAAGAAACAACTCATTAGCAAACACCAACAACTGAAGGAATCATGAACTGACTGGTATTATGGATCACAAAAACCAGTTATGTATTTGCACAACCTTTATTGTTAACTTCCTCTACAGCTGCAATGTCTGTGTACTTGGTGCATGAAAAAGTAAAAACTGGCAAAAGGCTGTGTTGTTAATATATGAATGCAGAGAATGAATCTTAATTCTTTCCACAGGTTTCCATTTATACAGCCCTGCTTCACCACCCAGTTTAGAGATCTCAAAGGTCTGGGGCAGTGCAAACTGCAGTGTGTTCCACTTGCTATGTCCCTCAGCATGGTAACTGTGATACAGCCACCATGCTGAGGGACAACATGCAATATGACACTATGTTCAACTTTGTTCATGGCTTCAGTCAGGTATTTTGATAAGCACAAAGTTTAAACGCTTTGACAATTGCCTCTATGTCCGTGTCTGGGCAACCAGCAGACTGCTGACCAGTCACCAGTTGTGACAATTCACATTAAATCCAGGATCATCAAAACACTCGCCTAGTACACTAACCACTGTGTAAAAACTTCACTCAACTACAGTTCAGCATCTCCCACATGCCACGAAGACAGCAAATAAGTGTTCTGTAAATTTAGCAACGACCAGCTATCGTTTCTGTTGGAAATGACGTAGAACAAAAAAACAAGGTCTTTGTGATCAACAGCCACATTTCAAGTTTGAAGTTGAAAGGGCACTTGACACAGTAAAATTTATTTCATAAGATATGCTGTTCAAATTGTGCTGCTGGCCACAAGTGACAGAGTAACTGAAATTGGAACATCCTATGGAAGGGAAATGAATGTAGAAAAAACCAAAGTAATGAGAATCTGAAGGAAACCATCCTTGGTACAGACTGTGATAGATAAAAGACTGCCGCAGAAGGTGGAATATTTCAACTACTTGGGTAGCATTTTAAAAAATGATGCAAGATAAACACGCTGAAATTATGTCCGGGATTGACATGGGAAAAGCAGCTTTCAACAAGGAGGCTCTTTTTACCAGCAAACTGAACTGCAATTTAAGGAAGAAACCAGTAAAGTGCTACATTTGGAGCATAGCTCTGTGTGGTGCTGGAACTGGACAATGCGGAAAGTGCATCAGAAATACCTGGAAAGTTTTGAAATGTGGTGCTGGAGAAGGATGGAGAAGATCAATTGGACCGATCGTGTGAGAAATGAGGAAGAGTTACAGTCAACAAGGAGCAGTACATTCTACATACAATAAAAATAAGGAAGGCTCACTGGATTGGTCACATCTTGTGTAGAAACTGCCTTCTAAAACACGTTATGGAAGGAAAGAATAGAGGGAAGGATAGAAGTGATGGGAAGATGAGGAAGAAGATGTAAGCAGCTTTTGGATGACCTTAAGGAAAACAGGGTATCCTGGATATTGGAAGAAGAAACACTAGGGTGCACTCTTTGGAGAACTGGCTTAGGAAGACTATGGACCTGTCATAAGACAAACAACAATGAATGAATGAATGAACGAATGTTGTTCAAAAATAAACTATTTAAAGTGATGCTGTACCAGTAGCTGTCTACGTCCCACTTCAGACATCTGTAGGTACACACAAACATGCTGTGCAATAACAAAAACAAATGCCCAATTTACATTCAGAACTTCAGGAAATGACAAGTAGCACATTAATCTTGTACTGTGCAGTTAGCTGGAATTTCTGTCACTTCAAATACCCAAACATGAACAAACCATATTCCAGAGACAAATCCAAATTAATTTCAGAAAACACGCAGTAAGATTATCAAAATAATCTAACAACTATCCAATCCAGATGAAACTTTTCCCAATTCTGAATCACAATATTATTTGGTATACCCAAAAACAGAGTAATAAGAGTGCATCATTTAACAACGTTAACTCTATACAATGTTGGTGATAGATGAACGAGTATGAAGCAATGGTGGAACGGCACTGACAGGGAAAAAGAAGTACTGCACTTTGACAAAAATCTGTCTCAGTACTGCTTTGTCAAGCACAAATACTAAGAGGGGAAGTACGTTAACAAAACGAACAGTAACCTGCCTAAACAGTAATCACCGGTCTGAAACAAAGAATTTCAAACTAAACGGCATTCACTGCAGGCCTCTTGTGAAAACAAAAAGTAATGTAACTTCTGGTTTATTGTTTTTGTATGCTTAAGTGCAAAATAAAGAATTCCCTTATTGTGTTCTTGTGTTTCAGACACATTTAATGCTTTTCCTTCAACTGTTGTTTTCACTCTGCAATCTTTTAAAAAATTATGGATTGAGATTGCACTGTGATAGCATTGCTCTTCATTCCCTACGTAAGGTCCACCCTTTCCTATGTCTGTATCCCTTTCTCGTTCACCCTGTGGAGGCCCCAGGTTCCTCTGAAACGTCAGTAATTCTGTACAGACCATTCAGCAAAACATCACAGAAGCCAGAATCCTTTTTGTCTTCCATACATGTGAAATGGAAGATTAAAACAAACAATACTATAATTTTAGCCATTCTTGTGTATGGGTGTGGAACCTGGTCTTGCATTATGAAAAGAACTTAAATTTATGGTTGGGGAAAGGGACATTCATAAAAATATATCAGGATCAAACAATAAATTTCTAATTGTACTGTTGTATTGTCAGGATCATCAGATCAAGAATGACACAGGGGCCACATGACAATTTGTCTATTTATTTATGTTATTTTGGACATGTCTCATGATTCATACACAACATACAGAATTAGTGCTGGCTTTACTCTGGTAGCATACATGCATGAAAAACACAATACTCAATAAATTCTTATGACTGGGAATTGCAACTGGTTCCATACGTGGAAAATTTATTTAGGACTACATTTTGATAATTTTTTTTATACATAAATGTGTAATTTCAATGGGTTCGAGCAATTCGATGGACTGTTTATATAAACCTCAGACCATATGTTGATATTAATGGTGTGCTAATTCACCCGCAACATTCTGTTGACATCACAGTAAGCACAATGAAAATTACATCAATTACTACATTTCACTCCAGACCTTGTTTCATTATTATCTGTTTGATCTTCCTAATATCCAAATTATCATAAACTAGTGCAGGCCATCATTGTATCAATCTTACTGGTGCCCTACTTGTGCTGCTAGGGTGGTTTGCCTGTTTTGCTGGGGACACGTATCGTGGATAACGTACTCAAGATGTATTACACAGACAAAATTTTCCATTGCTGGTTGTTTCATCTGTCATACTGATGTCAATCACTGCCCATTTTTAACTTTCAAAGAAGAAGCTGTGTACCTCATCAGAAATACGCTAAAGGAGTAGTATATAGGACAAAGACTGTATGAAGAACAAGGCCAAATTTCAAATAAGCGTTAATAATGCACCAACATTTATCCACGTACAATCTAAAGATTTGAGGCAAGTGTAACATTTATTATATACGGCAAGTAGCATTATCAGTCAATATTATCTTTTTTTTTTTTAATCCAAAATGCAAAGAATGCCTAGGAAGGACAAATGTGAACAATGTTCAAGCTTCGCTGCAGCACTGTGTATCCACTCATGCCATTTTTTGTTGTGCCCCAGTTCTTTCATTCCTCCCAGACTACTCCCTCTACAGACACTGAGGCAAAAAGCAAGTTACTTGCATCACCAACACACACAACTGGAGCTCATCATGGCCCTGACAGATTTCTCCAGTAACTACTGTTATAGAGCCACTTTCAGCATGCTGATCCATTATGTACCACCCAATTTCACAGGTTTTGTGGCAGGTTCATGTTGAATTTTAAAACTATTCTCCTCTCAAAAGTGTACAAGACATTTTTCATTTTTTAAGATTTCTCCAGAGTAAGCACACAATATCTTCATGCATTCCTCCTTGTCATGTCTCAAGCTGTGTGTGCTTGTTTAAACTATTCTCCTATTTCAAAGTACAACATCCAAAATTTCAGCCCAAGTCCTGTAAAACTACTTTTCACAAGGTAGTTTACAACAATACTTGTTCTAATTTTCATGAAATGCTTTCACCCAGCATGTTATGTGACTGACAATAAATACTCTAGCACAGGCTCAGGATTATGGTTGATTGACACATATGCTCCCTTCATGGCATGTGTTTAAAAAAGATTCAGTGAAGTGATATTGAAGACAAAGTGTAACTTGTACAGGCTCTTGGTTTGTCAGAGCCACAGCAAGCAGATGTCAATATCACCATAAGTTGTCCCTGTATATTACATACACATACGTGTACATACACTGTGAAGGAGTTACTTCAGTTTACATGTGAAGTACAAGTTATGCTTGTACTGTGACATGCTGAGCATCCTTTGGCTTCAATTTCAGGATATATGGAATGTAAATCAATTGTTCTTGTGTAACCTGCATGGGTTGCACAGTCAGAAATGATTTCATTCCAAAATAAAACACTGATCAGGAAATGAAAAACAGCAACTATATAAAATGACTTGCTCCTGCTTCAGTTACCCACTCTCCCATTTAATGTAAGTTATTTGCAACAAAACGTGACCAAATTCAAAGCACATTCAGTTGACTTTCGTACACCTAGCAGCCAAAATTCAGATACCTAAAGCTCCTTTTTCACTTATATACATAAATGAACCATAAGTGCCAAAAGAGGGGGGG
>Ga0268261_10004505_pt1 | contig 10451 bp, 8 predicted proteins | sample TergutNc150P1_FD_190353 | JGI IMG/M metagenome (GOLD analysis project Ga0268261, IMG submission 190353) | Nasutitermes corniger P1 segment gut microbial community from laboratory colony in Florida, USA - Nc150 P1 (SPAdes) (version 2) | ecosystem: Host-associated > Arthropoda: Insects > Digestive...
TATGACATTAGTAGCCTAAAGGTTAATGATTTAACCCTTATCCTGCTAACGTGGAGAAAATGGTGAGCTCCTAATAATGCCAGCAAATAGCAGATGGGATTTAATTCGGGCTTTAAAGGGTTAACATACGCTCTGCTGCTAAATGTCTCGGCCATTGTTTACGGCTGTCCTCAAACAAACACAAAATTACAAACACTATACACTAAAGTGAAACGTCACACATTTTAAATAGAATGAGCAGTGGGATATGACTCCCATTCTTACAAAAATATCCGCTCTGTAGATAATAATACGCAACCAACCACATGCTGGGTGTGCTTGCAGAACAGGAAAATCACTTTATTTTGCAGGGATTCGAACTCCGGATAGTTCGTGCAGTAGCTTACTCACATCCCCTTCAACTACCCTTGCTGCGGGGTCCGCTATGTGGGTCCGCGTACTGCTTGTGTACTTTTATATGAACCCCATGAGGATGGCCGCGCACAGTGGTCGAAACACGTTGCAGTACGGCATTTATTAAACTAAAGAAAGAGTGTTGTGCAGACTGTACAAGTTGCTTATTGTGTCTGCATTTGGCATGCAGCAACGATTTGTCTGCTCGAACTGGTTGTGAACTGGAATTTGAAATTAGGGAATAGTGCGGGCTACCAAAGGTTAATTGCCGACACTCAGACAAACACAAACTGAAACATATTCGTCTAACTGCGTTTGCTGCGAAGTTATCTCTGGACACTACCTGCACACGCAACTGCACACATTTTCCCTTTTACTTTCCATATGTCTTGTGATACAGTTGAAAACAGTTGATGACGTCAGCGTATGAAAATTGTTACACCGAGTAAGAGGAAGTACGTTCCTTCGAAACATCAGGAAACTAATCAGCACAACGAACCGGAAGACATGAATCACCTCGAACATCGAAGAAGAAAATTCACATCTCTAAATTACGACACTCCGAAAGTCATATAATGTTTAAATTCGTGTCAAGGTCACGGTGTACTGGTAAGTGACGCCGTATGGTTTGGTAATATCCTCTTCTCCCAACACGGTAGTAGCAAACCACACGGCGTCACATTGCTGCCTTGAATCTTCCTATCAGATTCACACCTGGGGTCCAAAGCTTAAAAAAATTAGGTTTTGGGATGTGACGTCACTGATATCAACGTTCTGCAGGCAGCTGCAGTACGACTGCAGGAGGCAGAATGTTCCTCCGTAAGCGTAACTGTCTTCTTGTTCCTGTAGATCGTAACTATACAGCAAACTGCAAGGCGTCTCTTTCCTGCAAACCCCCAGTCCTGGACATTTGACAGTTGTGTACTGAGATACAGACAGTTGTGCACTGAGATACAGATGCTTGTGTACTGAGATACAGACCGTTGTGCACTGAGATATAGACAGTTGTGCACGGAGATACAGATGCTTGTGTACTGAGATGTAGACAGTTGTGTACTGAGGTACATACAGTTGTGCACTGAGAAACAGACAGTTGTGCACTGAGATACACACAGTTGTGCACTGAGATACAGAGAGTTGTGAACTAAGATACAGAGAGTTGTGCACTGAGATACACACAGTTGTGCACTGAGATACACACAGTTGTGCACTGAGATACACACAGTTGTGCACTGAGATACAACAATTGCGAACTAAGATACATACAGTTGTGTACTGAGATACAGACAATTGTACACTGAGATACAGACAGTTGTGCACTGAGATACAGACAGTTGTGCACTGAGATACAGAGAGTTGTGCACTGAGATATAGAGAGTTGTGCACTGAGATACACGCAGTTGTGTACTGAGATACAAAGAGTTGTGAACTAAGATACAGACAGTTGTGCACTGAGATACAGACAGTTGTGCACTGAGATACACACAGTTGTGCACTGAGATACACACAATTGTGCACTGAGATACGACAATTGCGAAATAAGATACATACAGTTGTGTACTGAGATACAGACAGTTGTGCACTGAGATAGACAGTTGTGCACTGAGATACACACAGTTGTGCACTGAGATACAGACAGTTGTGCACTGAGATACAGACAGTTGTGCACTGAGATACAGACAGTTGTGCACTGAGATATAGACAGTTGTGCACTGAGATACACGCAGTTGTGTACTGAGATACAGAGAGTTGTGAACTAAGATACAGACAGTTGTGTACTGAGATACACACAGTTGTGCACTGAGATACAGACAGTTGTGCACTGAGATACAGACAGTTGTGCACTGAGATACAGACAGTTGTGCACTGAGATACAGACTTGACAGAGAACTGCCAAATGTATACATTTCTGAGCTTTGAGCTGAAAGAAATAAATCAATAAATCGATGTTCGAAGCTTAATTACCAATTACGTACACACTTCCGGAGGTTCTAGATGGCCAAGGAGGAGCAGTCCGAGACGGGGAACATGCGGTCGGAAATGTCGATACAGCGGCGGGGTACGCAAGCAACCCGCGAGCGCTGACGTAGATCAGCGTTTTTTTTTTTTTTTAATTTTTGGTTTCGTTTTTATAAACGTTCGTTGGCTGCAGACAGTGTGTTGTTGTTAGTGACACTGTTCTCAGTTAATTCACAACAGCTCTTCGCAGCGGTGGCCACCAAGTTCAGTGCAGCGACTTGCCACGTTCTGCTGTCTGCATAGCTGCACGTGATGTTGCGAGATCCTCTTCTGCTCCCAAGGGGGTTCATAATGCACTCCTGAGATGACGTCACAGGAAGAAGTCCGCGCCAAGGGATCGCGGTGACCAGGCGACGCTGCCCCTGTCGCTACTAATCCAGCGTCCAGCAATTTCTCACACCTTGCACAAAATGGCGGCGCACCATGCCGGTTGGCTTCTTTCCTTGCTGCACTACCGACGCCCATTTCCGAACGAAAAGACGCTGTCGAACACTCGTTCTATATCAAAGAGTTGTCTCCTTCGAGCCCCCGTCCACCCCTGACAGTCTGTCTGTACAGTCAGATTCTTCCGTCAGCACACTCCTCCTCCATACGAACACACGTGCTGCGTACATAGTACGCTCCAGCGTCACTAGCTTACGTCACACAGCAGTCATACAGCGACAGCTACTGTCTTCCTGGATGTGACGCCGTGTATTTACTGGAAACTGAGCGGAGCTTCGGAGGAAGGTTGTACTTCGCCATCTTTGGATAGAAGACTCTTTTACCCTGAAGATGGAGGCAGCGTGTTCTTCCGAAATGTTACTCAACGTGTACCAGACTACACGGAGTTGCATCTTCATATTCAGCGCTGCGATTACCTTAAACTTCAAGTTCCTTATCGTGCCCACACGAACCAGTCTTCAGTGGCATGAATGCATAAAAAATATTGTTATACGATCCTTTTTAATATTACCCTTCCATCTACATCCACGTCATGGCAGTCGCTTCTTCCTTTCAAGTCGTCACATTGTGGGATATGTCGCAACAAGCCACTCCTGTTCGCTTCACCCCAGATTCATCACTCATAAAAATCTTTCCTTTAACACATGTACTTAACAACGGATTCCACGGAGCAATGATCCTTGGAAAACCACAGCTGATAGTTCCTCAGCTTGTCAAATTTCCCGACTTTTATGGGAATTGAAGGTTCAATGCCGTGCTGACATGAGCCTGATACAAGTCCCTGTCCTGGGCCATATTAATCCTCTCTACACTCGCATCCTATTAAGATCTACTTTAATATTATCCTCCCATCTACGTTTCCTTCTTCAAAGTGTTTTTGTCCTCCAGGTTTTTTTACCAACAACATGTATGCACTTCTCCTCCATACGTGCCACATACCTTCCCCATCTCTTCGTCCTTCATTTGATCACTTTAACGGTATTTGGGGAGCAACACAAATCATGAAGCTCCTCACTGTGCTGTTGTCTCCAGTCTCCTGTCCTCACCACCCTATTCTCGAACATCCTCAGCATATCAGTTGCACGCACACACACACACACACACAATTAATGTTTCATGTATTTCAATCTTAATATTTTTGGACAGCAAATGGGAAGGCAGAAGAAGGCTAGGATTGATATCGGTTCGGGACGCGTGCCGTCGGTCGCTGGGTGCACAGCTCTTTCTTGCTACTATGTCCGTCTCGTGTCTGCAGCTGTCCGGCCTTTCCATGCCCAGTGTACTTGGATAAAAATATTTCCATTCCATTGATGGTTAATAAAGTGTCTCGATGTGAACTGCGCTCTTCTGGGTTATTGCGTAGCGAGTGGTGGCAATTTCTTACGGACGTTTCGAGACAACCTATCAGTCCCATTTTAAGAGGTCAGGAATCAATAGGATTGATGGGACCGATAGGTTGTCCCGAAACGTCGGTAATAAATTGCCACCACTCACCACGTGATAGCCCAGAAGAGCGCAGTCGACATGTACTTCGCAACGGAAGCCTGAAATCGTGCAAGGTGCAATGCGGTTTGCAGTTCCCACGCCGGTGATTGTTGCTGAATGTGACGCCGTGCAGTTTGGCACATAATACAGACATTCCAGAATATCCTGCTGTCTCCACCTTCTGAATGAATTTCGAGGAAACTGTAGCCTCTGTCTTCAAGATATCCTTTGACCCAGACGAGGTACAGGCAGCAGGTTAACCCAAAACGTCGGTACTTACGTCCCAAACAACATGGTGTGCTGCACCAGGTTCTTCTAAAACGTCGGTACAAATGCACCAGCCAGACAATAGCAGCCTTGAAAGTAGGTTTGTGTCCAGACTGTCAAAATTATGAAGGATTGCAGATGTAACAGTGTCACTGCTGTTTGCCTTGCCTTGCCTCGCTTTTGGACCGTTAGTGGCTGTAAATGTGAGACAGCTCGCTGCAACAACGACACAAGTCCAGTGGTCCATGAAGTTGGTTATGGTGTCATGTCCTACTGGTGAAAAATACATTCTGGGTGGATCCGTGTTATAAGAAGGACGGCTTCCTGTAAACCGGAACCGACTGAAGCTACGAACTATGGCTAGTAATGGGGTTGGTCTAGGAACAGAGGGACATACACTGAGGTAACATTTGTGAGATTCAATGTTCCAGTCAACACCTCTGTTCTACCTCATAGTGCTACATGCCCCGCCCATCTCATTCTTCTTAATTTGCTCACCCAAATAATATTTGGTGAGTAGCTACAGACCATTTTTTTTTCTTTAAATCAACTCCCCTGCGGTATGACACATTAAACACTGACACACCACGCACTGCCGTCAACCACCACAAATTTTATTCGTCCCGTCAACAAATGCTACATGTTTCGGTCGCACTGTTCATCCTGAGGCACTAAATACATAATATTTTGAACTCACAACAAAATGCCTATATACTTAAATTGTTGATATGTCACAAATTTTACAAGGCATTACAATTGTACAAGGCATTACAATTTTACAAGGCATTACAATTGTACAAGGCATTACAATTTTCATGTAGCAATTAAAACAAAGATATTTTTTATGTCCCGTTTGTGGTATTCATATTGTGTGTCTTCTGGTTTTATATACAGGCTGTTAAAATTTGTTAAAAACCTTCCTGTAATTCGATAACTTCGTTGCTGGTGTAGCTGTGGGCAACCGTAAGTTCTTTCTAAAACCAATAAATGGTTGTTGTGCCAACAAAAGATATTTTTGTGTTGTTGTTTAGACAAGCTACGTGCATCACGTCTGTACTTCTGTTAGCTTCGAGTTGTTTATTAGGTTCTTTGTCTACTATTTAGGGTGTTGTGTTTTGTAGGAGAAGTTTATCGGTGAGATCTACATTGCACAGTACCAGTCAGTACGGTACAACTGTACTGCACTGCTGTACCGTGTGTACAGACAGGCGGTTTGTTGCTTGCAAACTGGACAGTTCGTCTATGCTCACAGTTGAGACATGTACAGTAGGCTGATCAAATCGAGGGCAATTTCGTGCCATATTGCATTCAGGTGCATAAAACAACAATTTTAACCTTTTCTACCAAGTGAAACTTGGATGAGTGTGCAACTTGGTCTCTCACACTAAGGAGAGGACGCACACTGAGGGTGCTGTGTGTATTTGTTATTGAAGCCTTGAAACGTGTGTTGAAATGAGATCTTTGCTAGTCCGGGTAGGCACGCAGCGCTGATTGGTAGTTAGCCACAGACGCTTCGGAACAACATATCGGTTCCATCTTTCTAGAGTCAAACAGTCCCAGCACTTTCCTTGGACTGACCCTTGCAGATCGTACCGATAGGTTTCCCGAAACGTCGTTAACTACCAATAAGCACTGCATAACATCCCAGAAGAACGAAGATCTCATTTACTCAGTGGCGGAAGCCTGAAATCATGTATGAAAATCGTTTCTTTTCCTTGAAGAAGTACTGTCCTTTAGGCCACTGCTGTCCGCAGACGGTCTCAGCCACCCTGTTACCGCAGAAGCAAGAAACACGGCAACCCAACTCCCACTCTCGCTCCCTTTCATAACTAAGAACTGAAATTCATTTCAACCCTTCAGTACTTTTGTTTGCATCTCTCTGCCTCGCTACATAATAGCAATGTCCAAGGGATCGCAGCCAGCGAACTAACGGTACCTTCTCTAGTGTTCACAGCGTCACAATGAGGGTCACATCTTCCGAGAAATGCTATTTGCAACAACTGGAATATGATGGAAGGATTGTAAAGCGAATTGCGAGACAGAAGACAGCGCTGTGCTGCTGCTGCTGTTGCTCAATACGGACCGAACACCAACTGCACACACACACACAATTCTGTTTCTGACATAACATAAATCTGGCAGTCAGTTAAAATCTGTCTCTCATGTTTCTTGTTTTTAAACGTCAAAGCAATTTCAATCCATTGCTTTCTGGAAGGTTCTCAGCTTTCGTCCCTTATAATTTGTCCTTCTGGTGAGGTAAAGGTAAAGCTCTTTGTATAACAAGCCATGATGACACCGACGGAGAGTAGATGTATTGCTCTACTTTTTCTTTAACCTAGGCGCCCTGGTCGTTTTACCGCTCGGAATGACGCGGAACCCATTGTATAGGAGGCTGGGTAGTCCCCAGAACCGGTCTGGACGGGGACGGGAAATCTAGTTATCACAGGTATTTGATATCCGGACCGTCGAGACCGTAGCAAGTCGCCGTCTGGTAAGAGCAACTTATAGCTGGAAATTAGCATGGAGGTCTAGTGGAACGGTACTGGCAGGGGAAACAGAAGTACTGGGAGACAGACCTGTCCCAGTGCCACTTTGTGCACCACAAATAACACGTGGACTCACCTGGGATTAAACCCGGGCCTCCGCAAGAGTAAAAGTATTTTTTTCTATCGAATGCTCCCCGATTTCCAAAATAGCATTCCTTTTTGGAAAGTTCCCAGGCTTCGACACTTTGCCCTTCTGGTTAAGAGCAGACATGCGTCCTGTGTTGCTGTCGCCACAGTGCCCTAACAGAACACCCAAACATATCACGGAATTAGTCCGTCTTCGTACCGATATACAGTAGAGCGACGTGCAGGTGCTGAGGCGCTGTTCAGGGGCGTGATTCGAATCATCAGTGCCAACGTCGGTTCACACGTTCTTCAGCTTCTTTTATGGCAGTCTTATGCCCTCTTGATAAAGTTAAAAAACGCCTTATGTGGAGACCAGGTCCATTATCTAGTATCAGCGACTCAACAGTTCGTCGGATATTCATGGAATTTGGTAGAGGAGTTCTTCACAAAAATTTATCAAACAGTGTGATTTTCATGAAAAATCGCTCAGTGAGAGCCATATTTTACTTAAGGCGTAAATTAATTTCTAACCTACTTTCCATATCTGACGGCCGCAATAGCTCAGTCGACATAGCGACTCACTACGAGCCGAACGTTCCGAGGATCGAAACCCCGTGGGCGCAAGATCAGCCTCGGCCTTCTTTACAACGGGCACTGGGTCCTTCCCGGGACTAAGGCGGCCGGATGGTGGTGCTGGCCACCCACATGCTAGTGTCAGATGCGAATGGGTAGGCGTTGTCCTTCACGGGGGTGTCATGGCGTGTCTTGTACCTTGCCTTCCATATTTCGTGACCGATATCGGTGAAATTCGGTGTAGATGGTCTGAATGTAGGACGCTGAGTAACACTGAGTTTCAATCTGCTACAATGAAAGCAATACTCTGCTTAAGAGCGCACACGACATCTTGCACTGTTTGCTACATTTTTCGCCTGCTGTTAGTAAAAATCGGCAAGAGAGGTAGAAAAAGCTGCTGAGAATTTGTAAATTTTCGTGAAAATCAGCGCAATTTTCTTACAGGCGCAAATAAAACTGCAGTTGGCCTGAACTGTGACGCAGCGTGACGTTTTGCAATCAGAACACGCCGTGGTACAGTCTGTGTGCAGTGTCACCGGCGTGCCACTGGCTGGCACACTGTACGCAGTTGGACATCGTTCTTCAGCTGCACCACTGAACTTTGACCTCTACATTTGTATTCATGTGCACTTTTGTAAGGTCTGCAGTACTGTATATGACGGTAACCAGTTCACATCCAACATCACGTGACTAAGAAATGTGAACCCTGAAACTCTAAATTCCCGCAATCAGTTAACGTCACCAGTCCACGTCATCCAGCTGACTGTCGCTGTCATCATTCTTCCCCCAGCTATGGTATATACATGTTGCTGACGTCACAATACGATGCAATGACTTGTCACACGTTATGTATCATGAAATGTGACCTGCCCTCAGGCAGTGGGGTAAGTACCCTCGTACCCCTGTGACATGTGACGGCGTCCCGGGGGTAAATGTGAAGCATATTTCGTTCAGACTGGTAGAAAGACACGAACGCTTCGGAAAACCCAGTTCGAGCTCCATCTTCCAAGAGGGAGACAATTAACTTTACATCCCAGTGGAACGTAATGATTCGGGCACAGTGAGGACCTCTGATATTCTGTATCGGAAATACCAGATATCTGTAACATATCAAACGAATGTGAGATATCAGATATCTCTGAACAACACAAAACTTAAAAATGTCGTTTCTTCAGGTACTTCAAAAGACGAGGTTGAAGGCATGGCTGCATATCGACGTCCTGTCATTGTGCGCAGTGAACGAGGTTTCGGAGCATCATATGGCCCTCCAAGGGCTTCTTGGATAGTTTGATACTGCAGATAACACCACAACAATTCGAAACTTTAAGTTTGCACATCCATAGATACAGCGCCACATCCCAGTAGACTTGCACACCTAGAGACACAGCGTCACATCCCAGTAGACCTGCACACCCAAAGACACAACGCCACATCCCAGTAGACCTGCACGCCCAGAGACACAGCGCCACATCCCAGTAGACCTGCACACCCAGAGACACAGCGCCACATCCCAGTAGACCTGCACACCCAGAGACACAACGCTACATCCCAGCAGACCTGCACACCCATAGACACAAGGCCACATCCCAGTAAACCTGCACACCCAAAGACAACGCCACATCCCAGTGGACCTGTACACCCATAGACACAGCGCCACATCCCAGTAGACCTGCACACCCAAAGACACAACGCCACATCCCAGTAGACCTGTACACCCAGAGACACAGCACCACATCCCAGTAGACCTGCACACCCATAGACACAGCGCCACATCCCAGTAGACCTGCACACCCAGAGACACAACGCCACATCCCAGTAGACCTGCACACCCAAAGACACAACGCCACATCCCAGTAGACCTGCACACCCATAGACACAGTGCCACATCCCAGTAGAGTTGAATCTACTTTAGCACAAAACAACAAGAAATAAGGTATGAAACTCTTTGTGACACAAATCATCGACAGACTGAGTCAATATCGATGTCCAATTTTCTTCAGAACTTCCAGGTGGTACTATCACGTGACACAAATAAAATTCACTGCCGCCGGCAATGTGAAGCCGCGTACTTCAGTAAGCTGCAGTGGAACTTGCTACCTCCATCTTCAGGGTACAAGACTTGCCGCGTGATTCTGACACTGGTAGGTGTTCGTCGTAATGGACCCAGCTAAGTAGAGGCGTCCCCACCTCTTTACCTGACGAAGGAAACAGATCGAGTTTCCGAAACGTGTTCTGTTCGGAGTACAGTCGAACAACAAAGGCCACAAAACGGTTATGGTGCGGTCTGCCTGACACCAAGCAGCTTCAGCAACATAGTCACTGTAAGGGTAAAGGTAAAGGTGCCCCTGCGGACGTCGTGAAGGCAAAGAGAGGAGGGGTGGAGTGGACGTTTAGCTCCTCTAATTTTTAACCTAGGCACTTGATGAAGGATAGCGCGCAGCCTCATGCCCTAGCCGCTTTACCCAAGGTGAAAGAACCGCCATTACTCATGAATTAGGAGGCTGGGTGAGCCCCACAGCCGATATAGGCGTCTTGCCACCACCAGGAGTCGAACCCCTTATCGTCCAGCCCGTAGTCCAGTCACTATGCTAAATACACACTTACTGCAGTTAGACACGAGAATTTTCCTTATTTCCTCATCTAAAAATGGAGGGGGGG
>Ga0268261_10004506_pt1 | contig 10450 bp, 9 predicted proteins | sample TergutNc150P1_FD_190353 | JGI IMG/M metagenome (GOLD analysis project Ga0268261, IMG submission 190353) | Nasutitermes corniger P1 segment gut microbial community from laboratory colony in Florida, USA - Nc150 P1 (SPAdes) (version 2) | ecosystem: Host-associated > Arthropoda: Insects > Digestive...
AACAGTACCGGGTCGCTGACCTTCATCATCGTGGCCTTGAGATGCACGCCGAACAACAAGTCCTCGGTTTTGGCGGCCTCGATTTGGGCCTGCAAGAACTCGTCCAAAGCCTTGGCTGACATATAAGTCGCATCAAAAACGTCGCCCTGGCGAACCTTGATCCCATCGCGGATCACCGTTGCCGTCGGTTGAGGAGCGACAGCGTCGCGTCTCGAAACCACGGCATCCTCCGACGGGCACGGCACGAACCGCAACGTCAGCGTGTCGTCCGCGTCCACCACCATCGAGGCCTCATTGTGGAAAAAGTCGCCGTCGGTCATCGTCGCCACCCGGGTCGGCGAATCCGGCGCCCACTTCCCCATCCGGTGCGGGTGCGCCTTCGCATAGGCCTTGACCGAACCGGGGGCCCGGCGGTCCGAATTTCCTTGACGCAAAACCGGATTTACCGCCGAGCCTTTTACAGCATCATATTTCGCCCGAATTTCTTTGTCTTTATCCGTCTCAGCCGAAACCGGATAATCGGGAATGTCATATCCCTGCGCCTGTAATTCCGTAATTGCGGCTTTCATTTGCGGCAAGGAGGCCGAAATGTTCGGCAGCTTGATGATATTCGTATCCCGATATTGCGTCATCTGGCCAAGTTGCGCCAGCGCGTCCTCAACTCGGCGCTCCTGCGGCAAATACTCCGGGAAAGCGGCCAGAATGCGCGCGGCCAACCCAATGTCTTTAGCGCCGACTTCAACCCCAGCCTGCTTTGCGAAAGCCTCAATTATCGGCAGCAGCGAATAAGTGGCTAAAAGTGGCGCTTCATCGGTATACGTATAAATAACGGGCACAACCCCAAAGCATAGCCGTCGTGCCCGACCAATAAGAAGCCTTGGCTGCCGCCCACATCATCGAGCGGCAGCCAAGGCTCATCTGACTAGCTGCTACCGCAGAGCGTGTGGTTGTGCATTCCGATGTATTTGCCGGATACCCAGCCGGTGCGCCCAGCATAGGAAACCCGATACCACCCGGATTCCACCTCACCAGTTGGCACTACATTGGAGCCTTTCGATAGGAGTTGAATTACCGAAGCATTACAACTCGGCGCAGTCCGCATATTCAACGGGCTGGTGACCCGCGCGGTCGAAACCGAATATCCGGCATTTCCCGAATTAATGGTATTACCGGAAAGCGCCCAGGTTGGAAGCCAGCCATCTAGCACGTGCGCCCAACTACCTTGAATACCTTTGACATAAACGCAAGTCCCGGCGCTCAAAGTGTCGGACATATACGCCGAATTGGAACTCGGCGAAACTCGCAAGGTCACCGTCTCGTTTAGGATATTCTGATTCGACAACAGTTGGTTGGAATTTACCCAACCGCCGCCAGCCAACTTAACCCAACCGTTTTGCGAATCGATAACAGTCACTCCGCCGCCGCTGCTAATTTTACGCAATACCGCATAATCGGCGCCGGGACCAGATCGGACATTGGTATATCCCACGGGCGAGCAGACCGCATCGCCATATCCGCTGCCAATTTGCGGCTGCACATAAACAGTCTGCGTCGGCGCCGGCTGGGTTTGGATGTATACGGTTTCTGTCGGTGCTGGCATCACTTGCACATAGACCGTTTCAGTCGGTTCGGGTTCCGGTTCAACCTGGAAATCCGGCTCCGACTCGACCTCGTCCGTAATGGCTAGGGCGGGATCATTATCTTCGGTCACGTCGGCTGGGGCGGCGGAAGTTTCGGCCAGCGGTTCCGCCGTCGTTTCGCTGTCCTCAGGTTCTGCCGTCGTCTCACGATGCAGGAACGGTAGCTTTTGGGCAACCGCAGGCAAAGCAAAACCCGGCCCGAAGTGCGCGTAAGCCCCAACACCTGCGCCGACAACTAACGACGCAGCCAGCGCAATCGCAATCGGAATGAGCGGTTTCTTCGCGCCGGATGTTTCACGGGAAACCTCTGGAGCTGACGGCGCCGGAGCAGCCTGAACCGACTCCACTACCTTTGCTGGCGGCGGCACTTCGGAAATTGGCGGCGAAACCGCAACTGGCGCCGTCACCGGAGCGGGTGGCACCGCCGGAACCGCCGCTGTCACAACAACGATCCGCGCCCCACATTCTGTACAAAATACGTTTCCGTCCTCAACCGGGTGCCCGTTACTACAAATAACATTATTCACAAGTCTTCTCCTTTCAAATACTTTGCGCGCGCAGATTCTTGAGGCTAAAAGCCAACACGAGAATGCTGGCTAGCACTAAAGCCAGTAAGAGCAATAGTTGGATATAGAATCCAAATCCGATGCCGCCAGCCGCGCCAGCGGTTCCAGGCACCAAACCGGAAAGCGCCACAAACCAGGACAGCGGTAACAATATCCAAGAACCTATTGCGATAGTGGTAATTGCGGAGCCAATTCGCCAACCGAAAGTACCTTTGGAACGGGCAAAAAGCGCTAAACCTGCTAATGCCAAGAATAGTAATATCAGCGGCAACCAAGCCCGCGGCCCGAAATGAAATATGTTATATCGGGTAGTATCTCCCCAATAATCACGATATCGGATTATCGGCAACACTAGACTGAGAATTAGCAGCAAGGGCAGCGCAAAAGAACCAAGCAGGGCGTGACCGAACCAGGTTTGCTGTTGCTCTTGCGCCCAACCAGCGCCTCGAACGGGCACGAAATTGGGGTCTGCCACCTTCTGGATGGCACCGGTTCCACCCGCCCACAACAGTTTGGCGGCGTCCTTGACCTGATCCTCCGGCTTCACTTGGGCAACTTCCGCCACGGCGACCATATCCGCCACGGCGACCTTATCCGCCACGGCGACCACAGGAGTCTGATCAGCAACGACGGCAGTGACCAGCCCGGCGCGGGCTTCGGCTCGGGTCGGCACCACACGCGCCGGAGCCAAATTGGCCGAGTTGGCAACTGGGGAACCGCAAACGCCACAGAACGCTTGACCCGGCTTGAGCGGGTGCCCCGTGCCGCACCGCAGTTCCGCGACCTGTTCGACTACGACGGGGACGGGAGCGCCACATTCACTGCAAAACAGGTCGTCCGCAGCTAATTCGTGACCATTGGCACAATTCATCGCGATATTCATTCCCTTAGTTATTTACCGTGACCGAAACATTGACCACAGGAGCCAAAGCCGACTGTTCGACCAAGCCCCGGGAATTGTAATCTGCGCACAAAGCGTTCATCGCATTGAATACTTTATGGGCGTATATATACGGGCCGATAAGAAGCGCTGGAGCAAGAAATACATCCCATATCCAGAAGTCGCGTGGCGCTACCGAAGCGTGCAGATTACGGCGCTTTTGTTCGTCGTGGATGCGCTTGGTGAAATTGTGATTCCAAATGAAGTAATACAGCCCCAAGGTGCAAATAGTCAGCAGAATCATAAGGAGGAAATTGGTAGTGCGCTTACCATCGCGTTCGGCGACAATGTTGAGTGACTTGACGCAGTTGTACCACATATATATGGAATAAATCTCAAAGGTAAAAAGACCCAAGAAGAAATACGCCACGGTAGAACGATTTGTCTTCAGCGTCTTCGGCGTGGTCACGGCGACCGGGGCTTCGGGCGCGACTGTGGCAGCAACCGCAGCGGGAGCCGGGGCAGGAGCCTGGGCAGCCATATCGCCGTACAAGATGCCATCGGCGATCCGCTGTGCTTCGGTGTCAAGCGGGGCCACCGCCGCTGGCGACGACGAGAAGCTGACCCCAAAGGCCGCCGACGACTCACCACATTCGCGGCAGAACTTGTCCGTGCTGCTCACCGGGTGCCCACTAGTGCAGCGCACCTGGGCCGACACATCGGGCAGCGTCACCTCTTCAAGCAATTCGGCAACTGAATTCGGTTCCGACAAGATCTCCTCGACCAAGACATCTTCGGCGAAAGCATCATAGTCGAGGATATCGCCCCCGCTGGAGTGGTCAAAGCCCAGAGCTGGAAGGTCTCCCGCAATTGCCTCTTCGATGACCAAACCTGCGCCGACCAATGCCAATTCCGACTCAGCCGCCGGAGCTTGGACAATATCAACAGCTTCAAAAACTGGGGTCGCGTTCTCCTGGACAACGATGATCGGGACGGACTGAGCGGCTTGGCGTTCGCCGCAACGCGCACAGAATTTCGCGCCAGTCTTCAGGGAATTACCGCAAGTGGAACAGAACAAGGTGGTCTCCTTTTGCCTGATCGCCTGAGGTTAGGCGACCGATGGATAGTGCTTGGCGCCTCCTATTTTGGAGCGCTTACGAAAATCCTAAAATGGCAAGTGCGCCACACTGTGGCGCCGCACACATCCAAAAGCATCCGAGGTTGCCCAACCTTCGTTAATTGCACCTCATACGCAGCTAACCACCAACGTATCGAACATTTTGGCAATAGTATACGAGAGCAATTACGCGCCAAATAGAACGGCAATCTCCACCGCGCGCATCGCGTGGAAGCGGTAATTGCCTCCGCGTTAAAGACCAAAGCCCGAACCGCCGCTTTTTGGGCTCTGGCTCGGGCTTTTGGATTGTTCGCCACGTTTTCCGCACGGTGGCTTTTACCAGTTTATATATGAGAAAGCGCTCCCGGTCCAATACGTAACATTGTCATTCTTGGGCAGCTTATCGAGTGCCTTTTGCGGGATTGGATTGTTCTCGCTCTTGCGATTTACGATCCAGTTCGGCCCGATAATTGATTGGGCCTTGGCCGGGTCAGTCACCTGCTTCCCCCAACCCAGGAAGTAATAGTTAAGGTCACCCATTTCATCGTGCCCGTCAAACACTTGGCCCTTTGCGGGTTCCGAGGTGAACTGGAAGTCGCCACAATCCAGATAGTCGCCCCACCAGTCCTTGTCGTTCTTGACTTTACAGTTGAAGCCACTAAATAATTTCTTAGCATCCGACATCGTCAGGCGTCCGCAGGCACTGAGACGTTCCGGGTTCGCCGGGCTGCCACCGCTACCTACGCCAGTCGGGTTGCGAACCTTGCCGCTTTGCTGCGAAACCATCACCTTGTTTTTGTAACCCGGCTTGCTGGCGGTACTTTGCACGGAAAGCTTATGGCCCACATCCGCACTGGTGGCGGTGTACTTCGCATTCGTCGCGCCACTAATCGCTTTGCCATCTCGCAACCACTGATATTTGTAAGAAACACCTTCACTTGGGGTAATCTCGATAACGTTTTTGGTTTTCAAAATGGCCGGATTGGACTTCATTTCGCCCTCTTTTGTGTAAGATTTTCCGGCTTCTAAGCTCGAAGGCTTAACCCAATAGTCGGGACGGGCTTGGAGGGTCGCACTAGGGGTACCAACCACCACATCATCCCCCGCAAATAGCTTCCAATATTCTGACTCAAAACTGCTGGTCATTACGATGCCACCCCCGCAGAACTCCTTTTCTGCAGCTACCGCTGGGCTTGCAAAGCCGAGGGTGGAGAGCGCGAGGGCGCTGGTTAGAAATGTAACGGCTAGACGACGGCTTTTCAGTGCCACGGAGGTGCCTTTCGGGTTGCAATTTCACTTATGCAAAATCTAAACCCGGTTCGAGTCGGCACTGTGATGGCGCGCACAAACCCGACAAAAAGGCATTTTAGCGACAGCTAAACCAACTACCAGGACCAGCCTGCTGCGGAGAGGGCGCGCTCTTTACGGAGGCGTTCCAAGTCCTGGCAGGGAAGCTGGGGATCGGGGCTAATGCCAGCGCGTTTGCAGGCCTCGGCTAGGAGTCCGTCGTATGCCAGCGAGGCGGCTTGGACTTTGAAACTGCGGGCATAACTTGGACAGGTTTCCAGGTCACGCAGTTCGGCGGAAAGTTGCCCGAGGCGGGTTTGCAGGGCCAAAGTAGCAAACGCACTGTTGGCCATTTTCTGCTCGGCGCGGGCTAGGGCCAGCCGCCAGCAGTTCACGATCAGGGCGAAGCCCAACGCAATCAGACCGGTGTATTTAGTTAAGTCAGCGAACAACAAAGCTAGCGGCTTCATCTTCCTCACCACCCGCGCACACGTTTCTACCGTTTTAGCGTATGCTAACGCAGGTTCGCGAAAAGTGCCGCGCAACACACCCGAACGACAGCCGCAGACTGACTGGGTGTTTGCTTAGAGCGGTAGCACCGCTCTCATTGACGTATGACGGCTGGCTGACACTTTCATAAACTACCGCAGGAGACAAAAGCGGCGCCGTGGTTTCGAGACGCCGGTTCCCGGCTCCTCAACCGACGGAGTTTAGAGCGTCGCCGGCTCTTCTACCCAATAGGCGTCAATCATCGGGGGCACCCCGTCGGAGCGGGGCATCCAGGCTTCGAGTTCGCCGTGGACAATCCAGCGGTGGGAGTTGCCGAAGGCGCCGCCGGTCGGAGTGGTGCAGGTGGTCAAAGTGATGAGGCGCCGGGTCGGGATTTGCGTGCCGTCCTCGCCGACGGGGACGAACGGGTCGGGGTTAATCACCGAAACATCGGTGGGCAAGACAACTTGACCGTCACCAATTACCCGATATATATACCAAGCTTCGTGCGTTTCGAGTAAAATCCAATCGCCATCGCGCAAGTCCGGTAAATGCAAAAAGTTGTCGCCGTGACTGCGCCGATGTGCGGATAACGAGAAATTGCCAATTTGGCCGGGGCCAGCGGTATCGACATAATGCGCGGCGGCACCCGTATTTAATATGGCATTAGTGGCAGACTCAGTCGCGCCCCCTTGCTTTACCAAAATGCGGTTGCGCAACTCTTCGCCCTGCTCATCGGTGGGTCCAGGATTATTGGCGCGCCAAGATAGACCGTGCCAACTTGGAATTGTTAAGATACCAAAAGCCTCACCAGAGGTGCCCAGCGCAATTTCGGGGGGCGGGAATAATTCGAAATCGCGAATCAGTTTATCGACGGGAGCAATTTCCTCCGGGGCTTCTGGCCAAGATTCCACAACTTCGCTAATCGCAGCTTCTTGTACGCCGCGAACTCGCATTGTGGTTCCAAAAGTATCCCACCAAAAAAGTCCAGCCATCGCTAAACCGGCTGTGATTAGTAGAATACCAAGCCAAAACCTAAACCCGCGCCGCGTCTTTGCTCGGACTTGGACAGGTACAATTTGCCCCGGAGGTACTTCAACTACCGTAACCACCACATCCCCCTTTTAGCCATAACCCTGCAAACGATTTCGCCTCACCCAAAACGAAAGCTATTTGCAGGTGACTAAATCGTAATGGGTTTGGTCCCCATTGCGATATGTGTCAGGGCCGTATTGGCGCAATCCACCAGTTGCGCCCGCACATAATAGTCACCCGGCTCCAGTTCGGACAGCGGCAGTTGCGCTTTCCATTCCCCGAATTGCCAACCTGACTTGACAATTCCCCTAGCAGCCGCGCGATTGCACGGATCAGCGTGGACCAAATGCACCACGAGATCGCGCGACATATCGTGCGTCCCTAACGCTAATTCGCCAGAAACACAGAGCATATCGCCCCGAGCGGTTTCTAGCACCGAATATGCCTGGTCAATTTGGACATATCCGTCGGCGAATTCCTCGAGCGTTACCATTATGGAATTCTGCGCCATTGAGCCGTGAGAATCCCTGATCACAGCCGTAATGTCACAGGTTCCGTGCCGATAACGCGGCAAGGCACCGTCCTCAAAAAACACATCCCACAATCCATCGATGATTTCAGCGGAACGTGTCGCGCCGCAAATGCTAACTTGCACCTGCTGCCCGGATATTTCAGATCCCCAAACTTGACCACTAACGGTAAATCCATCGTAGGTGTTCAAATGTTCCGGAAAATGAATTACTTCTAAACCGGGCGGAACATAAGTTGCGTTCGCGACCGTATCATTGATATTAGACGAGGCACAATTAGACGCCGCCACCTCTGCTATCTTGGAAACAACTTCTGCCAACACAAGCGTTTGCGCGGCGGGCAGCGTGCTTGGAGATAAAGAGGTCGACGTTTCGCTTTCCGAGTCAGAATTCTCCAACTCGGAATTCGAAACAGCCGTTTGGCGGTTCGTTTGTAAAGCGGTCATAATGCGCCTCCAGTCTTCTTTGATCGGTGCGAACGGTAACAATGATGACTGGTAGGGCGGCGCGTTTTGAACGATTGCAGGGGATTTGTCGCATATTCTGGCGCAAATATATCTTTCGAAAATCTTTAGTTTCAAAATCTTGGGCGTGGCAGCGAAAACCGGCGCTGACGTGGGATAGTATATGCCGCAGTAGTCGAAACGGTTCGATAGCGTCACTTAAGCCAGGCTTAAGTGCCTAAATAGCGACGCTAGGATTGAAGTTTTAGGGAGCAGCAGTGAACGACCAAATCAACCCTCCAGACCGAAAGGCGCCCTCCACATATGGCGACCGGATGGAGCGGCTGGTCGTCCTCGCCCAAACCGAGGCGGCCGAAGCTGTCGCCGATTCACGCAAACGTGCTGCTCAGGCGCTCTCTGATGCGCAGCGTCAAGCCGTTGCCCTGGTGGCACAAGCCAACGTTGAGGCCGACACCATCATCGCCAAAGCCCGCGCCGAAGCTGAGCGTGTCACCGCCGAGGCAAACGAGGACGCCGCCGATCTTCGCCGCGCCGCCGAAAATGACGCCGCTGCGACCCAGCGCTCCACCGCGCAAGAACTCGCCGATCTGCGCCGCGTGGCCGAGGCTGACGCCCGCGACCGCATCATCGCTGCCGAGGATCGGGCGCGGCGCATTACGGAAGACACCCGCGCCGAGTGCGACCGGATGCAGGCTCGCACTGAATCTGTTTTGGCAGAAACCGAGGCCGCACGCGAGGCCGCGATGGTGGACGCCGAAGCGCTGCGGCAGCACGCCGCTTCGGACGCCGCCGGGGTTTTGGACAATGCCCGCTCCCAGGCCGAAGCTATCGTGGCCGAAGCCAAAGCCGAGTCCATTCGGATTCGCACCGAGGCGGAGCGTTCCACCCGCGACCTGCTGCAACGCCGGGATCAGATCGCGTTGCAACTGGAGGCTTTGCGTCGCACCATTGGCGTTGCAGAGGAGCCCTCGGTTTCGCACCACTCCGGCGCCGTGCCGTTGGTGCCACCTTCCGCCGCCCTGCCGTTAGCCTCGGCGGCTGAGGGCGCTTTTGAGTGGGACTTGTCGCCCGCCGCTGATACTTCGGATAATTACGGACACTCCTGGGGAGAGGACGCCTAATGGCCCGCTGGCACAAGATGGACTCGCATAACACTGAGCCTGCCGCTTCGGGTGCTGCTGGCGCCCACGCTTCAGGCGATGGCAAGAAGCACCGGTGGGGGCGCAAGGCGGAACCTTATTCGCCGCCGCCACAGCCGGTAATCCCGCGCGGGGTTCCTGGGCCGGGCGCACCGATGCCGATGCAGTCTTATCCGCCGGCTGTACCGCAGCGCACTTCGGCTTTCGCTGGCGCGCCAGGTGCGCCCAGTGCTCCGGCTACGCCACCCGGTGGCAACCAATTCGCTCCGGTATATGGGGCAGGCGGCACGGCTCCGCAGCCCAGCGGATTCGATGCTCCGACGCGGCCCTCCGTGGCGCGCGCCGCCGTGGCTGGCCTTGGGGTCGGGTATGGCACCTATCCCGAGGGGTCACCCGCATATTCCGACGATGGCTCAATTCGGCCATTGCCTGCTGCCGAACCTGCGCTGCCCGAAGATTTTGGCGTGCCTTTTGAGGCCCAAGTCGCTGAGCCTGAGGTGGTCGAGGAAATTTCCTACGAATACACCCCGGCTTTCGAGATGCTCTCCGAAATTGATGTCAATCAGACCTTTGGCGAACGCATTGAGAACCTAATCCAGATCGCCGTTTCTGAGGCTGACGCAATGCGCGATGACGCTATCGCCGACGCCAAACGGCAGCGCCACGACGCTGGGCTGGACGCCGAGCGGATCGTTGCCGCTGCGCAACGCCAAGCCGCTGAGATTGTGGCTGCGGCCCAGCGGCGCGCCGAGGGCGACGTCCAGGCTGCGCACGACAATCGCCGGGAGGCCGAGGCGGAATTGACTCAGGCCCACAGCGAGGCCGAGGTTATTCGCCGCCGCGCCCGCGATGAGGCCGCCGAGTTGCGCCAAGAAATCGATGCTCACGCCCAGGCGCTGCTCGCCCGCACCCACGAGGACACCAATCGGACTTTAGTCGCGGCCCGCGCCGAACTCGAACATTTGCAAGCCCGGAAGCAGGAACTTGAAGGCCAGTTGGGACAGTTACGCGCTATGCTGAGCGAGGCAATGTCGCCCAAACTCCCCGGCCTCCACGACCTCCTCCAAGTCCCAAACCAGCCCCAACGCTAAATTTATTGGTGCCATTTCTGATTCGCTGATCGGTTTTTGGTAAGCGTCAATCGAACCCTCCGAGGTTTTGGCGCGCGGTGACTCTTCTATGTTTGTCAAGGTGAGCGGTTGTGATTTGGGTCACTTTGTCGGGTAGGATGTGTGTGCGGGTTTTGTTTTGGGTGTTTTAGGCCCGGCAGCGGCTTTGCCGCTGCTCCCGCCCGCCCCGCTGG
>Ga0268261_10004507_pt1 | contig 10449 bp, 7 predicted proteins | sample TergutNc150P1_FD_190353 | JGI IMG/M metagenome (GOLD analysis project Ga0268261, IMG submission 190353) | Nasutitermes corniger P1 segment gut microbial community from laboratory colony in Florida, USA - Nc150 P1 (SPAdes) (version 2) | ecosystem: Host-associated > Arthropoda: Insects > Digestive...
CAACCCAACATCACAGCACAACAGGGGCATGTATTGAAGTCAATAAAAATTAATTTTGCATCAATAAAATATAAATGTATAAAATTGCCATTTTCGCCTAAAAATTAGTATTTATAGGTGCGCCATGCGTTATAAAAAGTAGTGTGCCAATGGGTTAAGCAAAACTTGGTTAAGCAGCACCACTTACTATATTAATCCCTTTCCAGACAAGGGAAATGGAAAATTTTTCCCCACAGTTTTCAGTGGGAAAGCCACTTTTCCATTCTAAATTACTGTAATAACTGAAACTAATTAAATGTCCAATTTACTGCAACAGTATTATTTTAAATCTTGACTGACCTTTCAATCAAACACTGCTGATGATTTCAGCCACTTACATGTGCATTATAGGATACAAGAAGGGGTTCTGGAAAGTGTGTACATGTTTCTATACACAGTGCACTACCACGAAAGTTTTAAAGAAGGTAATAGAGAAACTTGATTTTCAAAATAACAGGTAGAAATAAAAAGCAACACTGAGGAGAAAAGAGGGCAATTAGGGAGTCCAGAAAATAAAATTATATTGCTTTTTACCCAAACACTGCAAAATATTGCACCTTACCATATCAACAGAATAAAACATTTACAAATGCACTTCTGACTTTGAATTGGCACTTACAAAGACCTGATATAATTTCACACTAAGACACTCCTAGGTACAATGACAAATATGGGTTTGGCCTAGCAGACTTGAATATCTGTATGCAGTAATCATAGTTTCAACACTCAATAACATACCCTTCCTACAAGTGCATTCCACATTCCTGGGGCAGGTTTTCTATAGATACCCTTTCCAGTAGAGATGAAAATTTGAACAGGAACACCAAGTTTATTCACAATTCTAACCATTTTGGTCTTCATATCTTCTAGATTAACATTGCCCCGACTTATACCAGCTTGGTTTGTCATGAATACAACTTTATATCCATCATTATGCATCTGCTTTAACTTTCCAGGAACTTCTCCAAATGCAATCTTCCAATCATTGCAGTCTTTGGGAAAGACATGCCCTGACTGAGTGGTGATGATGGTACCATCAAGATCATATGCAGCAATCTAAAAGAAATTATATGTGTCATCAATTAAGGCAACGATTAGTACAAAAATACAATGAAATATAGTTAAACATACAAAATCATGGAACAGATTTATTAGAATTATATAGAAAATTATATACAAACAAATCAGAATATAGCATTTATGCTAATAAAATACTTAAACAGAGTGATTAAAGGCAGTATTAATAAAAGTGATAAATACAGAACAATGGACAGAACATCATAAAACTTTGTGATACTAGTACAGTTCATTAAAGTGTATTTAAAACAAAAGAAAATCAGGACACAAGCAGTTGGTTCTGTAATATGAAAATTTTCAAAATAGTACTTAAAACAACAGACAATGGAAAGATGCAGCACCAGATGAATCAAATTACCTTAAAACATATCACTATTTATGGTGAATGTTAAACAATTTTTTTAAGTAGAAATTATTGCAAGAATTCCTACAATTTCAGTATGAAACCTTCAAAAACATTCATAAGAATACAAGAGTCTGTAACATAAACAATAATAGTGGAGGAACTAAGCAAATATAGCAAAGGTAGTCAACTACAGCCCATGAACAAAAAGAGTGAAGTCAGTCATACAGCATGGATGAGAACAGGTTTTTTTTTTTAAATTTTATGTTACTCATACCGTGTACATTCTTACAACCAATACATCAAACAACAAATGCACTTAATAATATATAATTCATGACAAGTATCAAACTCCTACATGTTTTGGCACCCTGAGTTTGATACTTGTCATGAATTGTATCTTATTACTATTACGTGCATTTGTTGTTGATATATTGATTGTAAATTTTTTACGTTATGGGTTTCTCTGTAAAAATAGGATCAAAATTATCAATTATGGACAAGATTTACATATCTATATATACATCTGTGTGTGTGTGTGTGTGTGTGTGTGTGTGTGTGTGTGTGTGTGTTTTTTGTGGAATCATATCAGCAGTTAAGAATGCAACATTTGAGAATTCAGTCTTCTGGAATGTAACGCTGTGTTGGCTGAGTGGTTCCCAGTGTTTCAAAGGATTTTAGTGCCTTCAATTTACAGAGTCAAGCACTCCAAGAAGAATACTGACACAAATAACAGTCTTCATAGGTTCTGGTACATGTACAATTGTAAGCAATTATGTAACAGGAGGTGGTGGTGGGGAACTGGGTGCTCATTCCATATTATATCTGTCAGAATAGAATAGAATATACATATATATATATATATATATATATATATATATATATATATATATATATATATATATATATATATATATATAGGCAAACTGGGGAACTAGTTCTCAAGTTTTCACTAAATACAAATTACTACAAATAAAGCATTTTGTGTCACCTTTGACTGCGCGACAACATGCTTGGCTGTATAAACTAAAAGTTTCCCATTATCAATAGTTTCCCATTCACCCTCGCGAGTGGGTTCAGAGCCATCCGCAAGGGCATCCTTTTTTAACAATTCACAACGCACTTTCTTGTTCACTGTACTATCCTCGTCAAGTTTTCGCTTTTTTTTATTTTCTTCAGTTCTGATTTCCTCAATCGAAGGCGGAGGTTCGAATTCTACTTTGTATATGTACTGTCCAAGCAAAATCTCCAGCCGGTCACCATGTCTCAAAACTTGAGTTTCATTCCTTGTAAGCGCCAGACCATTCACACCTGTTGTATTAGGCCCCATTTGTTTAACTCGCACTTCCAGCGCATCACTGTCTGCACGAAGACTTACTGAAAGAAATATATCGTTTTACATATTTCACCAACAACTATAAACTATCATAACACGGCCACCTTATGATGTGAAATTATCACGTAGCGTTACGGGCTTCTATTCAAATACCTTGATTCCTGGAGCACTTTATGTCTGTAATTCTTGTCTTTGGTCCTCTTCCTACAATTACCTCCTCATCATTCGGCAAAACTATTGCATCAAGTGAATTGTGTACGGATCTCAAAATACAATTACGCACAACCGCCATGGTAAAACATACCCGTTGATATCAGTTGCGTATCGCACGTACAACCACAGATCATCTCATACAACTAACACGCCAAATACGTGGCATAATCGTGTTTTGTTTTACACACGCTAAACGTTTGTCATTTACTAAATAATCCATGGCTGCTTGTATTTCCGGGTGCGTACAGTACATGCTACGGATGAAAACGAAGTGACTACGTAAGTAAGCCAACATGGGGGTATCGGTCACAGATTAGGTATCGGTAGTCGGCCCATGGTGTGGTGGAGAAGAATGACAGCGATGTATATTTCATCTCTATACACAACAATAGATGTCAGCTACATCGCGAAATATTTGCACCAATACGATCTGCAGTATATTCTTATACGGAACAATAGATGTCAGTTACATCAAAAAGTACCCATTCGGGCGCGTATTGCGAATGGAACCAGAGAATTGAACGTGACTCATGTGGCGACTTATGCAACTCATTGCACAAAGTACGTAAATATTTTCATCAGTGTTCACTTGGATGACCAGCCACGTAAAATTTGAGTCAATAGGCCAGCTATTCGAATAACTACTTTATTTCCATCGTCAAGGCTCACCTTGCATTCATTTTCGGATTTAATATGAAGATGAACCTTCAAATTCTTCCGAAACAGCAGTGCCTATCTTTTAAAGCACACGGTGCCACATTCCAGAATAACATAATCTTCGTCTATCATTGCGTTCAAATAGATTCTACTCGCGAGAGAAGGGCAAAATATATCTCTAGCAAATAGTGCCGCATTGGGCTTTTCGACCTGGGAAGATCACTACGTTGTATCGAAACGTCGAGCATCAATTACCCAGCGACGCATTGCCAGATCCTGTAAGAACGAAGACCTCAATGCTGTATTATATTAGGCGATAAATTATTGGCGCTAGTACCACACCTTAAACTTTAAAATTGCTTTTAAATCCATCTCACCGGAAATGTAACCTGGTTGATGGTGTTGCATATCATTGGAGGGTTTGTCCATGTGAATTTCTTGAACTGAGTGTGACAGCAAATGGAAAGCTCAAATGGAAACGCAGTCTACCTTTGAGTCCCATTACACACATACTTTGAAATAGGAGAAGGAAACTTCATCAGATTAAGATAATGGATATTATAATAATAATAATAATAATAATAATAATAATAATAATATATTACATTGACAAGATCCTTGCTGCTTTTGTGACATGTAAGATCGAAGTTTCAGAATGACCTCCTAGCGAGCAGGTTATTACACACATGGGCTGTTCTTACGAGTGAAGCACTTACTGCTATTTATTACGCATTAAAAGGGACTTCAATGATTTCGCATCTAGCCAATATGGAAGATCATAATTTTCATATGAATGTGATATTCTCCTTCCATCATACTTACACGAGTTATCCCAATCGAACACAGTGCTTCTTCTTGAACGTGAGCTCATCTCACTGCGAAAATTAATGCCTCGCGAGATGTTATTTTTCCGCAAAACTCGCATTCCCTTACAGCAATCCCCCCCACCCCGCCACATCAATACAGCACTACCGTTGAGTTCGACCCACCGCGTTCTTTACCAGGGATCACACGCTCGCGTAGTATGACGTCATCACGGGATGACGTTACGGACAGAGTAACCTTGATCGTGTATCACTCCGCAACCTTTGTTCCAAATTCCTTGTTTACATTAATGTTCAGAAAGTAATATGCCCAAAGTAATACCGTATACTAATTAAATATTTAGGATCCATTCTGTAAATAATAGTGAATTCTTAAGATCAGAGCGTGAATTGGAGAGAGTTGTGTTTGTTTACATGAACTATATTTTGCTGAAGAAGAGTACTATGTACGAAGGAAAACAATAACACAGCCGTCTCATGGTTGACCCATTCACTATCGAAGAGCGAGGAGAAGTTTGTGGTTGTGTAGGTGCTGCCCACAGACATTATTTTTTTTTGGAGGTGAAGCAATATTTCCTGAAGTACCGCAATGCCTAGTAAAGAGGAGAAATGTGTGTTATCGGCCAGCAATAGCACTACAACACAAGACTTCCTTGCTAGAGACATGGAGGAGCTTGTATCCGAAATCAAAGAGAACCTACGGTTATCTGCAGGACTGAAATCTCGACCATCGTTCTCAGTCCATCATAAATCCAGGGCATCGCCTTACAGAGTACCCAGTCGGAGTTGGGGCGATTCGTCTTGTGATGGGTGTTTAAGGTCACCTAGTAACAGCTGTGGTGGACATTCATGTATCACTGTAAATAAGAAATTGTCGAGTAAATCATCAGATTCTACGACAGCCAGCGACGATCCTTACGAGATGTTACAAGAACTTTTGCGTGATGGTAGTCTAATCAAAGAAGCAGTTCGGCGGCTACAGAGAGGACTTTCTCCCAAACAAAGATACTTCTACGATTCTGACGAAGAAACGCGTAGTCCTCTGCGAATGTGCCATGTGGAGCTGTGAGTAACGAGACAGATGTTACCGTTCCTTCAGAAGTCTGCATCTCTGCCAGATTCAACGGACATCATGTACGGGATACGGAGGGTCTGCTCTGAAGACAAGCATTGTGTTACGTTGTTGCGTGTGTTAATATTAGTGAAGGTGTTTTCTGTATTTGGCTGACGATGGTTTTTGTTACGAACGAAGTTCCTGTGTTACGGTGGCAAACCGATGCTGGTGCAAGAGAAATTCTACGCTCCGAAGAAAAACATAGTGCACTAGGACGTGAATGTCTGTTTATTCGGAATATTGCAGTTTTATTTGTTCGTATTGCCTATACAAAAGCAAAACCAATTGGATTACGCTTAATTTCTGTGTGATGTCTTTCGACTACTTTTTTTTATGTACGCTTACAAACTTAACTGTGAATGAAAATTTCGTTTCATTGACCGTATTAAGTCTCATTGTTAGATGAATATAATCGGTATAAAAGGCAGTAAATCCAGTGCATGCAGTTATGTAATTAAATGTCTTGAATGGTCTCTACGTCATCTAAATGTTATAAAATGTAAATCCATGTAAACCTGTTTTCAAGTCGTTCACACATTGTTCTGGAAATATTTTTGCTCTCGAAATTAGTTGTTTTCAGAGATATTGTTAAATACATTGTGTAGCACATTCCTTTTGGAGAATAATGCGCTGTAAATGTGTGTTGCGGGAAGTCGCACTATATAATATATTTATAACTCCACTAAACATTAATTTTCTCTGATCTCATGTTCGTCAATGCAATGGGATGATGTGATAGAGCAAGGAGTAATTTATTATTGTGTCGTGTCATTGTGCTGGATTAGTTGAGGTAAACACGTTACTTTTTAGGTATCATATCAGACCTGGTATGACGGTGTCGGACGTTATTGTATGTATGGGTTTACAAAAGTGATAGAAAATCCTGTGTAACTGTGCTACGAAATGGCATGCTTACTGATGGAAGAGATGCTTTTAGAAGGTCCAGACATAGTTGCAAAATATTCAGGGTGGTTTTCCTGGCTTTTTTTTTCCATAGGGAAAGGCAGTATTCTTCATATAATTTTTCTTTGTAATGTAAAAATGTATAACCAAAAAGTGTACTGGTAATATTTTTTTTCGTAACAGTTGTATACCATTAACGTAAGTTTTAGCGTTTGGAAAACTGTTAGCCTGTAAAAGCGAGGAATTTGTTCTCTCGTGAGGCGTGTTAAGATATCGTCAACATGTTAAATAACTGTGTGCATAATAACGATCAGTTAGTCATCAAAGCAGTAAATTAATTGGATGTTTATTTTTTCAACGTGGTTCTCAGATTCAGGACATATGTCTTGTAAAACTTTTCACTTCGTGGAATCAGTTTTTTGTTCCCTTCATTGTAAGAAAATTGTCGCAAAAGACAAGTGACATTTGTACATAAGGATTTTATGAATGAGTCCATGCATTTTTTTTTGTTTACTGTGCATGTTTTAGTGCATAGGAGTCATCACTGTCCATAATGGTGCAGTTACAGAAGTCATTAAATTACTGTAAAATATTGAACTTGTTTATGATTTGTCTTACAATCCTCTATTCCCTCCACGGTTTTTATTCTTTTTTGAGGGTTGCTGTTGGTTAGTGGTATGAGGGATTGCTGCAGATGTAGTACTCTGCATTACTGCCAACTTGAATACATGTTATCGCATCAGCAACAAGCGGAGATAAACGTGGGTATGCGTTATGATGTCCAATGATGCTTGTGTTTAAATTCAGCGCCGTTTATCTAACTGGTTCAGTGTACTTCCTTGTGCGAGTGAGACAGGTACATTTTCAAGATGGCTGAAGCTGGCGAACGGTATGTAGACAACTGTTCTCAATATTTCTTTTATATTCTTGTGTTTGCCTTCAATAAATTTCACATGTGTGCCTCATTTGAAGTGATCGTTATGAGATCATTCGTTTCAGTAGAGCCTAAACTTTAGTTTGCTACGTTTGATGGTATCTCTTTTCATGACACATTTGCTTGAATATAGATGATGGTCATGTGACATACAGTATGTTCAATAAGATGTGGATTGCGTGTACTGGAATGTGTTGCGTTGGCACTATACAAATAACGTATGCTTCATGGCGAAAATGTACATTAAAATTTATCTTTGCGTGGCGAAAAATCCGGTAATGTGTGCATACAGTGTTGCCACAGTTGCGAGTTTCGCTGCTATATTTCAGTAAGGGTGACGGTGCCGTAATGGACTAGAACGGGTTTGTGTTGTATTCTTGAAACTTAAATTTCGTTAAAGTGAATTTGTCAAGTTGTCTTGGTGCCTGAGCGCCAGATTCAGGTGGTTATATGGGCGTAGAGATAAAGCACCATGCTCGCGCACACGCACGCTAGCGCGTGCTCGCGCGCGCTCACGCACACACAAGGTTTAAATGGACGTGAAGGTGGCCCTACCACTGGTGTAAAAAATCGTGCGTTCATATAGGAAAGCATGTGATTTGCTTCATATTACTGGTTAAGACAACACTACATGGAACTTTAATATAATTCTCCCATCCATGCCCAGTTCTTCAAAGCGTCTTATTTCCTTCAGGTTTTCCTACAATAACCCTGTATGCTTTTTTTTTTTTCAATGTGCCTCGCTCATTTGAGTATCCTTGGTTTAATCAGTCACTGTTTTGTCAGGAAGAAAAAGCATGAAGCCTCTTGATTTTCCAGTCTTGTGTTACTTTTTCCCTTGGTGTGAGAATAATGAGTCTTGTTGATTATCTTCAAATGTGTGTAGGCTCAGAGCAAACTAATTGCATGTAGCATAGTTCCTTTTGAAAAGCTAGTAGTTTCTCAGCTAGTTAAGAAATTCCCAGCGTTTTGTGGAAACCGAAACTTTGCTGTCATGTACAGGACATTACACTACCTGTCTGTACCCTGAACCAGGTCAGTCCAGTCCATGTATCCTCATCCCACTTCTTGAACACCTATCCTTACATTATTTTCCCATCTATGCCTAGGTCTTCCAAGTCATCTCTTTATCTCAGGCTTTCCCACCAAAGCCCTCTCTCCCATACATGCCATGTGCCCCACCCATCTCATTCTTCTTGGTGTGATCACCAGAATAATATTTGGTGAGGAGGTCAGATGGTAAACCTCTGTATTATGCAGTCTGTCCACTCCCATGTTACCTTGTCTCTTTTAGGCCCAGATATCTTTCTTAGCATTCTGTTTGTGAATACCCTCAGTTATGTTCCTCCCTTAATGTGAGAGACCACCTTTTACACCCATATAAAAGAGCAGGTAAGATGTGTAGTTCTGTATATTTTAATCTTTATATTCTGGGATAGCAAACCAAAAGGCGAAAGATTCTGCACCAAATGATAACAAGCATTTTTTGGATTCAGTCCTTAATTTTCTTATGAATGTATTTTTTATTTTTCAGGTTTATTCCCAAATATTTGAATTGTTCAACACCTTCAGAAGATGTATTACCTGTCTTTATGTTGCATTCTGTCAACAAGAAATGAACATAACCTAGTTTCTTCAGAATTTATGTCCCAACCAGTCTCCTCCTTAGTGACTAATAGAGTACCTTTGTTTTCCTTTAGAGTATGTAGGTTTTCATACAATGTGGTAACATCTTCAGCATAAACCAGAAGCTGGTATGTACCATTTAATTTAAATCCCTCTTGGTTTACCTGAACCCACCTACTGGCATATTCTAAATCTAAGTTGAAATGCAGTTGTGATTAAGCATCTCCTTGTTTCACGCCATTCTTAATAGAGGAAACATAGACAAATGTTTGCCTGGCCAGGCTCTGCTGTAGGCTTAATTTAAAGACACGTTCATTAGCCTTACTCTTTCATGGTAATACCAAACTCAGTGAGAATATTATACAAGACCTCTCTGCTAACTGACTCATAGGATTTCTGATGCACTGCTTCATTGTATTCCCATATTTTCTCCAGTATTTGTCAAATGCAGAATATATGATCGGTAGTTGACCTGTTATGTCGAAATCCACACTGATGAGCCCCAACAATTTCCTCTGCATGTGGAGTTGACCTTGACAGCAGGATGTTTGTTAAAATTTTGTATGTAGTTGACAAAAGTGATATGCTTCTGTAATTACTACAGTCTGTTTTATCGCCCTTCTTGTAAATAGGTACAATGAAGGATTTCTTCCACTGCTGAGGCATTTCCTCCTTATTCCAAATAAAATTAATAGGTTTATATATCTCAGAACAATTGTCCTCTTTCACGGTTTAATTATTTCTGTTTGAATTTGGTCAGTACCTGGTGATTTGTATTCTTGTAGCTTTCCTATAGCCATCTCAGCCTCAGAAGCACTGGGCTGAGGCACCAGTGGGTCTTTTTTCAGTCTGCCTAATGTCACTAACCACAGGTACATTCAGTAACTGTAAAATGATTCTTATGCCTATACAAAATATTGTGGACATCTGCAAGCAGATGACAGTATTATCCTTACTGTAGTTACTGGGCTGGTAACTGTTCTTAAATTCACTGATGCCTGTATGCAAACCTGTAATATTCTTGTTCTTTTTTCAAATCCGTTAATATTACCTTTAAGATATTCTGTTTTTATTCATGAAGTATCTACCAGCTTCGTGTCTTACATTGGTCAGGTTGTCTGCTGTTCTTTGCTTTTTATCTGGTAATCACTGCAGTTTAGGCTACTTACTCTCTTTGATATGAAAGTTGTGAACATTTTCGTCAAACCATGGTTTATGCTGCTTCCCTTCATACAGACCTAGACTGTCTTTAGCTAAGATTTTGTTATTCCATTTAATGTTTTCCCAAGCCCTGTGTATGTCCTCGCTCTCGTTTAACCCTTAGGCGACTAATGTCATATATATATATATATATATATATATATATATATATATATATATATA
>Ga0268261_10004508_pt1 | contig 10449 bp, 10 predicted proteins | sample TergutNc150P1_FD_190353 | JGI IMG/M metagenome (GOLD analysis project Ga0268261, IMG submission 190353) | Nasutitermes corniger P1 segment gut microbial community from laboratory colony in Florida, USA - Nc150 P1 (SPAdes) (version 2) | ecosystem: Host-associated > Arthropoda: Insects >...
GGAAGGTATTTACGATGAAAGTATCCGGGAGAGCAAACGGAATTTCTTTAAGCGAAATGGGTGACTAGGAGCAAAACAAGGTAAACGGATTGAAGGATCTTTTGTGGCCGTTTGGCGGGCAGGATAACAGAAGCCGTAATCTGAGTTACTGCCCAAAGTTGTATTTTGTAGGCGGCTAAAGAATTTATTCTTGCATGATATCTAACGCTTCGTACGTCGAAAAAAAGAATATCAACAGTTTTACAAAAGAAAAAGAAAGAAGAGATTGCAGTAGAAATGTGATGCCTTTAATTATTCTTACCACATTTTAATATTGTGCTTTCTGCTACATTTTATGCCCAACAGCATGATTTGTCTGAGCAGATTTCAGAAATGACAGCTGAACTCTTTTCATCTCGGGTCTTTACAAATTTTGTATACCCCACATTGCGAAATAAAATTAGAAATTAGAATTTTTTTCCTGTACTAGGATCAGAATAGTCTAAGATATAGTAAGTCTTTTACTTTTTAGGTGCATGAGTAAATGGCAGTAACATTTGTTCCAGCATAAATGAATTTTATTTCAGCAAATACTAAGCCATTCACGCACATTCTGCAAACTTCTCACAAGGGGTTTCTATCTATGTTCGTGCCTCCATTCAGCTACTGATTGAAGGTTCCTGCAGATAAGCTTACTGAATTGAAGGACGTGTTTAAGATGATGTATAATGATATTTTACTGTAAGTATAACTATTATCTCTTACTGACGCAGATTTACCATTTGTAGTGTTTATTTTGTGGAAATCTATTAATCCTTCTCTTTCTTCCCACAGTTTCCCACTTTCAAATTTATATATAGTGTCGACACTAATTGCCTGAATTTCAATGGAACTTGGTTTCGAGGAGCGCGTCACGGAAGGACATAGCATCATGTTTTTTTAACTCCCTGCCATGGACCGTACTAAGGCTGTGTTGCAGAGTATGACAAATGCTGAATGCTGAATTTACTTGTGGAAGTGATACATAGATACACAGTACAATGAAAATCGAATGCTTATACACTCTTATGGAGGCTTCCTATCATGACATTTATGTAGGCCTAAGATTGTTCTGAATGACAAAATTATGTTTTCAGCATAATAATTGGGGTTTTCAGTACTAACTTAAAGTAATTAAACCATTTCAATTACATGAAAATGTAAAAGAAGAGGAGATATCCGTCCTATGTAACTATTATGTAGGTTTCAAAAAGAGGTTTCTATTGAAATCTTGTAATATTACATTATGCACATGCAACTTCAAGTGTGAAACGTACAAATCATAAACTTGTTATTCTAATCATCAGTCTTCATACACACATACACACACACACACACACGAGGGAGTGTCAGTAAATAACGGCAATATCCGTTTTGCTTCTGACAGAGGTTTTAGGCGATGGGGGTGGCAACCGCGTTCGCCTTGTTTTTGGCATGCTAGCTGATGGGTTAAAACATCAGCGCTTCACTCGGTCTTAATTGGGAAAGGTTGTTTCCAATATGGCTACGTTGTTGTAGTGCTGTAAAGAGGAACAACGTGCTGTTATCAGATTTTTATGGTCGGAAGCGGTGAAGACGACAGAAATGTATTGCAGAATGCTCCTTTCGTATGGCGACAGTTGGCTAGTCCAAATAAAATCGTATAATTGGGTGGATTTATGCAGAAATGGAAAAACGAGCGAACTGAACATCGTTCTGTCGGTCCACGGACGCCTACTGACAAATGCTGGAGAAGCTGAAAGCCCTGATCGGAGAGCATTGAAAAGTGACAGCGACAAAATTGCGCCACTGATGTAGTTTATCCCAACCACAATGTATCCAGTGTGCTGTGACGAATTTGAAGTGTGCTGTGGAGCGTGGAGCGTCGTAGAAGTGCCCCCATCTCCCTCCTAAAACTCGGCGCGCTCATTTCAAACTGAAGCAGCCAGTCGAGACGGACTTATGTTAGCGTATAGGCTAAGTCTGTGTTACAGCAGGCCCTCCGTTTTAACAGAGCCAGCCAACCGAGACAGACTTAGGTTACCTTTTAGGCCATGTCTCTGTTAGAGTTGGTGGTCTCCTTTCGAACTCGATCTGCCATTCGATACGGTGTTAGGTTATTTTGTTGGCTATCTCTCTTTTGTAGTCGGTGGAGTCTAGCTTCGAAACACGCATTCGCTGCATTTGGTACCGTTCGAGGTGGACTTAGGTTAGCTTGTTGGCCATCTCTGTTATGGTTGATAGAGCCCAGCCTGTATGCCAGCACACTCCCTAAAGCTGTAAGTTGAGAGAAACTTAAGCTAACGTTTAGGATAGTCTGTAGCAGTCAGTGCTGTACTTTTCAACGGAATCAGCCAATCGAGAAGGACTTGGTTTATCGTTTAGGCTCTCTTTCTCTTAAGTCAGTATTTTCCTTTTTAGTGGAACCAGCCAATTGAGATGGACTTTGGTTACTGGTTAGGCAATATCTCTCTTAGACTCGGTGCTCATCTTATTCCTCTCCCATATCTGTACACCCTCTTCAGGGCAATATCTTTAATGGTTATCTGTCTCATGATTTCAGTTCACACTGCAAATACAGTAGAGGCAACATGGAAACATGTTACGTTTTTCCTCTGTGTACTACCGTAATGTCCACTACTTGTAATATTTGGCAGAATAGATGTTTGGGGCTCTTCGCCATGCACTTCACTTCGACCTCTTCACAGTGTTCATGCACACCATTAGCAGTGTGACTGGACGCGGTGCCATGTGCACAGTAAGCACCTCCTCTCAGTGCTTGCTTTGCCCACCTCTTCCAGATTGACCCACTTAGCCTTCGTCTTCATTGAAAATTTTCTTGCATTGGTCGACCGGTACTACAATAGAGCCTTAAAAGGGAGGTGAGGCAGTTTTTAAGAAGTATGATAGTAAGAGATGAAAATGGGTTCACCATTTTCAACTGGAGAGTAAGCAGCAAGCTTGAACTGCCAGCACCTCTCTTTCCCAAAAATGAGGAAGTTCAAAGCTCAACCACTGGCGGGGAAAGTAATGTTTATGTTGTTGTGGGACTCGGAAGGGCTAATCCTCTTACATTACGAGGTAAAAGGTGAAACAATTAATTGTGAACGCTACTCTTCTCTCAGACCCATGAGCTAAAACCAATTATCTGCATGAATCGAATTGGAATATTGTCGCATACTGTAATTTTGCAGCATGACAATACTAGCCTGGATATGGGTAACAAGACACTTGAGAAAATCCTAGATTTGATATCTGTGCTCTTCTGGCATATTATGCAGCCTATGGTGGTAATAAAATACCAACGTTTTGGGACAACCCATTGGTCCAATTTTCAAGGGGTAAGAACCCAAAGAAGGAAGCTGGTCAGCTCTTTAGTTGATATTGATGTTTTATTTAACGTTCCATAAATCCACAAATAAAAACAAAGTAGGATATAGAACATGTCAAGAGTAATAATTTATGTAGAATTATATAATTATATAAATGTTTGGAATCAAGCAGACTGATTCCAAGTCAAATACATGAATGATGTTTAATACAGACAAGAACAAGCCACAGTGTAACGAGAAACGTATAGGAAGATATGAGTATAGTTACAAACAGAGGGACAAGTGAGATATGGACACCAAGCAATTGTAGAAAAAATGAATACAAATTGAATTATACACATGTGAATAACATTAACATGACAATGATTGAAATTTTGTTGTTGTAAGACTTCATGACAGTAAACATAGATTATTAAGACTATGTATTAAGTAAATGGTCATATTAAAGACATTTAATGCATGAGGTTTAGGCTCAAATTCTTTGGGTTTCGGCATTCTGAAATGTATCTTCTATTCCTGATACCTTGGATAGTAACGTTAATGTTATTATCTACATCTTTTTTATAATTGTTCGTATGATGTCTCTGCTTCTAAAATGGTGCTAGTTTCAATCCCATGTCTACTGCCTTGTTTTTAGCATTTGAGGGAATATAAAAAATAATATGGGAGCTTTCCAACTCCGTGCTTTAGCTTCAAGGCAAACATCACCTCTGACACCAACAAATGAGCAATCTGCATGGTAGAGCGTCCTTGAGCAGGATCAGGTGGCATCAGGGCTAGCAGCAGAGAGGCATTAACATTCATCCCATTGCAGAAGGAACTGTAGGATACCGTAGGGTTGGTTGATGTACAATGACGGCACTCCAATGACAACAGTATTTATTATCAGCAATTTGGTTTACACTGTCCAAGAAGCAGAAAGAACGAAGTGAAGCTGGTACTGGAACTGAACTGATTTTACAGGCCCATGCGGTCTCCTTTTATTTGGTCCGCTGGGTTGGTGTATCGTCTGGGATTGGTTAGAATAAACTGACCTGTGATTGGTCGAAATGAAGTGACTTGTGATTGGCCGGACTGGCCTGTGACTTGAGGCACTAAAAGGGCTGTTAATTATACTTGCAGGATGTTTGCTTAAGGTCCTAAAAAGGGCCGTTAGTAGACCTGTGGGATGTTCCCACATCACCCCCTCGCGGAGAAGGATGCTTACACGTTGAAGCGCGCTGGGAAGCGGACGCGGAGGCCGGAACTGGTGGTCTGCGTGGTTGGTGAGCTCGGCGCCCTCGGCTGTGGTGCGGGTTTGCATTGTCTGCTCCGGGGGTGCCCGAGCAGTCACGGTACGGCCGTCGGGATCCACCATGGTGTAGGCGGGCTTAACCCCGTCGGTGGAAACCGTGACAGGTCGGCCGTTGATGGCGATCCGCAGCGTCTTCGTCGTGCGGGCCAGGATCCTGTGAGGGTCGCTGTAGGGTGGGTCCACGGGACTCCGTACTGCATCCTGCCGGAGAAAGATGTGGGTAGAGTCCGTCAGAACTTTGTGAACGAAGACAGATGGGGACGCGTGACGCGTTGCCGGGCCTTAGTTGCTCGAAGTGGCGGCGGAGCTGCGTAATGTGCTCCGATGGATCTCTGGTGGTGGGCGATCCTGCCAGAAACTCGCCTGGAATGCGCAGTGGTTCTCCGTAGACGTGCTCGACCACGGACGCCTGCAGGTCCTCTTTAAAGGCTGTGCGCATACCGAGGAGGACGAGGGGAAGCACTTCGGTCCAACTCTCCTGTGCTCGGCACATTATAGCAACCTTGAGAGTTCAATGCATCCGCTCCACAAGGCCATTGACGGCCGGATTGAAAGCCGTCGTGCGGGACAGATGGATGCCGCAAATGTTGGCCAGGACGTGGAACAGTTGTGACTCAAATTGCCGGCCCTGGTCGGTGGTGATGATTTGCGGGCATCCGTAACGGGTTATCCATCCGGACAACAGGGCCCGGGCCACCGTCTCTGCCGTGATGTCCTGCATGTGAATGGCTTCTGGCCAGCGAGTGAAGCGATCTATTGCCGTAAGGCAGCATTTGAAACCGTCTGACGTCGGAAGTGGGCCAACGATGTCGATGTGTACGTGCTGGAACCGGGATGTAGGCAGAGCGAAGTCTCCTAGTGGTTTGGTGCTGTGCCTTGATATCTTTGACCGCTGGCAAGACTGGCATTCTCGTGCCCAGGTGCGGCAGTCCTTCTGCACGCCAGGCCACACGTACCGCTGGGAAATTAGTTTCGCCGTCGCCCTTGTTCCGAGGTGGCCAAGACCGTGTAGAGAGTCGAACACTTGCCGTCGGATGGTTGCAGGGACGTACGGGCGTGGTCTGGTTGTTGTCGTGTCGCAATGCAGAGCTATATCCGTGCCGGGAACCTGGATCTTCTCCAAGCGCAGGTCAGTGGTCCCTTGCAAAAGGGTGGTGAGTTCTGCGTCGGTGTCTTGCGCTTCGGCCAAAGGTTCGGGGGAGACTGACGTGCCGACTGCCTCCACGCGAGACAGAGCGTCGGCGACCACGTTGTCTTGCCCGGAGATATGACGGATATCTGTCGTGAACTGGGATATGAAATCGAGATGGTTAAACTACTGTGGGCTGCACTTGTCGCGTCTCTGGCTGAAGGCGTAGGTCAGCGGCTTGTGATCGGTGAAGATCACGAAGTGCCGTGCTTCCAACATACGACGGAAATGCGTGACAGCCTCGTAGATAGCCAGCAGGTCTCTGTCGTAGACGCTATATTTCTGTTGCGTCGTACTCATTTTCTTCGAGAAGAATGCTAGCGGCTGCCAGGCGTTTTGATCACGTTGTTGCAACACTGCACCCATGGCTGTGGTCGAGGCGTCTGTCACCAAGGCCATGGGAGCAGCACCGTCCGGGTGAGCAAGCATGGCGGCTTGCGAAAGACTGGCCTTACACTCCTCGAAGGCCTGTCTGAGGTCTGGTGTCCAGGTGACGGGCTGCGAGCCTTTGGTACGTGGGCCGGCGAGGAGGGCGTGTAGAGGTGCTTGCATGACTGCTGTGTGAGGCAGGAAACGGCGTTAGAAGTTCAGCATCCCCAAGAACCTTCAAAGATGGCGGGTTGTCTGGGGCGGCGGGCAAGCCTGGAGGTCAGCAACTCGGTCTGGTAGAGGCTGCGATCCTGTAGCCGAGGAATGTAACTTCTGCGGCACGAAAGACACATTTGCAGAGGTTAATCAGGATCCCGTAGGCCTGTAGCTGCTTGAAGAGGGTCCTGAGGTGTTGCTCGTGCTCCTGTGGTGAGCGTGAGTGCACCAGAATGTCGTCGATGTAGGAGAAACAGAAATCGAACCCCCTCACAATTTCGTCCATGAATCGCTGGAACGTCTGCGCAACGTTGCGTAAGCCGAAAGACATAAACGGGAATTCGAACAAACCAAATGGTGTCGTGATGGCCGTGTTCTGCACGTCGTCCGGGTGCACCGGGTTCTAATGATAGGCACGGACGAGGTCGATTGTTGAGAATATCGTGCAGCCTTCCAGGTGGTGGGCGTAGCCGTAAATGTGCCTGACTGCGTAGTGGTCCGGGATGGTACAAGCGTTGAGAACCCTGTAGTCACCACACGGGCGCCAGCCGCTGTCCTTCTTTGGGACGAGATCTAGCGCTGACGACCAGGAACTATCCGAGCGCCGAGCCATGCCGTCCTTTAGCATGGCGTCAAACTCGGCTTTGGCTATCGCGAGTCGGTCTGGTGCGAGGCGACGGGGTCGACAGGATACTAGCGGGCCTGGTATCGTGTTGATGTGGTGCACGGTGTTGTGGCGCACCTCCCTCCGGACTCCCGAGGGTCTCGCAAGGTCCGGGAACTCAGCGAAAAGGTCGTCCACCGGAGCGGTGCCCCAAATTGTCTTCACACTCGGGAACTTTGGGGATGCCATCTGGGCTGGAGCTGACAAGGACGTGATCCCGTCCAGGATCCTGTTGATGCGGCAGTCTACCAAAAGGCCGAAATTGTGTAGCAGGTCCACCCCGATAATTGGGATCTGGACGTCGGCCGCCACGAAGCGCCAGGTGAAATCCCGTCGAAGTCTGAGTTTGAGCGTGAGGGTGTGCCCTCCGTAGGTTGGAATGGGTGTACCGTTGGCCGCAAAAAGATCGTGGCTGGCGCGCTCCTTGCGCCCTGGAACGAGCTTTCGGGGAAACACGCAGAGTTCGGAACCGGTGTCGATCTAGAATCTCAGGTTGCTGACTCTGTCGTTGATGAATAGGCGGCCGGTGGGTTTGGAACAGGTGTCTGCCGCCATTAACGCCTGTCGCTGCCGTTTTCCTGCCGGCCGTAGGAGCACGGTGGTGTGCACCTTCGCGCTTCGTCCCCGAATCGCCTGTGGTAACGGCAATAACCGCGATCCGCGGGGCCGTGGGCCGAAGAAGGGACGTTGTTCTCCTTGCGTCTGTCTTTCGAATGAGAACGGTGTCGGGTGCGGCCACGGCTTAGGGCTGCCACTTGGCGGGACAGATCCTCAATCTTCTGGAGAAGACGAGCGGAGTCGGGAGTATGGGCGATTGATGCTGTGATGGAAAGCGGAGCGACTTCCGCGATCCGGTCTGCCAGCTGTGAGGTAGCGTCCAGGTTGCCCTCGGCCTGGCCAGCCAGGATGGTTTGGATGTGGGGCGGCAGCCTGCTAGACCATATGCTCCTCAGGAAGTCGTCCGGTACGTCCGGTACCAGGCTCTTCAGGTGCCGGAGGAACTGAGACGGCTTGCGATCCCCCATCTCTTCATGCGTCAGGAGCTGGCGGACGCGTTGATCATGGGATGACGATAGGCGGCGCACTAGCTCGGTCTTGAGAGTGGTATAGGGTTCGTCCGCCGGAGGTGTTATGATGATGTCCTCGACCTCTGCAGCGTGTCGGTACTCCAGCTGGGATATCATGTAGTTGAACTTCGTCTTTTCGCTGGTGACGGGGGCGAGGGCGAATTGAGCCTCAGCTTGGGCGAACCACAGTCCGGGTCTATCGGGCCAGAAGGGGCGGAAGGCGCACGGCCGCCCTGTAGACGTTTTCTCCCTGGGAGCTGTCCGGAGCCTCCTGCATTATGATTTCCGTTCTTCGTCGGGGTCACCAATGTGGAATACTGTAGGGTTGTTTGATGTACAACGACGGCACTCCAATGACAACAGTATTTATTAAGAGCAATTTGGTTTACACTGTCCAAGAAGCAGAAAGAACGAAGTGAAGCTGGTACTGGAACTGAACTGATTTTACAGGTCCATGCTGTCTCCTTTTATTTGGTCCGCTGGGTTGGTGTATCGTCTGTGATTGGTCAGAATAAACTGACCTGTGATTGGTCGAAATAAACTGACTTGTGATTGGCCGGACTGGCCTGTGGCTTGAGGCACTAAAAAGGGCCGTTCATTATACTTGTAGGATGTTTGCGTAAGGTCCTAAAAAGGACCGTTAGTAGACCTGTGCGATGTTCCCACAAAACACTGGAGTCAGCAGAACTGACTGGCTGTACACACACACACACACACACAAACACACTTACGTATAGTGCGTAAGAATATTTAACCCAATCATGTCACTGCCAATCATTCACTGGCCAACCTCTAGCAGCAACACCATCACACAAAATTAGGGGTTCGAAACCCGACAAGCAAGCGTTTGTCAACTGATAAGCATTCAGTACTGAGCAGTTGATGCAACACATAAAATATAGCCAACTGTTCGACAATAACTGTGACCTGCTCATCAGTGATTTGACCACTAATACAGAATCGCGCGTTGACAGCCATGTTTTAATCTGAGCCTGTGTAAGGTGATCACAAATCAGTATTGTAACCATGGTATTGTAGTTACTATAACTGCTGCTACATCACAAAGGCCACAAAAAAACTATGGCAAGATTCCAGTGATAAATATTCACATAAAACTTAATCAAGACCTGTGAAGCAGTTGTAAAGTAGCAGTACACATATGGAGAGCCACATTTGCTGTATGTTTTAATTCTTTTAATTAGTAAGGGAATGTACATTAACCCAGAAAGGGTTTCAGAAGTTCAGGACTGGAGAGCAAATGTTGTTCTGAAATGACAATTTGCAGTTCCTTTAGAATCTCACAGGAGGAAATACTTTGAGAAGTGGTGCGTGTTTAGTTGAATGTATACAGAAGAAACCATAAGAGTTCTTAAAATCTTGCCTGAAAATCAATGCATATATTTTACTGCTATTATGTTCAGTGCTGAGGTCATATTCTGCTCCCTCAAATGAATCATTCTTATGACATCAGTGTGTGTCTGTAATCATGAATCAACAGAAAAGTTGTAGTATGTGGATTTGGGAAAAAAGAAGATTGAGGGAAGAATAATGTAGAATTCAGCTAAGAACATCAACTGTAACTGATAGTCATTGTGTCTTTCGTTGTATACATCAGTCTGCCTGCTTTTTTCCTTCCCATGAGCCTATGTGATTGTGAATGAAGAGGCTTATTCTTGCCAGCCTTGAATGCTTGATATTTTCTAGTAATCTTCAGGGACTTGTGCATCATCACCAGAATTTTTGAACATTGGAGTTGATGATCCATCTGACCTACCTGCTGTTGAAAGGGAAGTGTCTCCTCCTTCAATTGTCATGTAGTTGTGAGATTTTGTTGCCTTTTTTAATTGCTTTATCAATATTAACATATCTTCTTTCTTGTTCAAAATTTGAGGTTGTTTAAACAGGAAAATCTGTCTTCACACACCTTGTCTGGACTAATATTACCAGTATCGGAACCATCTACAACCCAACTATGGGGGATGACATATACAGAGAGAACTATAGTTGTCTGGGATGACACCATGTTGGTTGGTCATATCCCAGAGAAGTGTAATCTTTAAGAAAAATGCTGTAAAATGCTAAAACCTTACAGTGACAGAGAAATGTGAATTTACTTTCAATAAGAAACTTGTTGACAATATTTAAAATTTAATTTTTATTGCCTCAGTCCAATTTTGTCAGTGCCAGACGTCCTAAATTTAAAATCTGAAGAGGTAAATTCTCTCAATTATCCAGGCTGAAATGGCAGTAGGAGAGTTACCATTATTCTGCTTTAGGCTGTAGAAAAAGAATTGTCAATGGCTCATGCTTTCTATCCATTT
>Ga0268261_10004509_pt1 | contig 10448 bp, 3 predicted proteins | sample TergutNc150P1_FD_190353 | JGI IMG/M metagenome (GOLD analysis project Ga0268261, IMG submission 190353) | Nasutitermes corniger P1 segment gut microbial community from laboratory colony in Florida, USA - Nc150 P1 (SPAdes) (version 2) | ecosystem: Host-associated > Arthropoda: Insects > Digestive...
ATATATATGACATTAGTAGCCTAAAGGTTAATAATTTAACCCTTATCCTGCTAACGTGGAGAAAATGGTGAGCTCCTAATAATGCCAGCAAATAGCAGATGGGATTTAATTCGGGATTTAAAGGGTTAAGGACATTGCCTTGAAATAAGCTGAACTGAATTGCAGGATAGACATGGACTCTGATTTCTTGGTGAATACAGACTTTGTATGTGATAAAGTTCCCATGATAGCTGCCATGCTGAGGGACATGATAATTTGACCTCTGTAGATCGTATTGTGCCCTGTCGTTGTTATGTAACTGGAACATATTCATTTATCTCCAGATGTCTGCAGAATGCCACAATTTGACCATCACATCTCGAATCTGTTCCTCATGAGCCTCCACCCATCTTTCTTGTCATGTCACACTGAGATAGAAGAGGAAACATGGGTGCCACATATCCTTTATGTCTTTTCAATGAATTTCAACATTATATTCAGTAATGACTGTTATAATAATTAATGTGTTTTTGGTCGCTCATATATTTGGCCTGTCATTCAGTCCTGTACCACTTAGATTTTTTTTCCCTTTTTCTTCTTTCCTGTGTCCTTATTTTGCATCATCCTTTATAGACAAATCCTGGTCCTTTATCCCACTATATGTCATCTATTCCCCTCTCATTAGGTGTAAGTTTAATTCACGATGATCTTTATTTAAGCCATGGTTAAACCTGTTTAGAATATGTGTACTAGCATTAATTAATAGACACATTCAGATATATTATATCGGTATTACATAGTCTTATGGCTGTTACTTTTGCTCTGATAGCTTTATTTGGTGAACAGAATAAATCTCTTATGTACTTTTCATTATGTGCATTCATCTATGTTTTAGCAGTTTCTCGTGTATGGCTGTTCATTTGAGAATTATATTAAGAAAGAGGTGTTCATGGGAAATCTTAACATATGTTCTGCTGAAACTGCTAATGTCGTAAATGCAAAGGAAAGACAGTAACTGCTAATGTCGTAAATGCAAAGGAAAGACAGTATCACTACAGATATTTATAATGTAACATATAAACGGTTTCATCTCTTATGACTGTAAAATTCCTAATAAGAAGATTTATTTCAAGCCTACGTATTTGTATGAGTGAGGAGTGAAAGAGAACGCTTGGGTGAAAACTGAGCAGTTAGGGTTATGCAGTTCACAGTTGTAATGAGGATTGTATTGACATTCGGATAAGACAAGGTTCATTTCTTGAAGATAAACTGAATGCCATTGAAGACTGCCATGTTCAGGGATGTGATGCTATGTTATCTTATGGAAATTTACTGACATTTCAGAGGAACCTTGGAGATGGAGACAGCAGGTTGCTTTGCATTTACATTAAGTTTCTAATGACTACATGGTATCACATCCCAGAGCACAGTAATCTTGACAGTTGCCGCAGTGAGGAGCTCATATCTTGCATGAATATTGGTGGTCCCTTCATAACATTGCAACATGTTTTGTTAGTTTCAAATAAAACAACCAACTAGATGCAACAATTCCTCAAGTTTATCACTTGGCGTTTATATACAGCACAACATGTTTCAGGCATCCTCACGCCCATCATCGGGAGCTCAACAACTGCAGTAGCGGCCTCTGGTTTTAACGTTGGAGCGTGGTGGTAGCACTGCTACCACCATGCTCCTACATTAAAACCAGAGACCGCTACTGCAGTTGTTGAGCTCCCGATGATGGGCGTGTGGATGCCCGAAACATGTTGAGCTGTATATAAACGCCAAGTCATAAACTTGAGGAATTGTTGCATCTAGTTGGCTGTTTTATTTGAAATGTATGATGATGCATGGACTTGCAAACTTTAAATGTTTTGTTAAGTTGTTATCCAGGTTTTAAAGTGACACATTCAGCCTTGTAAGAGTCTTCCATTGACACAGAATTGACATTCTGAAACAGTGGATGTTTCGCTGTACGAGTATCATGCACTGTGATTCATACAAAAACTGATCATCATTCAGTTAGTGTTATCATAAAAGTGTCATCTTATAATTATATTACGAATTTGCATAATAAATAATCACACATTCTCCATATGAAAGTTTGCATATTTAAATAAATTACATTGCTCTGCATATTACCTAACACATTGAGTCATGCAAGAAACTTGACTGGCAAAACATTTTAGTTGAGGTAGCACAACAGACTGGTTTGCTTTTAGCTCCCATGTAGCGATTAGGTTTAATTCAAGCCACTAATGTAACTTTACTTTGCTTGGATCTGATTTGTAAGACAGCTAAAGTTCATTCTCTTTTCTCATTAATATAATTCCCAATCACGGCCAGATTTTTTATTAGAGGACCATTTTCTGTTAAGCACCAATTTTGAGTAAGAATTTGTATATATCAGACAATAGGGACATTCAGGAATTGTACTACATAATTTGTAATTTTTTTCTTTTAATAATAATGTAGCCACTACTTTCATTCATCTTTTCTGATACAGCGAAAGGTAATGTATTCTCTGTTAGCACACTATTCATTGAAAATGTTGTCATTGTGTTTCAATAATGTTGTACTTGGTTGTGAGATTTTCATTGACAAATGGTCTGTCACTTTCTCAAAAACACTAGTTTGTTTTGTGTAGGACCTACAAATTATAGTACTATAATTGGTGTTTGCATCCTTCTCTTCATTAATATAAAATGAATTGCCATTTGTACCTGTATTTACAAGCCTGCAATCTTCTATATTGTTTGGATTTTCTTGTGATTTCTTATATGGCTGATTGCTGTGACCTGCTGAGTAAGTATTGTGTTGGTCATAAATATGGTATAAGATTTTGTGTCTGATATTATTTAAAATGCTGTATCATTAAAAAAAGAAAAAGAAGAAAGAAATGCAATAAGAATTCTTGGTGTCAGTTTGCAATAGTTACTGGAATAAGGTCATTGGAGAAAATATGACTCAGATGCAGACCAAAATGATAAGATTTTGCAAGTGGAGTTTTATATATAACTTATATAACTTCAGTAGCTTCTGAAGAAATCTGAAAAAGTGGTCTAAAATTAGTACCCCACCCCCACACCTTTTTTTTTATCTCATTTTGGTGCAGTGTTTGTAAGTGTTTTGTTGGGGGGGGGGAGAGGATTTTTTGTTTGTTTCAGAGGTAATACAGTATTTTTGTATTGTTAATATACCTCATCTAAAGACTAATCTGACATCACGTCATTTGAAGGATATGCAATACTAAATGATGTGGGTAACTCAAGCAACTTCACATAAACTTCCAGAAGTCCTTCTGTAAGAGCTGTTTCCTGTTTCAAGATAACATGCTTTTGGGATGTGGCACTTGTATTCTGGTAGGTAGGTGCCAGAGTTGCAGAGGAACTTGCCGCTCAGAATGTGCTGCCTGTCTTTTACCTTGAAGATGGAGGGTTCTTCAAAACATTGTTACCTATCCACCAGATTGCATAGTATTACGTGCCAGAAGACCACATTTTTTATATTCACCAACTTGAAACTCAAATCTCATGTTTCCCATTTGTATGGCAGAATATTGGTAGCAAACACAACTACCCATAGGCAAAATGAACTGTACTTTTTGACATAAAGACAGTCTGTAATGTGAAGCAGACTTGTTGAAACTGTTCTAGTCATTGATCTTCAGCATTCTTCAACGGAGTACAATATGTTTGTTCTTGTATTTCTTTCTGCATTGTATTGTTATTACCTGTTTATTGCTAACTGAAATTATGTTACTGTTTACATGCATAGTGACCCCCAAGAATTATCTTCTCCACTTCACCATATTTTGTCTACTGTTATACTACACTGGAATGAGAGTGGCTATAATTTTGGGATTTGGTATATATCGTACAGTGAGCTGTAGTAGCAGATGGATAATGTGGTTGAAATCTTCCTGAGATTTATTATGCAGAAAGGAAAGGATAGGACTGAAAAGGGTGTTCTGATTTCCATTAACAAGTTTACAGTTAATGTGTGAAGTATTATGGTTGAATTCCTTTAATCTGGCACCCACAGGACTGGACAGGTAGCAGATTGTCGAATGTTGTAGATTATCGAACAATGCCTATACTTACCAAAGTTCTTGCCAGTAATTTTTTGGTTCTGCTCCTGTATTTCGACTGTACAGCTAATCAAGACAAAGGTTCCATTTGGATATCTCCTTCAGCTGCTGGTTCAGGGGCATCAGGGTCCCCTTGCATGTTTTCTGAAGTCTCTTCAATTGCTGTCAGGGATGCTGAATGACCAGGAGAGTGAGGATCAGGAGTCTTCAAGATGAAGAATTTGGAGTAGGTGACAGGGGGTCACGAGATAACATGACAGTCATTTCTTATAATAAAACCAACAAGATGCACTAAGTTCTCAAATTTATTTTTGGAATAGAATTCTACGTGTTTCGGACAGGTAATGCTGACTGCTTGCTAGCGGGATCAGGATGGATCCTGATTCCGCTAGCAAGCATTCAGCAAAACCTGTATGACATATACCTATTGCTGTATATACAGTGCTGGACTCCTGATGATGGACAGAGAACCTGTCTGAAACATGTAGAGTTCTACTCCAAAAACAAATTTGAGAAATTAGTGCATCTTTTTGGTTTTATTATAAGAATATATCACAATGCATGGTCCTTTGAATGTCAAATGACAGTCAGTGTTTAGACACTCTTGGAACATGTCCCTGGTCTTGGGACCATTTTTCTCAACTTCCAAAGCATTAGGATTTTCAGGGTATCACCTTCCAGATTAGAGGCATTCTACTGTGCTGCGACTTTTATTTTGATTTTGTCAGCAACTTTACTTTAGCCTGATTACCGAAGTGTAAACCCAAATTCCATCTCCCGTGATGACTATGTATGTTACAGTTCATATTTTGAATAAATGTGAGCTAATTCCACAAATATTTTATGAACAGTGAATGGTCAACGGACATGATAAATGTGGACCAGCATTCGCATAATTTGAAACTCCTATAACAAATCCATTACAATATTAGGATACTAGCATGCCATTTTGACTATTCTGTCACTATTCTATGCATTATTTTAACTCCTTCCGTTTTCTAACAGACAGAAAATGTGCAGTCTGGTTGAAGTATTTAATACCATTGTTCTGCCAGTGTCACCTGTGTGCCCATCCTCTGCTGAATGTTCCTTCCTCTTTCTCCAATCAAGGTGTGTGCATGTGTACTTTTTTTACTTGTCCAGTTTTTTCTTTGGTTAATACAAATATCCTGCATTTAGAAAATTATAAATACAAACTATTTTAAAGTTACACATCCTGTTGTGCATGGTACTATAAAGAATGAATAAACAAATGACCATCAAACACAACAAAATTTTAATAGTACAATATAGCTACATGTTTCGACATCCCGAGGTCATCTTCAGATTAGCGTTAGAATATTTTTAAAAAGAATATACAAATTGCATTTGCTGCTAGTGAGATCTCATTTCTTACACAATATTGTCACAACTTCTGTAGTTCTTTTTTGTACATTCAATAAATTTTTTAAATTGATGAAAAGATAAAATGTATAAGATTGTTGAAATTAGAGGTAGAAGGTGTCAGCGAGGTCTGTGGGATAGTCGATTTGTACGATGCCTTTCCTGCAGTGTGTTGGGAACCATGTGGTGTTCTCCTACAACAATATATATATGAGAAATCAGTAGTCACTGTGATGAGAAGTTTTCGTAATCATGGAACTAGTCACAGTGATTAATAATTTCTTGTGTGTGCTGTTGTAGGAGAACACCATATCGTCTCCAACACATCGTACAAAAGACATCATACAAGTTCACCATCCCATAGAACTCGCTGACACCTTCTGCCTCTAATTTCAACAATCTCATACATTTTATCTTTTTATCTTTCAATCCATTTAAAAATTTATTGAATGTACAAAAAAGAACTGCAGAAGTTGTCACAGTATTGTGTAAGAAATGAGATGTCACTAGCAGCAAATGCAATTTGTATATTCATTTTTAAATTGTCTAACGCTAGCCAGATGATGACCTCGGGTGGTCGAAACATATAGCTGTATTGATATCATAAAAAATGTTGTTGTGTTTGATGGTCATTTATTTATGCAATCTTTAAATGCAGACTAGACTAAACTCATTTTAAATCATGCCTAGATTATATACTTTTGTTGTGTATGTTGAGTATGTCAAGAGAGACTTTTATCTTATAAAACAATATTAGTTGTATTTAAGTAAAAAGTACTGTAAAATTTTGTCATTCTTCATTTCTTTCAAGAAACTCAGTATGTCTGCATTAAAGGAAATGTGTACTGAGGTACAAAATTGTGTGTGTACTCATGAGATCTGAAGACTGTGGAAATCTGTGGTTTGCAAATGTGCAGCATAGAATTGGTCTATAAATGTGGTGTCTGCATAATATTCTGTTATGTTTTTATTGCCAAATACTTGAGTATGTTCATGCAACTAGAACAAAGTATAGCACTCAATTATATGGCATGTCACCCTGCCTTGTAATGAATAAATGCTGGCTGACATGTTATGTAGACTGTTTTATATTCTGGAGTGCAAAATGCAGTGTGTACCAGCCAGATATTGGTGGAAAATGCTGTACTAGCATTCAGGTAATCACACAAAAAGTAAGTATACACTATCACATGCTGAGTGTGAACCACCCATGTTCAAAATTAGTCAGTAAAATCACTGTATGAACTGTAATTTTTACAGCAACATTTAAAACACTGTCCACCTTTACAGTGACATAAATTTTGAGAAAGCCTACTGAAGTTCTTTGCATACTTTCCTAATCTCCAAAGAGTGTCAATCATGTCTATAACCTTTCTGTTTCCAGTCCAAAGAGAAGAACATGAACATGCATAGTTCCATACTTAATTGGGTAAATTTTCAAAGAAGGGCTGCAAAATATATAAACCCATCACATAGATTTGGTTTATTGTGATTTTTATCCCTGTGACAACTTCAGGCTGAAAACTCATAGAAATAATTCAGGTATTTTAGAGGCTTCAGAAATTAAAATTTGCATTACTGTTCAGGAATCAACAGAAGGGGAACCTGAGTGAAAGTCACATAATTTGTTATGTCCTTGTCAGGCATACTGGAATCACTTTCAGCAGTTGATCATAATATGTACAGTGATTGTACTGATACATACTTGTTTAAGATGAGTGGATCCTTGGTCAGCTCATGAAGTAGGGTGGGTTTTGTGTATGTTGTATTTACTGTATTTATAAGAACCAACAAATTATGTACCATGTAGTTAGTCTCTGTTTGAGAGTAGTGAAATTTGTGCAGTGTTGTTCAGTATGGAAGTGCAAATGTCATCATGTGAACCACAAGTCACTGACCACACAACAGTCTGGCAAAGATGGATACATACATTATTTTCTACTGTATGAGCAAAAAATTTAACTTGCCTGTATTAAGAGGTACGAGGGAGGGTAAAATATCAAACACCTACCACAAGCAATGTGGATAACAGGAAACTGATTTTTTGTCTATTGAATTAGCAAATAGAGGCTTGGTGAACAAAGGCAATGTTTATATAAGCTGTGTAGTCTTTTTGTTCATTTGTATTATTAAGATTTAATTCCTATTATTAATACATCAGCCATAACATAAAGGTAATTCCTCTTGTTCATCACTGAATACCACCACTCCCTCTGCTTCCAGATATGTGAAACTGTATGTAGTACAGTACTGCTGGTAATATCATGTTACTACACACTGCAGACTGTTATGTGGATCATTGTCACTGTATGCAGATTCAGTATTCTTCACACACTCATATATACAAATGAAGATAAAGTCCAGTGCTGTCTCATTTACTGCAGTAGTTATTGCTAATGCAGTGACAATGAATTGTCTGATACTTTCTGTCCTGTGCTGTTGTTTCTCCTTTTTCCCAGAAGTGATTTATGTCCAGTTTCACTGTTAATTCATAGATCTTTTGTTATTTCTGCAGTATTTCTGCCCTCTACATGTGTCTTTTGAATTAAAATAGAACAATGCAATTGTTTGTAAAGGACAAATAATTTGAAGCAATTTATGTGTGGAACTGGAAGGTTGTGTGAGTACAGTGGGAAGCAAACCTGCCAACTTTGTAGCAACAGTTTAGTATTAGTAATTCTGCGCAACAGAATTTAATGCATAGGAGCACAATGTTGAACATTTGTAGAAACGTGAGAGACAAGCTTCCCCACGTATGCGTGTCACATATGTAGACATTTGGATGGATGTATATATGCGTGTATGTGTGCATGAGTGACGTTATGTAATATCTGACCTGTTGCATTCATTTATAGATACAGAAACACATTTTCTATAAGTTGTATTGATTTGAACAGATTTTTGCCTGAAGATTGAGTCTTCTGGGATGTTACTCCATGTCAATTGGTAAGTAGTTGCCAGTATTTCAAAGAAACGTATTGCCTTCATTTTTGGGGTCCAGCATTCCAAGATGACTAGCTGCATGGCATGATGTGCATATATTATGTAAGTAACAGAAGTGGTGAACGGACAGTTTGGGGGATGGGTGGTCAGCTAGTCAGTTGACCACTCCTATTGGTTTGCTGCCACTTTTGCCCATACCTGTGTACCATACCCATATCCTTCTGCACAGCTACTTCACTCAGACTGCTTAACCCTGAAGATAAAGGGACCATGATGCTTTTAAACACCACTAACTGTTCACCATTTGGCATGGTGCGGCATCCCAGAAGACCCGTATCTTTAGCAGCCTACTGTGAAAACCTTAAATCGCACAGATTTTTATATGCTGCATTTGAATACTGAATGGTGAATGTTAAATTTCTTATGACTGAAATTAGTAATGGTTATGTATGCACTGTGTTCAGCAATATGTGTCACTCATATATTTAAACCTTGACTATAAAAAATCTCATAAAACTACTTAAATTTTTAAAGAAATGTCTGTTCTTCATTCTGGGGTACTTGCAGCCTCATTAATGCAATATTTGGCCATTGTTAAAATACACTAGTCCATGGGGCTTGGTACTAGTGTTTGAATCATACTATAAGCTTCTTTAAAACACATGGCTTGTTACATTACATAGTAACCTGTGAACCTGCCCAACAGTGCATAGCATTAACTGGTAGGTCATGTATTGCACTGTATGGTAATGAAGGAGTGTGCATGGAATACAATACAATATAAAATCATGTGGCCTAAATACTTTGAATTTTCTTCTGACTTGATGTTAGTGTTACATTTTAGTCAGTGTAGCCATTGTGCCACAATAGTTCTTACATGAGATCTAGATGTCCATTTTGTTTTCTTTTTATCAGGAGTGCTCCAACTTGTTGCAGCATATCAGACTGTGTACAACAGTGGAGGAAAAGTGAAACAAAATGAAACTCATTTTAAAATCATTTTTAAATACATAACCTGTCATTGTAATGTGTCCCTCCCAAACCTTTCAACAAAGAAAGTTATACATTTAGTGATTTCCTATTTAGTATCTTTGTAATTATAATGTTTATAGTAACATAGTTCTGTACATATGCAGATGTACCATGTAGTTCATCATGGAGTTGGTGTTATTTAGTTCAAGTAACTGACTTCAAAATCTATGGTTCCCAGAATTTTAATCCATTTCAAATGAAGTATTAATATGAATTCATTTTCAGAGTAGCCACACTGATGACAAGAATTGAGTAATTACTTTTATATGAGTTAATATTCTGAAGAAATCTGTTCAATTTTGTATGTGTATGGCAGCAATATTCTATACGAAAATTCAGGTCTCTTAGGATGTGGGACATGTAGATTTACAAGCAGTTGCCACTAAATAATGCACCAGTCTACATGGTGCAGCATTCCAGTAGACCTGCATCTTCACAGCACCATTGTAAGGATCTCAAAACTTGAAAGATTCTTTATACTGAGGCACAAGGAATATCATTCTTGAATAGTAGAAAGTAAACTTGACAGGCATAAATTTTGGCAGTTTTTCTAAATGGGACAAACAAACAATTTGCCAATGCTTTGTGTGATATCTCATCTTGGCATTAAGCAAATATAAATGCCAAGTAACTCAAATATTTGCTTCAGCAGTAATTGGGCATATCTTTTTATCACCTGAAATCTTCCAAGAGTAAATAGTTTATGTTGAACTCAAATTGCAGGTACTGATGCATCATGTTTGTTTCTTAGAGCACTGAATTTTCTAAACTTTATGAAGAATTTATATGTCAGCATACTGTTTCTTCTTGTCCCTGGGTTTTCTGGAGAATTGATTAACCCTTAGGCTACTAATGTCATGTATATATGGAGCACCCATTCTTGATGTTTCTAGATCACTCACAACGATGCACCACAGTCGGTAGGACTCCTCTGGACGAGTGATCAGCTCGTCGCAGAGACCTCTACCTGACAACACACGGCACTCACAACAGACAAATATCCATGCCCCCGGTGGGATTC
>Ga0268261_10004510_pt1 | contig 10446 bp, 8 predicted proteins | sample TergutNc150P1_FD_190353 | JGI IMG/M metagenome (GOLD analysis project Ga0268261, IMG submission 190353) | Nasutitermes corniger P1 segment gut microbial community from laboratory colony in Florida, USA - Nc150 P1 (SPAdes) (version 2) | ecosystem: Host-associated > Arthropoda: Insects > Digestive...
ATATATATGACATTAGTAGCCTAAGGGTTAATGATTTAACCCTTAACCTGCTAACGTGGAGAAAATGGTGAGCTAATAATGCCAGCAAATAGCAGATGGGATTTAATTCGGGGTTTGAAGGGTTAATAAAACGGTTTTCAAGGCTTGCAGTACCCTAGATGTCACAAAAGGGGATCTGAAAAATCAATTTGCGAACTGCTCTAACCAATTAAAAACGACCAACTCCATGGGCAGGTACTTTACTGAGAAGTTCATAGTTTCTGAAATAATCAATAAATTTCCCTGTGTTTGTTTATACCAAAATTTGCATTAATATTTTCTCAAGTGTCCAGTACAGAACCCCATTTTGAAGACATCCTATCCATTCCATATCCAAGCACTATTTCTCCTTAAGATCTATATTAATACTATCTTCCCATATATGATCTCCTCCCTTTATGGTTTTCTCAAACTGCATTCAATTCTCATAATAATGTATTAGTGCTATAAATGAATTCAGTTGTTTACACAAATGTTGTTGCCCCTGCTGTCTATTACCTTTTCTTTTTAATTCACTTTCCATAAAATAAGACCAATTTCACACATCATACCATACAATATGGAGGGAAGAGTGTAAGTTTCCATTGGATCCGCATCCCTTCATCCTCTGATATCAACAGAAGAAATAATCGCGCTTGCTGTATCTTGATCTGTAACTTTCAAGCTCATAATTCTTCCATTTTCTCAAAGTTAATTATGAATTATGAAGAGAGTATTTGTTATAAGTATTTATGCTATCAAATTTTGATACATGAATTTTAACTTTGGCAATTCTCTGTTTAGTGCATGTTTCACAAATATAATTCTAAAATGACTATTATAAACTAAATTCCTGTAAGATTTGAAGGGTAACAAGCCACAGGTCACTAACCCATAACATACTAAGTTGAGATATTTAAGATTAAAATTAAAAAAAAAAAACTGTAAATTGTGAGAATGGAATTTCATTTTCCAACAATTTTCTTAGACAGTCAACACACAACAAACATATAATAAAGAGATAAATAAACATGATCCCAAACCACTAGTAACACAGCCATCAGATCAATAGTAATGCATGGCTGAAAATTACATTACATACTTTGGACATAAGTACATGTAGCCCTTGTTTTCCACCTCACTTTCTTAACATGTCTTTTTGCTTGAATGCCTCTAGCCAATATATACCAATTTTTAATATCTGCCCTCTCATTTTTGGTTTAACACCCTTTAGCTGGCTGCCCTCTATTACAATTACTCCTACTATTCCATTAGTTCTCATGCAAATACCATTTTTTATTTACACCCACTTTCCCAGGAAAACAACTGTGGCATAAAACAAGAGCTTGATGTTTTGGTTAGCCATGTTGATACACAAAGAGATCTGAATTCCATTTAATAACTCAAGTACACAAATAATGCTTACTTTTAACTAAAGTATAATTGAAGAATTATCAAAACAAAACTCTGTTAAGAATTATTAATATTGTCCATCATTTTATTTAATTGTTTATGACTTATTACCTTTTGGCTGCAAAAGCTCCCATTTCAGTGTCACCAAAAGCCTGACATACTCTAGACACACTGGGACTACAGAAAGCTTTCTCTCATATGTGTCAGAAACCACTATGTTGCTGAATGCCTGTCTTCTTCCCATTACTTGTGAATTCAGGCCAAGGGTAAAATATTCATAATCCTCATTATAGGGTTGCTTCACTGACAGTACCAGAGAATTTTTTGTGTCATGCCAAATCCAGTATGTGTTAAGCCATTCATGTTTCTTGCTATCTGGAGATGTATTTATTTTGACGTTTCCTATTGGACTTGTAATGAAAAAGTCGCGTGTTGTCATCTCCGTGACCTTAAATTTTTGCTGTGTCTTTTTAGAACTTTTAATTGTTTAAATCCAATGGCTTTGTATGAGTAGAAAGATCCCAGGGTGAATGCATCTAGCTATCTCTATTACAGCAAATTCTTGGTCACAACTCTTAGAACTATGTCCAGGAATAAAAAATTTCTGATAAACAAGTTGTAACATTGAAGATCTCTGCAATATATGTGAGGAAGAGTGGGTACTTTTATGTTGCTGTTTCATCCCCACAACTGTAGAAGTATGCAGTCAGATGTTTTACTTGTGGAGGTTTGAAATTATCAGCATGCTTGAACAGGCATGATCCTTTGTCATGAGCCCCTTAAGAAGCTATATTATTAATCCAGACATTGAAGTACCCAGTTCCAGTCACTGCATCATAAATTCCAAGGTTAAAATGTCAACATCTGACACTTGTTATAGGCTACAGTTAAGGATACAGATGGTGTGGGATGTGTTCTCATTAAGTCAAAATTTAAAACCTTTAATGTCTCAGAGACCTTTGCTTCAGCTGTGTTTTCGTCTTTTCTCTTTTATACTAAAGTTGCTTTCTGGTGGTGCAAATCCTGTTCTGTTAAAAACTTTCTTGACTTATAACCTTCTTTATTCAGTGCATCATACCTGTCACTTTTCAGAGCACAGGAGATGTTCAAGTGACCTGAATACAATACAGAATGTAGAGAAGCATACCATACTTTGGTAATGAGTACATTGTTGTTTGTGAAGTTTGAATAGTTCATCAAAAATTAAACCAGTTGCTAGATACTGCTATGTACTATTTTATTTCCTCCTGTATTGAGAATTATGAGGGGGAAATCATTCATGCAATTGCCTATGGGTTTGGTGTCATCTAGGTGTGTTTAGGTATGCAATTAATGCCAAGCACAGTCATCTGTAATTGTCGAAGCCATGTGTTGTTTCTTGTTCAGAGTTAAAACTATTTTTCTATCACTAAACTGCAGTGATGGTTTGAAAAAAGGTTTTACCCACTACTGACCATCAAGAATTATCACGTGATAGCACTTCATACAGCCTGTTATAGCTGTGTTGCATGACTGGGCTTTTTGCATAGTTTCACTGTTTTGAAACAACCTCAACATGAGTCTTCATAAATGTGATATTAAATTCCAGTCTAACAAATACCAATCTTTAAAAATTCTCTCTCTCTTATGTAAATTTAGAATGGTTTCATGGCACATCAATGCACAGGTGCAAAGAAGTGTCATTACACACTCTTCTGCAGCTTCTAGCTTGTGTTTTCTACCTGCATTCTTATTGGCACATTTATTCTTTTGTGTTATCCCTATTGCAATTTCATGTTTGTCTTTTATACCATTCATAGTTGTACAGGAACTGGACAATAACAAACAAAATTCACCCTAATAAAAATGAGTGTCTGCTAAGAAAAGGATATTTTCTTCTTCTTCTTCTTCTTCTTGAGGCACTACAACTTCAGAGAAGTTTTGGCCTTCTGAACGAACTTCTTCCATTTGGTCCGGTTTCTGATGCAGTCCTTCCAGTTTGTTATTTTCATCCTTGTTATATCGCTCTTTATATCATCCTCCCATCTATTTTTAGGTCTTTCTAGCGTTCTTGTTAGTGCGGGTGACCACTCATATACTTTTTTTACCATGCTGTTATCTGGCATACGATGTACCTGTCCAAACCAAGCTAATCTTTGTGCTTTGATGTAGTTTATGATGTTTTTATTACCAGTCAGTCTGTTTAGTTCTTCATTCAATTTAATCCGCCATGTTCCACCCTTTTCTTTAGTGGGTCCATAGATTTTTCTTAGTACCTTCCTCTCAAATACCCTTAGTTTGGTTTTTATAAAAGGATATTTTACATACTGTAATGTTGTCAAACTGTAATAAGCATGTATTTAGCATAACATATAGCACCAACTTGGGGGGAGGGGGGGGAGAAAAAAGAAAAACCTTCTGCAGAGCAGAAGAGTAACACTCTAGGAACTTAGTAAAGATTGAGGTTATGTAACAGCTGTAAATAATTTTACAACATAGATGTTTTAGTATTGTATATGTATAAGTAATACTGCTAGTTTGCTCATCTTCATCTGTATTGCTACCGATTTCTCCTCCTGATATATATTCTGCATGAGGTCCCCCCCACCCCCTTTCTGTATTGGGTCCTTACTACTGTCAAAACAGCTTGCTTCATTACAAAACATTTTCATTCTTGTGGCTTAGTCATTTCTGGCTCGAATAGAATTAACCTGTAATTTTGTTTCAGTAAGATTCCATAGATATAAACAATTTACAGTAAGTGCAACAGTCACATATGGCCCAAGAGTTACAGTTTTGAGGGTTGGTCATCTCTGGTTTGTAATGCTTCTTTATCACCCTTCATACAGCTTATTCCACAAATATCCAGAAAAAAAAAGGAGCTCAGAAGCTGCAAGTCAAACAGCACATACATATGGTCTAACAATAAATTTTTAGAAGTTTTTGCCTTGTCATGGTAATCATAACACATGCGCACACACACATATACACACATAAGAAACCATTTTCTGGTTGCCTAAGTGTGTATGTTACTAATTCACAGAGAACATAGTTCATGTTCTGTATGTCTGGACAGCTAGTGTTATTGATCAGATAGCCTCACCATGTTCATGTTTTCACCTTATAAGAAACTCTCAGTATCTAACTAATAGCATTAATCATCAGATGGCAGTATACGAGACTTCCTGCTACATTTTCATTGTTCTAATTATGAAACAGTACCAAATTAAAGCACAGAAATAGCAGTTTTAAACAAGAAAAAAGAATATATCAGAATGATAATAAAAATGTCAATAATAACAGTACTGTCATGGTACATTATCTTGTCACAGTTGTACATTAAAAAAACATTATTGTGTAATCTGGAAAAATTTCAAGACTTTTTAACACATGTTTTAAGAAACCATAACTGCCGACCTGTCTGTTCACATATAACCACTGGAGACAATAAAATCTGGTGACTGATTTCAGGCCTATTTAAAATCAGACAACAATAAAGGACACTTTACATGAAATCCTACACACTTTCCTGTGTACATGTCAAATGTCATTTACTAACTGTTTTTCAGAGCAAAACAGTAATTACAACAGTTGTTGTATATAAACACAAAGCAAATGTTACCAAATATTTTTTCATAACCTAAGACTTTCGAGAAAATTAAATTGTCAGTTCCATCTGATGTATACAGCTTCTAAGGCAGCACTGAAAGTCTGCAAACATATATTGAAAATATGAGAGGAAGTAATAGAGCAGTTGCACAGCTGCACCAGAACTCATATGATATGTGTAAGAATAGCTGAAATGTAGCATCATGGTACATAAATAATACTACTAACTCCAGAAAAGCTTCAACATTTCAGTTATGAAAACTAAATGCAGCATCATCAAGTACATGTGGATTGTCAGAGAGGTCTTTAGTAAAACACTGAAAATTACAGATCATAATTGAATGGCCAAGTATATAACTGCACAAGTTTGTCCCTGTACTTCTAAGGACAAACAAATACTAATAATTATTATCATAATGATCACCTTATCGCCCTTGCAGTTTCCTGAAAGATGTTGAACTACAGTTGACAGACAGAGAGACGGTTCAGCTGGCGTTATTTGGTGTAGGCTGAGCAGGTATGACAGTTCTACTTATCAACATGCTAATATGTGAAACAATATACGCTTATATTTCTCACCAATGGCACACAATACGTAATCTTTGCTACTAACATATGGTGAAATTCTCACAATATGTTTTTAGAAAAATGAAACAAATTTGGCTATTTAAGCGGGAAAACTTCTTAGAAAAGTAACCTGAAAATGTTATTAATTTGTAATTCTGTAATGGAATTGACATTCACTTTTCAAAAATACTATTATAAATTCTGCATTGCATGATCCATTGTTATTATTAACCTACATTTTAATGCTTACCTTTAGTGATTCTGGCACATTCTTGAACACCAGACACCACACTTTTCTACTCGCACAACTGGTGGATGAGCTGCCCATTTTGGCGGAACTATTTCATACATGCCGATTCTACTTCACTACATTTTGCTGATTTGTTCCTGACAAAGCTCTTCACTTAGAACCGAGTACAGTGTCTTGTATTTTACACACACACAAATGTGAAGCACAACTTTGCACACATGATACTTCAGCTTACTGAAATTAAAGTAAAATGCATCCAGTCACAACGCATTCCATTAAACCCCGTTTCTTCGCACTTTTCATTGCACACGCACCACGAAATGCATTGTGGAAACCGATGACATCGCAGTTTGAACGTGACGTCATTTCCCGCCACAACTTTCCTCAGATTAAAACGTAGTTCCATCTCACTATGTCTAATCCGTGGTGGGTACGATTAGGGTTACACCAAATGAGACAACCTAGATGAGGTGGTAAGATCACAAAATACAATCAGTCGCGAAGATAGGGACGTTTATTCAATTCTACCAATAGCAACACTCATACAGCGGCAACAATGAAATAGCCGGTTTGTGTTCACCCACTGACTAAATTAATGAATTGCGTCACCCTAATAACGTTTGGTGCCGACCCTGGTGGCCGCGCGGTCCAAGGCGTGGGCCAGCTTCCGCTTGCTTGCCGGAATCCCGCCAGGGGCTTGGATGACTGTCTATTGCGAATGTTGTGTGTTGTCAGGTAGTCATCTCTGCGACGGGCAGATCACTCGCCCAAAGAAGTCCTGTCAGAGTGTGGAGTGCCTGAGTGTGCCCTCGAAACCCTAACGGTGATGATACGTCGGTCCACTAGGGCCGTCGAGCCAAGAGGGGGGGGGGAATTGGTGAGTAGTAGAAATCATGAGATGTCTCATTATGCAGCCTCCGGTTAGTTTCTATTAGTCCCACATATTTTCGGAAACAAAAGCAAGTTTGAGGAAAATAAAGTAAAACTGTAATAACTATTCGCAGTGCTTACTTTGATTCTTGATGTCCATTCATTCATTCCCATTAATAATCCATGATTGGTACACAACCACTGGATATAGGACTTGTCAACAATACAGGGTTCTAAATATCAAATTAGAACCTGTCCTGTTACAACAATAAAGCAATGTCTATTCCTCATAACTAGGCTACAGCATATATCCATATAGTGCGTCATACAAAATGGAATTCAATCCTTAATTGTAATCCATTTCACATTTAATATAACAATATTTATTGAGCAAACAAACATGTAATGATAAGTCCAAAAATAAAATAATGTATATAAAATTATACTCTATATTAATGTATAAATTATTTAAAATACATTCCTACACTTAAAATTTATTGGTTTTGTAACTAAAATATTCATCCCACATATAAAAAGATTGTTGTAATAAAAATTTCCTCAAAACTTTCTTAACTTGTTAAACATTATCTGACAATCTCCTAATTTCTAGTGGAAGATTATTAAAGACTTGATGCCAGAGTAGCAGGGCTCTTTATGACACATCTTTGCATTAGTCATTGGTTGGAAAAAATTAGTGTGTACCCTTGTATTGAATTTATGTACTTCTGAATTCATTTTAAACAAATGTTATGCATCATAAATAAGGCTATAGACAATATGTATTGTGAAGCTAAAGGTGATGTTTGTAAAGTATTGAAATATTCTCTAAAAGTCTTTAGGTGTGGTGCCCATTGTTATCCTAATAATTTTTTTGAAGCTTAAATATATTGACATTCTGTGTGGAATATCCCCCAGAAATAGTCCATATGTTAATATTGAACGAAAATAAGCATAATAAATATTTTTTATTGATTCTAGTGATAGTATTGATCTTGTTATTCTAAACATAAAACAAATTTGATTCAATTTGGGGGGTGATCATTTCAATATGACTTTTTCACGATATCATGTAATGCATGTTATGTATATTACTGGTATGTATTTCTAGGCATATAGAATCAGTTCTGAAATATGAGCCTAAATTTTTCATTTTGGATACCTCTCATCTGGACACTACATGTGCGTGAGCAAGGATCCGTGGTTATTTTTCGAAGCACAAAGGGGTCTGCGAGCAAAAGGGTTTGGGAAACATTGGCAGAGACGAAATGATGAAATTATCCGTACAATATACCGTAAAATTTCCAATTACAGCCATGTATGTACGTTAAAATATTCGCAGCAGTGTGATAAAATTGTTTCTCAAAATTACTCATACACTAACGTCCCAAAATTTGGCACATTTCATGGAATATTCTGTACGCTGGCTGTGAGGAGAGAAATTTGATAGTACATTATTGTGACACATTATTCTGAAGAACTTTTTAAGCAGGGTCATCTTAAGTGGGTTTTGCTGTATTGTTAAATAAAAAATCTCGGAAAGTAACCATTTTACATTAAATCTCTCGTGGTAGAATCTAAATATACCACACTTTGAACATATAAACGCAATCCTGACCCCCGCCAGTCCAGTCCAGAAAAATATAACCCAGTGATTCCCAAACGTTTTTTGCTCATGGACCCCCTTTGGCTTCAAAAGAACCTCATATCCTTGCTCACATAAATATAGAATGGCCCGATTGTAGTAGAACTTCAGCTGCTTACGGGTGTAAGGCAGCTGATCCTTGTACCAATCCAGAGGTCATAAGACATAAAGTGCCATACATGCAGAACTTAGTCCTACACACACAGTGAGGGAAGAATGTGTATCAGCATAGTCTGTCCATGCTGTGAATTTCTTTGTTTCTGTTTGACAACAGCATAAAGATACTCTCGGATACAACCTTACCTCTGTGTTTGCTTATATACTGATTATCTTATAATAAAACCAACTAGATGCACCAATTTCTCAAATTTATTCTTGGAATGAAACTCTACATGTTTTGGACAGTTCCTCTGTCCATCATCAGGAGTTTTTCACTGTATGCACAGCAATGGTATATGTTATACAGTGAAAGACTCCTGATGATGGACAGAGGAACTGTCCAAAACATGTAGAGTTTCATTCCAAGAATAAATTTGAGAAATTGGTGCATCTAGTTGGTTTTATTATAAGAAATTTGGGACGATGCACGGTCACGTGAATGTCAAATCCTGATTCTCATTTCAGGTAAAACAAAGCCAGCCATTCTGGGACAAGAGACACTTGCAGTGAGCAAGATGCATCAGCCTGTGAAGAATCAGCACAAACAGGCCAATTTGTGCAGCTGCAGTGGGCACCTGAGGATATCCCCCCTCACTAGCATGCCCCCAGGTTTTATGCTTCAGGAGTCAGTTCAGAGACAACACTGTCAAATAAAAATACTACCTTTGAATCACAAAGGATTGTTTTAAGAATGAATGTTGATTTATGTTTCATACCTCAACATTTCGCTACTGTATGTACTTCCACAGGCATTGCATTCATTGTATAAGAAAATGAAGTAGGATTATTCCATTGTAGACCTCATCTGATTATGCAGTGACAGTGCTGTTGAGCACAGCAGTTCTGCAATAATACACCTCTAGTCCAGAAGTAACATTCAGCTGTAATATTCTAATATCCTGTCCAGTATTCTTTATGACCTTCCTCCTCAGTTTCTCCAAGCATATGCTGAGGTAGTTTAATGAAACAGACAGTAACCTACTAATTCCTCCCAAATCTCTTCCCATTAAATACTCATTTTCATCTTTATACCTCATTTGACGTGACACATTATCTAACTGTAATAGCACTGCTAAACATGAAACAATAAAGAACTGAGAGGAGTGTGAGGAAGTACTACTAACACAATAGTAACAGTAGTAGTAGTAGTAGTAGTATACATCATGTTGCTCCAGTCATCTCCTGGGCTCCTTTCCACAGTTTCCTTGGTTGCCCTCTCTTCCAGTTTCCTGTTTGGACCAAATTATTAATTTCTTTTGGCAGTGTATCTCTTCCATTTGCATTAAATGCCCATACCATTCTGATCCTTCGCTTCCCACCTGTACTGTTATTTTTCGTCACCAGCTATTCTTTTTCTTCTTATTTCCTTTAATTCCTGTATCATCCTGGTTCATTACCATTTCTGAAGGTATCTTATCCGTGCAGTATACCTGAATGAAGTATAGTATCTCTTGCACTACCAGGAAAAGTCCTGTATTACAGACTTGGATCTGATTCTGAAGACAATGATCACTATGGTCCTCTCTGGCTCTTGGATCTGATTCTGAAGACAATGATCACTATGGTTCTCTCTGGCTCTTGGATCTGATTCTGAAGACAATGATCACTATGGTCCTCTCTGGCTCTTGGATCTGATTCTGAAGACAATGATCACTATGGTCCTCTCTGGCTCTTGGATCTGATTCTGAAGACAATGATCACTATGGTCCTCTCTGGCTCTTGCCACTTGCTCTGCACAAATGTTCGGAGTATATCTGAAATTATACAACTACTCTCATTCCAATGAAGCACCTATTCTAGGATTGTCGCTGGTTAACCCTTAGGTGACTAATGTCATATATATATATATATATATGGAGCACCCATTCTTGATGTTTCTAGATCACACACAACGACGCAGCACAGTCGGTAGGACTCCTCTGGACGAGTGATCAGCTCG
>Ga0268261_10004511_pt1 | contig 10446 bp, 7 predicted proteins | sample TergutNc150P1_FD_190353 | JGI IMG/M metagenome (GOLD analysis project Ga0268261, IMG submission 190353) | Nasutitermes corniger P1 segment gut microbial community from laboratory colony in Florida, USA - Nc150 P1 (SPAdes) (version 2) | ecosystem: Host-associated > Arthropoda: Insects > Digestive...
ATATATATATATATATATATATATATATATATGACATTAGTAGCCTAAAGGTTAATGATTTAACCCTTATCCTGCTAACGTGGAGAAAGTGGTGAGCTAATAATGCCAGCAAATAGCAGATGGGATTTAATTCGGGGTTTAAAGGGTAAAAGCAAAATTAGTTAGTATAATATGCTTTATTTCCAAGTATTATTCTATGTTGGATCTCTTCTTCTATTGAGTTATCACTGTTCACAGTTGATCCCAGATATTTATAGGACTTTTATTATTGTTGTTATTTATTTTTAATCTTTTAGCATATAGCCTCAAAGTTCTGCATCAATGCCATGTTCAGAACTGCTGACCTGACAAAGTATTTCAGATAGTGTATAATGTGTAGGTGTGTTTATGATGTGATACCAAACTTCACATGCCCTGCTCTTGTTATTCGTAATTTTTACCATGAAACTGCAACTTAAACAAAATTTTCACATTGCCACTGTGCTGTTATATTACATTTGATTAACAAACGTTGCATTTTTCTTCCAAGATCTGTTACTGTATGTGTCCCTCAGGTAAATGGCAGTCATATCACTTGTGCTTGCATAACTTTGTGCATGTGCCATGTTGTTATTGCTTGTAAGAACTTGAGAAGGTGTGGCTTTGGAGCATCCATTGGTGGCATAATGTTCATTCCAAGTTTCTTGAAAAGCAATGAGCTGTTTGAAAAGTTGAAATGTGTGCGCAAGCGCGCGCGCACGCGCACACACACACACACACACACACACACACACACACACACACACACTGTCTCTCTCTCTCTCTCATATACACACACACACACACACACACACGTGCGTGCATATGCACACATGCGCGCACACGTATAACAAGGACAGTGGACTCAAAATTAGTCCTTAAGGGAAACTTTCACATTGAGCATAGATCTTCTGTTCAAGCAATCTATGGAAGTTTTCAGAACAGCTGGTAGACCTTAGGCTCACCAGTGACATCAGTATAAACATGTAGAAAGGTTTGCTTCTTTTTTAATTACCCGCAATATTCCCTGTGTTCCGCACATTGGCCTGGTTTTTGTTAAACTCAAATGCCAGTTTTTATTCCTCTTGGTACTTTTTCTTCTCTTACAAGGATAACATTAATTTTAAACCAAAATGTATCCAGTTGAAAGGCTGCTGCAGATAATAATTTTGTCTGCTCAGGTCTCTGCAGAATGGCTTGTGTTGCAAGTCTTCAAAACTTCTGTCTGGACTGTTGCATGTGCCATTCCCATGGGAAATGGCCACTCTGCTGGCACTCATGGGTCCTTCTGGTGTAATGTGAGGTTGAGAAATTGTTTCCATGTTGTATATTGAACTGCAGAGCCATCATACAGACAATTTTCTTCATTCGCTAACTTATGTTGCCTTTTAAGGAAAGTCACTGAATATCACTAGAAAAGATGACATTGTTTTCAGCAGTCTCAAATAACTGCCTGATTTCCATGTTTTAAGTATATCCAGCTGCAGAACCATTGTACACACAGATCATTGTCTTCATTGGCTGATTTATGTTTCCTTTTAAGAAAAATTACTGATTATTACTGGAAAAGATTAATGTGTTTTAGGTAGTCTGAAATAACTGACAAATTTTCATGTGTGACAGCATCAGAAAGACATACTTTAAAGTAAATGGCAAAGGGGTGAACTGATGGTTCACCATTGTGTGGGTGGTACATAAATTTTGTCTCACAAACAAAGGAATAATTTGTGGCAAAGTCCCATAACACTACATGATCCCCTGTTTTGCTAATACATTTCAGTTCATGGAAAAGCTTGCTTGGCTGTCAAGCCGTAAGGTAATGTCATAATAGGACTGGTAATTTATCTACTAAAATGTAAAGGTTTCACTGGTTTTGCATTGGTCACATGGGTTGGTCTGTCTGTTGATAACCACTATATTTAAGTAACAGTTTGACAAACATTTTGTTCAAAAATGTTTTCAAGGGTCTCATTTGTGATGGGTGGGCCGGGTAGCTCAGTCGGTATAGCGACTGGCTACGGACTGGACGGTCCAGGGATTCAATCCTGGTGGGGGCTAGATTTTCCGCACCTGTCCAGACCGGTCCTGTACAATGGGTACCAGATCTTTCCCAGGGGTAAAGAGTGGCCGGGGCGTGACGCTGACCCCTCACACCCTTCTAGTGCTGTGGTCATGAAAGAATAGAGCTATACCTTCACTCCCCCTATGGGCCATATGGTTTGTACAGAGCCTCAGTGCCTGTACAAGGGTGCACTTTACCTTTTTTTTACATTTGTGTTGGGCCAGAACATATATTGCACTCACTGAAGAAGCAGCTTTGCGTACTTGGTTTGCTGATTGTAATTGCCAGACACTGATGGTGGTTGGATGGATGAGTGACAGATGCGGTAGTTAACTGAGATACTCTACTGACATCAGTACAGTAAAACTGGAGATGAAGATCTTACGGGTGTAGGATTAGATGAAGAAAAAATAACCTTATCTTTCACAAGCTGTTTATATTTCCAAATCGCGTATATAGAAGCTGGAAATTTACTAGCAATTTACTGATACTACAAAATTTTGGCAGAATGCTTTCACTTTTTGCAGGGAAGTGAATATTTTAAGACACATTTCTTCAACTGTTAAAATATTTTTGGATCATGATTTTTTTTATGGCACTGGTATTCCTTTGTTAAGTGACATTTGAAAGACTTTTTTCCTGTCATGCATATTCCATTTTTGTCAGTTCAGCTATTGCATATTTAATCTCTTCCATTTCTTCTCAGTTTACTCACTGATGTGTCAGCCTCAGTAGACTGTCACTGTGTGATTGCACAGATGCAGGACTGTCTTTGTCACCATTATACCCTGTCAGAACTTCTTGAACATTAGAACTATTACCCTGTACTGTATCATTGGTGGACTGTAAACTTTGTATGTTCCATATCCATGCATTAAGAAATATTTACACTTGTATAGTAAACAAACAAATGCACACTAATGAAATATGCTTTATCATATAATAAAATTCACCTATATATTATGTTTTCTTTTGCAACCATCATCAGTGTTCTTTATAAGAATTCTGGTAAAATATAACAGTTGCCCAAATTGCATAAGTAAAACCACGTAATGTTACAGTGAATATCTCAAGCTGTCCCTGCGGTCATTAAATGTTGGATTATATTGTTGTACAAACAGTTAAAATTCACTTTTTTGATAAAAATAAAATTGGTTGTGTTTTTGTTGTTTGTTTGTGGCATATAGTTGATATACACCCTGCAGTAAAAATAGCATAGCTATAGGTATAAATCTGTAATTATAATATACAAACAAATGCATGTTTGGTAAAACAGTTGTCAGTATGTTTACATACCTGTTAGATGAGAATGGTGTGTACTGCAGGGGAGATCGCTGAAGACTAGTGTGTGGACCATTGGTAGAAGGAAGGGAGTAAAATGCTTGGGGTATGCATAAAATGTATTAGAGTCCAACAAATTCACTTTAATTATATTGATATACTTTTAACATATTGTGGTTACCATCGTCTTTCAGCCACTCGTGTGGCCATCTTCAGGGTGATTTCTTTGAGAACAGGAATGCAAATTTCAATTACGCAATTCATCAAAACATGTTGGTAACCATAATGTACAATAAAGGTACATCAATAAAACTAAGTGCATTTGTTGATCTTTAACCCATTGGCATACTACTTTTTATAACACATGGCGCACCTATAAATACTAATTTTTAGGCAAAAATGACAATTTTGTACATTTATATTTTATTGATGCAAAATTAATTTTTATTGACTTCCATACATACCCCTGTTGTGCTGTGATGTTGGGTTGGTCTCTGAATTGTGTCTCACAGCCGGCTGTGTATTAATGGACCTAGCAAGCCCGGCCGTCTCAGGGACGTCTGTGTATTCCAATGGGTTAATACATTTTGTGCATCTAATTAATGCATGGAATATGGAACATATCAAACTGCTTGGGTTATTTTTACGCATATGCGTGTTGTAGTTGTAGATCATAAATCAATTTAAAAAATTTAATTTTCTTTTTGTGCATGTTCGTTAATGATCGTATTATTATGTTGGAAAAATTTAATGTAATAATTTTCTAAAACATCCATGTGTCTGCCTTTATGTGCCACTTGTAATCATGCCATATTAGTTACAGTGGGTCTGTGTTCATGTATATTGGAAAGACTATGGTTGGCATATGTTGATTCAAGGTTGTTAGATGTAATGTAGCAAATGTCTTTATATCTGAGGTACAGTTTAGTCTAGTCTGTCCTATATATGGACGTTTGCATATCTGGCATTTTATTTGATAAATGCCGTGCTTATTTTGACATTCAGAGGACCGTGCATCGTGATATATTCTTATAAGAAAACCAACGAGATGCACTAATTTCTCCAATTTATTTTTGGAATAGAACTCTACATGTTTTGGACAGGTTTTCTGTCCATCATCAGGAGTCTAGTACTGAATACACAGCAATAGGTATATGTCATACAGATTTTGCTGACTGCTTGCTAGCAGGATCAGGATGGAGTTCCATCCTGATACCGCTAGCAAGCAGTCAGCAAAACCTGTATGACATATACCTGTTGCTGTGTATACAGTACTAGACTCCTGATGATGGACAGAAAACCTGTCTGAAACATGTAGAGTTCTATTCCAAAAATAAATTAGAGAAATTAGTGCATCTCATTGGTTTAATATAAGAATAAGCCACTCTTATGTTGTACAGTAGTTTTGTACCTTAATAATTTAATAACTTGAATACCCCTCTGATCAAAAGCAGGTGCAACTCTGTAACACATTTAATATGTAAAGAACACTGTAGGCATGTACAAACTTGTTTAGAAGAAACCTGATTGCATGCTACTGGCTCAAAGGCTGAAACAGTTCCACACTGTTAATTCAGGAAACACATGTACATGTCAGTTCAAAGATGTCTGAATTTGTATCAGCATGCATTAAAAAAAACCTGGAGCTGCTTACAATTTACAATTTTGTGATATGTTTAGGAGTAGAACAACACGTATATGTAGTGTTTATGTATATGAATCATATATTAGGTTTGATGGTACCTTGTGCTGCTGTAACCGATCTACTGCATGGGAGTTCAGTGATTGTTTTCTGTTGCCACAGTGGAGAACTGTAAACCTATGTTTGTTTTTTGCTACCATAGTGGAGAATTGTAAACCTATGTTTGTTTTTTGTTGCCACAGTGGAGAACTGTAAACCTATTGGGCTCCTGACAGCCCTTTTTAAGTAGATTCTGTCTTGGGTAGTGTGGACAGCAAATTATAAATGTGTGTGTTGAAGTGTGAAATTTGGTCCTTCTCAGTCATCTGTTAACATGGCATCTGGAATGGAAAGTCCCCTTTGTGCTTCTCATGTAAAAAAGTTTGGAGTGGAATGCTGTTGGGGAGGTTGTATGTCTGACTGATGTCTGTGGTTCCAGCTAGGGTATACAGTAGTCTGGTTGGTGTATATTTTGAGATGTATGGTACTGTTTTTATGAATCTAGCTTTGTTCTATCAGGCATATTTAGATTATTTTTTGTAAGGGGCTAGTATTGTGCCAGTTGATACCCAGTTAGGTTCAGGTTCTCATGAGTTGCTTGGATTGCAGCCATGACTGTTATGAATGGAATTTTTAATGCCACTTACAAGTAAACTACAAGGAAAAGAACTAAAACCTTTCCCGAAGTTTTGTTGAAATCTGAAGATACTGGATTGACAATGGGATGACCTGGCTACAAACCTTTATATTCGATAAAAGGAGGGAATTTCTTGGCATGCTGAACAACTGTCAACTTCTTCATAATATCCCTGTACCATGGGGTATCACTAGAAAAAAATAACCAAGAACTGTGAGCCTGTAGAACTTTTTAATGAAAGAACCAGGATGTTTAATAAATTCCTGTTTGCCATTGCATTGCATTGTATCATTTTAGATGCATTCACAAGGTAGTTGCATAAAGTGACCGTTATCCTCCAACCAGATGGAGTATGAAATTCCACATTTGGTTGTTTACTCATTTTGTCGACACATTGTAATTTTGGTTACGGTCGGACAGAAATGACAGACCCTTTACATGACGACCTATGTACATTTATCTTGTCTCACTGTTATTGTTTTTTTGGACAACGTGGGTCCTTTTTGATGTTCAGGCTGAGGCCAGAAAAGTGTTGAAAAATCTAAACGTAACAGTTGAGCATTTTGACTGTAAACTTCTCCATTTCTGATGTACAGTATGGCTTGTAGGTCAGTTAACTATTTTGGTGTACAATTAACTAATTGATTAACTGACTTGTGGGACACTCCATATTTTATGAGATATTGGTTATGTTCGATTGTCAATCCGTTTCTGAATTGCAGATAAATCTGACAGCGTGTTGTGTAAAATGTGAAAGGGCACACTTAAAGGGCTCCACATAGGTTTTATGACCTGTTATTATATGCAGCAGGATCAGAAATTTGTCCCTTTTTCATAATGTTGAGAATGGCTTTGGCATACTGCCACTGCCCATCCATTACGGACAGTGGTAAGGAAGAGAAATTGAATAATCCCCTTCATTTAGTGCCAGGGTTAAGAATGCTTGGAGATGTACCCCTTCCTGATATGTCTGTGTGGTGTCATGTTTAAGTACAGCAGACCCTCATTGTTTGCAGGAAAAGTGAATCTGTAATGAGTGACGGTAATACCTTACGGCAAAAATGAGGGTAGGGGAACCAAAGAAAATTTAACATGAAAATACGTAATGATTACTAAACACAGAAACATTTATGTTGATGTTACTGGAATGACATCTGTGTGCCTGGGTGAAAGATATCTTGGTGATTGCATGACATTGCATGTTTTCCAGAAGGGCAGTTAAAAGACTTAGTGAAATAAGAGGTGACCTTCAATTGCTTTGCCTTCTTCTGCATGTCCTTGTACACTTCTCCTTGTATGGTGCTTTGACAGCCTTCTTCTCTTTCTTAAATTTCAGGCACCTATGCATGAAGTGCTTGAATTCAAACAATTGATGGACTAAGTTTTCTGCCAGCTGGGGCTGTTCTTCAGTGCAGTGGTAGCTGAAGCCCTCCACTATTGTCAGACTGTTCCTCATCATGTGATTCACTGAGTAGTGACAGCCATTTAAAGTTCTTCATAGTTAACTCAGCAGCATGAGAGTTGCTAACTTCCTAGACAGCAGCCTCCTCCAAATCTGGGAAACCTTTGTAACTAAACCAAGGATGTAATTACTTTGTCCTGCACTTGGGGAACTCTTTCATTTGCAAGCTTCCTACAACAGCCATTCTGAGCCTTGGACTTGAACCCATTTATGGACCTCTCTTTATTTACTGTGTACTCAGATGTATTGTACAATTTACAGCATTATCTGACAGTACAAAAGATCTCACTGGCATCCAAGATACTGAGGAAGGTGCAGGAAGTATAATACGTGGTACCTCTCAAATGTGACAGTTCCCTAGTTGAATGGCTGCAGGCATGAGGTTGCAGTTTTGGACAGAAACTCAGATCAGCCAGACCAAAATCCTGTGGATTTCCTGGGGCATTGTCAAGCACAGGGAGGACCTTGAATGATGGATTCTTGGACCTCAGATTCAAAACAACCTTTAGTGGCATGGACTTCACCTGCCTCACAGCACCACTGATAACTGTGTCTGTGTCTCAAACATACACACAAGTGCATTTCTGTCCTTTAGAAGATGGGGTCATGATGACTTGTACAAGAAATTTTTGCACTCAGTGTAACACAGGCCTTGACACTTCCCCCTGTATCATCATTTTTCTTGATGAAGTGAATCACTGATTTGTTGTCTCCATAATGGTTACAGTCACAGTAGTGCTTTTTCTCCTGTCCAACTTATGCAGCCCTCCAATTTCTCAAGTCGATGTTGCTGTCCATTCATTTTTCTTGTAAGGCTCTTCATTAACATAATTAGAACACAACAGCACTGATGAGTTCTGAAAATTGTAAAGTATGTATGAAGTACATTCTCTGCACATTTTGAGGTTTTACAGTCATGTGATTGAGAATTTTGTTCACCTGGGATAAGATGCTCTCTCTCTCTCTCTCTGTTAATCAGGTTTCTGATATTTTGTCTTGCATCTTTAGATCTCTGAACATGAAGACACTGTGGTCTTTCAAAATATTGGAAATCAATGGCCAGGGATGCAGCGTCATATCCCAGAAGATCAGAAGTCTAAAGAACATTCTGTGTAACAATGTCCAAGTAGTTACTAAGTGAGACAGGTAGGCAGCTGCAGCATCTTGTGTATTACTTGCAAGTGCCTATGCAGGAGTGACTGCTAATGAGCAGTGGACCTTCAGTGTGATGCGTGAGGGTTGCCACAGTAATTCTTCTCTAACCAAACTGCAGTGAGTGAACCTGCAAATAGGAAGGGTCAGCTGTATAGAGACAGTTTTACTTTCTTGTTTGTCTTACACCATTTATATGTGCTGTGCTGTCATATTTAATAGAATAATGTGGCCTTCTGGCTGGAAACTTTGTTGTGACTCCCTAAGGAAGAGTGTTTTTTGTTTTGTTTCAGTTGGGCGTGTGGAGTCATCATGTTTACCCTGTAAGTAAGATGTTAGTCTGTTAACTCCTTACCTGAAATCCAGCGTAACATTATACATGTGTCAAGTTTAATTACAGTCATGCGCCGCATAACGACATTTCGGTCAACGACGGACTGCATATATGACGGTGGTCCCGTTGGATTATAATATTATAATATAGTATTATAATACTTAATATTGTGTTACAATTGCCTACAGTATTCAGTACAGTAACATGCTGTAAAGGTTTGTAGCCTAGGGACAATAGGCTATACCATATAGCCTAGTAGGCTATACTATCTAGGTTTGTGTGTGATGTTCGCACAACGAAATCACCTAACAACGCATTTCTCAGAACGTGTCCCCGTCATTAAGCGAAGCATGACTGTATACTAAGAATGAGATGCTGCAAGTCACCTTGGTCTTCACTCAGCACAGGTCATTGCATAGCCTCATAAGTGAAATGTGTAAGATAACTGAGGATCCCTGTGTCTAACCTCCATATTTTAGTCATTTTAAACATGTAACACACCTGAAAGCTGTGTTATAAAAGCGAGTTCTTATGTGCATTTCTTTATACAATCTCATTGCGTTATTGGATTTTCTTCCTTGTGTAAAAGTTTCTAGAGTATGTAGAGATATGTAACGCAGTGTTATTAGATTTAGTTGTTTGTCCAGTAAGTAGGAAGATTTATAGCTATATGTGAATGAAGTCTTTGTTAAAAAAGAAAAGGGTTGAAGGATCAAGAACTAGACTTCATTGCTACACATTGTGTGTGGAGGAGGGGTATATGGTCATGCAATGGTGTGTATTGTGGAGACCGTTTTTCAATCCCAAGCCAGTCCGTGTAGGATTTGTGGTGGACAAAGTGGCACTGGGAGAGTGGTTTCTTCTAATACTGGTGTTTTTTCCCCATCAGTGTCACTACACAATCTCAACATTTGACACTGTCAAATAAAAAACTTAAAACAAGTAAAGGTAAAGTAACCCCGTTACAGGCCCGGTTGTGGCCCAGAGGGGGGTAGAGGTATAGCTCTACTCTTCCAAGACCTCGGTGCTAGAAGGGGGTGAGTGGTCAGCAGCACGCCCTGGCCGCACTTTACCCCCGGGAAAGACCCGATACCCATTGTACAGGAGGCTGGATGGGCCCCAGGGTCAGTCTGGATGGGCAGAAAATCTCGCCCCACCGGGATTCGATCCCAGGATCGTCCAACAAGATTTGTAGTGTGGGGGCACATTTTTTTAGCTTTTGAGATAAATATGAGAGTTGTGGGCAAATAAATTTGTTGGGTGATATTTTTTTAGTACAATTTTGACATAATCTTTCAAGATTGAATATCATGTTGTGAGAATATTTACATGGTATAGCAACACAGATGAGGAAAAATGGAGTGCCTGTCATAGAGGGACATATAAGAGACAGCTGAGGTAGCTCAATCTATACAGTGACTGGCTGTACAGGCAGGATGGCCAGGGCCCAGTTCCTGGCAGTGACAGGGATTTTTATTTTTACCACACCTTGCAGACCACAAGTGGCATCAACCTGGCTCCTATTCAGTGGGTGCTGGAAACTCTTTGACCAGGGCTAAACAGCTTGAACTCAGAGCTGGCTCTTCACTCCAGACTAGTGTTAAGGTTAAGAATGTGTGTGCATTGCCTCATGCCTTTATGACATGTTGGTTAACCCTTTAAACCATGAATTAAATCCCATCTGCTATTTGGTGGCATTATTAGCTCACCATTTTCTCCACGTTAGCAGGATAATGGTTAAATCATTACCCCTTAGGCTTCTAATGTCATATATATATGGAGCGCATATTCTTGATGTTTCTAGATCACACACGACGCA
>Ga0268261_10004512_pt1 | contig 10444 bp, 6 predicted proteins | sample TergutNc150P1_FD_190353 | JGI IMG/M metagenome (GOLD analysis project Ga0268261, IMG submission 190353) | Nasutitermes corniger P1 segment gut microbial community from laboratory colony in Florida, USA - Nc150 P1 (SPAdes) (version 2) | ecosystem: Host-associated > Arthropoda: Insects > Digestive...
AGTGTCGTGTGTTGTCAGGTAGGGGTCTCTGCGACGAGCTGATCGCTCGTCCAGAGGAGTCCTACCGACTGTGGTGCGTCGTTGTGTGTGATCTAGAAACATCAAGAATATGCACTCCGTATATATATATATATATATATATGACATTAGTAGCCTAAGGGTTAATGTTCATGGGTCCGTGCATCGCAAGGATATACCAATATATATCCAAAAAGATGCAACGTTACACAGTTTTATTATATCTGGAATAGAATAGAATAATATTGGGGTTCGAGCCCTTTTGGGCCCGATGCACCTAGGCCTTAATGACAGGCCCTCTGTGCCCCATATTCTGTACTGGGCTATAGGAGCCCTGTTTCCTTGGCAAAGTTCCAGATGGCCCTCATGCCTAGTTCCCTTATATCCTCGGGGTCCAAAAAGAAGGAACCCAGATAAGCATGCCTGAATGATGATAAAGCCTCACACTCACACAAAATGTGGACTGAGGTTTCCTCCTCAGTGCCACATTTCCTACAAATGGGGTCATTGCATAACCCCATGATATGTAAATATCTCCTCAAGGTTTTATGTCCAGTAAGCAGGCCAATAACAACCCTGGATTGTGTCCTGTTAAAGGACAATAGTCGAGCCCCTATAGCTGGATCAGGGCCCGAGATCAATTCTCGAGCCTGTCTTTGTGTACTGCAGGGGCCACTATATCTGGAAACTGCTCTACATGTTTTGGGTGGTACCTCCACCCATCATCAGGAGCTCATACAACTGTATTTACAGCATCTGGTATTTGTCACACTGTTACTGCTACTTGCCGCTATTGTGAAGGTGTTGGAACAACTCTTCCACGATAGCGGCAGGTAGCAGTAACGGTGTGACAAATACCAGATGCTGTAAATACAGTTGTATGAGCTCCTGATGATGGGTGGTACCACCCGAAACATGTAGAGCAGTTTCCAGATATAATAAAACGGTTTAATGTTGCATCTTGTTGGATATATTGGAATATAGTAGACATTATTACTATGAGTGTACTAGTCTGTCATATCTGAATTAAATTCAAGAGAAAGTACTTGTTTGGCATCTGTCAATGAATTGGGCACACTTTGTATCAACTCAGAAATAAGAAAATGTGGTTTGTTACCACTAGTGGAAGAAGTCATTTGAAATTCACGGGGGAATAATATGTTTCACATCTTCATCTCTCATGACCTGTGTTCTCCTTTTTTGTAACTTTCATATCTATGCAATACTTCCTAGCTGTGATCTAAATTAAGTTAAAGCAGTTACATTATTAGGCTGAACATAGACATACCACCCGTATTAGTACCTGAAAACTACAAGTATCCATGGAATTGGCATCCAAATGATAAAACATTCACCTGTAGTCTGTCACGAACTATCTCCTACTTCGTGTATGTATGTACCAGGAACTGGGCTGGGTTTAGCTCAGTCGATATAGTGACTCACTATGGGCTGGGCGGTCCAGGGATCAAATCCCAGTGGGGGCGAGATTTTGCGCACCCATCCAGACTGGCTCCGGGGCCCACCCAGCCTCCTGTACAATGGACACTGGGTCTTTCCTGAGGGTAAAGTGGCTGGGGCATGGTGTTGACCACTCACCCCCTTCTGGTGCTGAGGTTAAGGAAAGAGTAGAGCTATACCCCTACTCCTCCTTTGGGTCTTCGTGGCCTGTTCTAGGGTGAACTTTACCTTTACCTTTATGTACCGGGTAGTACAGGAGATGGCCTCTTAAAAGGGTGAGGCTCAGAGAGACAAGAAGCCACAGTCATGACTACATGCACATGATGAACCAAATGTGAGGGCAGAAATCATTGCTGTTATGGTGAAGGCTTTAGCTAAATTCCTGAGTTCTTCATCCTTTCATCTCACATGGAAAATATCAGAAATTTTTCTAGTTTTATTATAATCACAGTACTGTTCATAATCTTTGGAATGAAGATTCAAGTCTGGACACACAGAGTCCAGAACTATAATGTGATTGGCCAATAATTGTCCATCTATAAGCTTATGTCTTACAATTTGTCTCTTATGGACATTATAACATTTGAATGACTCATGTAAAGTTACCTATTTTGTATGAGTCAGGCTACCAACATTCTAGTGAGTCATGTTGGTTTACTGCTGTCTGTTGCATGCACATGTGTATCCTGCTGTTCTGTGATCTTGCAGTTGGTAGTAATGTATTATGATTATTTTGAAATAATTGAATACTCACATTCTAGAATAATTTGCTTACCAGCATATAATTTAATTTGTAGCCGATATTTCTTTTTGTATCGGGAAGTGTCAGAAGCGGTTTGCAATGTACTTAGGTTTTTTTTTAAATAATACGTACATGTATGTGGAGTGCTTTAAGAACATTCTGTCTTTCTGCTGTTGTCATAGACATTCCATCCACCATTTGGTAGTTTTCTTGGTAGCTGTTTTTTTTTTTGTACCTGTAACTTATTAGTTTTTTGGGACTTGCTTACTCAGCATTTAGGTTTGACTGGTGTTCATCTTCTGGGTCCATCTAATGTAGATATTGAATTTCTTTAATGTAATAAATGATGTTAATGTTTACATGTTGAGTACTTCCAACTGCCCTGTGATACCTGAAAGAGATGTTGTTTGTTGTATTGCAAACTTGGATTGGTTGATTCAGAAAATGAAACTAAATACAAAACAGAATAGAGACTTTGGAGGTAACATGTTTCAGAAATATGGCTGGTTTTACATTTTAAATTTTTAATTAGGAAAACAGTTATTGCAAAGGAAATACATATATTTATTTTAAATAATAAAAATGATAATTAATGTAAATAACAGTTCATGCTATGTGGAAAGACTGGACCGCCATCAGGAGGTTTGTGTAACTACAGGAGATGATTCTTCAAATACCTGAACCTGTAGATCAGCGTCTGCAGTGGGAGGATGGAATGGACCTGTATACCCATGCCTTGACAATGAGAGTGCCTCACGGAATATCAAACAATGACAGTGCCATTCCCTCAGTAATGTCAGCAACCACGACCACTGCTATTCAACATCTGTCATAGTCCTTTGTATGTTCCATTTAAACCTCTGTTGTGTGGCGTTCTTATTTGGGGGTTTACCAGGTACGGTATGTATAGTTCTTGTTATTACATCCTAATTGTTTTCATAAAAAAGAGGTCATAAATAAAATATGACTCAAAGGATGTTCAGAAATAATTGGATGGGGGCTGCTGTTTTGGCAAATAACAGGCTGTAAGATCACATGAATTATCAATGGTTAATTTAGTATTAGTGCGTCATCCCACTGCCAAATGGCACTAGTCGTGCACGTCTGTGAAAAACGGCGGCGTCGTTACCAAGTCTAGTAGTCAAAGTGCATGGACAAGGGTCGCAAAGTGGAAGGCAATTATCATGGGCAGAGATGGACCACATGGTTCGTGTGTAAAGAAGATGTTACACCGTCAGATATTCAGCGTCGGTTGTCTGCAGTTTGTGGACAGAAAACTCCTGCATGCAGCACTGTGTTCCTTTGAGTACGGGGCTTCAGCATTGGCAAGAAAACTGCACAGTCAGTTGCCTGCGTAGTATCGTAGCACCTCTTCAAAAATTGGTTCTGTGAAACCATCCAGAAGCTCTCAAGGAGATGGCAGTGACTTATAACCTAGGAGGGTAATATTTTGAGCCAACAGTTGTTTGGTATTCAGCTTGAAGGTAATAAAATTGCTGCAGATGAGGTTAATCCAAATCATTTCAGAATGTCCCTGATATTTCTTTAAGAAATTATGGAATAGGTATAGGTCAGGTGAAATCAGACCAATGACAGCCTCTTCATCTACAGTGTACAGACACATACTTTTATTATTATTATTATTATTATTATTGTGTTACTACTAATAATAAATAAATAAAAAATTGATATTTATTCTTAGCTTGTGTAAATTAGAAAGGAATTGTCAGCAACTTGCATACACATTTGTTAAATGCTGGATGTGATGATTTTTCCAGCTTTATCATGAATTTTAGGTTGCAGTACTCTTGGCCAAGTGAAGAGTATGGCAGACAGCAGCAGTGTTTTCATGTTTGTTAAGCAAATTGATGATGTCCACTTCTCTTCAGTGCTGATTGCCTTTTTGCTGTTTTTCAGTGGGGTTGCATTAGGGGACATAGATTTCTCAATCATTTCAATAAGATAAAAAACAAATAATGTTAAATAAAGGCAAATTAACATACCACAGAAGACTGCTGTGAATTAAACAATGATTGCATGATGACTGAGGCATTTTACAATGAAGGCACCACCTCCCAGCTTCATGTGCCTGGATGTCAAGCTACCACCACAAAGTAGGCGAGAACTGCGCTTTTCTAGGCCATTCTTGGATTCTTGACCGTTGAAGATGGGACTGATGAGTTGTCCTGATGCGTCGGTAAGAAATTACCACTACTCGCTTCATAATAGCCCAGAACAGCGCAGTTCTCTTGGGATGCCTTGAGTTCCGTACAATCTTGGCAGCATCCTAGCACGAAGATAGCCTCAGGGCATTCAAATGAAAATCAGGAGGGTGTGAATTACAAAGTGGTGTAAATTTTCTAGGGGCATTAGAGCCAAAAGACATAAATGTGCATAAAACAAGAACTGCCTGTATTTAAATTTTTAATCCAGTGATACTGCATTTGCTGTATTAGAAGGCACAGGATTTGTTTCATTTTATTATCTTTACTGTCTTGGAAGGAGCAATAATGTAATTCATCTTGTGATACTGGTTAAAGTAATGTTGTATGACTGCGGTGACATTGCCTTTGGACATTATCCTTCTTCTGCTGAAGTGTTCAACAAGAATTTTTCAATGGGGGGGGCAGGGGGGGGAGCTAGCACTGAGGCTACATATAAAGTATATTTAATTTTAAAAATTGTGTTACAAAATTTATGTCATAAATATAACGACATGTTCCGTGATTCACTCACCTAATTTAAATCACAAGGTCTAATCTCGTGTTTTGAAGTCAATTGAATACTTTTTGCGTTCCTTAGTTTATTTTTAAAATTCAAGCGTACTAGTCATCAGCCAATTTCAGTGGCTGATTTTGGCTTAAGAGTAAATCATGTCAGATATTTGATATCATAATGTCTAGAATATCTGGTTTTCTTTTTTTAATTTCGATCTGGGGGGAGGTAGCACTGCGGCCGAACAGCCTCCTGTTCGAGCGTGTGCCTGGCTGGAGACTCAGCCAACTATCAAAATATTTTTTGTATATTTGCACACATTTTTCTTTTATCCCAGCAGTGGACAGTGCCCAAAGAAATCTCTGATATGAAACTATGATGCTATAATAATACTCCCCAGTTTTCAGTTCAATCAAGTAGGCTCTTAATATTCAGCTCCATGCGATTATGCTTTTCTTTTCTGTTAGCATATTTTGGGGAATGTATAACAAACTGGTATCCTGAAATTCACTTATGATGCATACATGAGCATTGCTTATGCTATCCGCTGCATATTATCTGTGTCACTACTTGTGTTAAGACTTACCACAAAATAAGCAACAAGTGACATCTTCTACCTCAGAGGTCATGTTAATAACTAAGATTACAGCTTTCTGAAATGGATGCCATGAAGTTTGGTTGATGAGTACCTGCTGATTCCACATTCTGGGTCAAACCCCATGCTATGAATAACCATCACATCCCAGAAGAATGTAATTGTACCATTTGCTGCCAAGATCTGTCGTTAAGTCTCAGGTGCTGTATCTAAAAACTCGTGACGCTTCAACAGTAAGTTCTGGGAAGAACTTGTGGCTTGTTTGTTTCAGGTGTGTCAGTTCATATGGTGGAGCTATCAAAGCCTGGGAATTGACAGTTATACAATTTAGTAGTTTGCTGTTCGTGTAGCGTCCACTAATGTGGACTCTGGCAACATTAGCGTCACCACATACAACACCATTGCCAAGTTTGTAATTTTCAGCGTAAGAAAAATGTTAGTTACATACATGTGTGGGTATCCAATCTTTTATTACTCCAACCAATGCACAATAATAATAATAATAATAATAATAATAATAATAATAATAATAATAATAATAATATGCATTGGTTGGAGTAATAAAAGACTGGATGAGTCACAATGCATGATACAACTTTGAAAATGTATGGTTATGTTTATGATCTGTCCTTATAACAGATTGCGCTTGCCTGTCTTCAGTGATTCATTAGCAATCACCAGGGCTGAACAAATCCACACATCTGCTTCTTTGAGATAAGTTAAAAGTCAAGGCCCTTGAGGTGAAAATCATTGAATTATTGACAGACATTACAACAGTACTATCTTACGTCCCAGTATAATATCATGTACTTGAAAAATTTTCCGGGTGTCCCAGTGCTTATATTTAGATGGGGGAAGAAACAAACTGTAACTCAAATCAAAGCTGTTCTTTTTAAAGAAACACATGTAAATGATATTTAAACTGCAAACTGCCATGTTTTTCACTTCAAAAGAGAGAGGAAGTGAAAAAGAGAGAAAGAGAGAGAATTGTGTGTGTGTGTGTGTGTGTGTGTGTGTGTGTGTGTGTGTGTGTGTGTGTGTGTGTGTGTGTGTGTGTGTGTATGTGTGTTCACATACAGCTCTGTTTTATTCCATTTTTCTCTGAATAGCTTAGCCATCTACGTTCTTTGTATAGGTTGTGATCCTCAGGCCTTTATGTTAAGTTATCATTCCTGGAGATAATTACTTGATATGCTTGTTGGTTTCATGGAACCCAAACTTCACCCTCGGTATATGGTAAGTTATCCTTAACTCTGGTACCACTGTATGTGAGTTTTGGTTCCTTCCTTTGTCACTAACACAGTAGATAAGAATTTTAATGTAGATGTATATTCAAATTTACAACACAATTTTACTCACATAATGAAAATAATTTGCCATGAGAATTAGAATCACATCTAAGAAACTCAGCTGCAGTACTTCTTTGTCACTTCAATATCCATGGGTACAATATGCACAGATTAGCCATAATATGAAAAGATTGTCATATCTGTGGATGTTCTATACTAGGTCCACAGGAACAAATATGGAGGAGTTTATAGTCATTTGTAAGTTAGATAGTGTTGTGTTGGTATTTGTAATTTACTCTGTATTTTTGTGTTAATTATCATACCAATGCTCATAATTAGCAGGTTCCCCATCATGTGATTTAATTAATTTCATGATCAGTGTACTTCTGATACGTGATGGTGAGAATTATTACTGATCACTTAAATATGAGGCTTCATCCATGTAGACTGTGATATGTGGGTACGAAAGAATGTGATGCAAATTAATTCGAATATGTTAATCTGGGTTGGGAGTAAATAGTAATAAATCAAGGGGTAAGACAAGGCTGAAGTTTTTTTCCCAGTCCATATAACATATATCTTGTGTGACATCTTGAGAGAGCTGAAAGAGAGAATTCATCCAGGAATCTGATGAAGACAAGGACAGTGCTCAAAGACGTTATTGTCTGGAGATAAATTATAGTGCAGGACAGTAAGGATAGGTTATGTTTAATTTGTACTGTAATTTAGGCTACATGTACCAGTAAAATGTAGACTGTGAAAATTTCAGCTACAAAAAAAGAGTATGGTACTGAAATATGCGTTTCAGTTTTTGTAGTAAGAAATTAATTGATTCCAGGATTAAATATGTTCTTGCACATATGAATATACCAGCTCACATGTTTAGCACACGTGCTACATACAAAACCAAGTTACTGAAGATATGTGCATGTTAGTTTGATATTCCTGGTCTTATATGCATGCTACGTAGTTCTGTTCAGTGCTGGCGGAAGAATGTAGCGCTGTTGTCAAATCTCCATTGTAGCATATTTGCATTCACACGTTCAAGCGGTCAGAGTTGAACCAGAACACGCACGTAAAACGTACAATTGGCAACGCGCGTGGCTAGTACGTGACTCTTGGCCAATACGGTTTGAGAGCGGACAGCGCTGCTCATTCATGCGAGGGATTATCAAACATCCGCTGGAACTGTGGTGAATAAGATTGAATGTTCTGTGTCATAAACGAGTGCTGTTCTAATCAAGGAGTATAATGTTATGGTTAACAATGAGGAATAGGTTGGTACCACAGAATATGTGACGTTATATACGAGGTATCGCGTAAACCGCAGTCGTTATAACCGGGTTCGAAAGAAGCCAGCTGCACTTCAGCAGTCCGTATCCCAGAGTCACGATTGTTCCAATGCTTCTCTACGATCAGCGCAGCCTAATCAGCTACGGCCAATCACAGATCATCTAGTGCTGCCAGTAGAGGGCACAACGCTGGTCTCGCTACTAGCAGCGTTAGCAGCGCTGTAACCTGGACAACAGCAGCGCTGCTATTTCGGTAGCGAACGCTAGCGGCAACACGACGATTTCAACTTACGTGTCACCGGGCAGCGCTGCTCAAGCAGCCTAAAGCGCCCTATTCACTCAGTTAAACTGAGCGATTTTATTGTGTGATTTCATACCTCACGCAAAAACTGAGTAAACTGCGCAGTTTTTACAGGCAATAGCGCAGGCTTCAGAACTGTCCTTTCCAGTCGTCTTTCACACAGAAAACTGCGCAGTTCACACAGGGAGTCCCACAGTTTCCTCAGTTTATCTGCCGACACCACGATGACATCATCTCAAGGGACATCCGTTTCTAGCAAATTCATTCAGCAGATGAGCATCGCATGCTATACTCCTTTTCAAATACCACTTCTTACTCCACAATTTACGCTTTCTTTTCGGATAACATTATGGCCGATGTGGCTAGCAAATAGCAAACGACAGCCTTGTTTTTATCCACAATAGTCACACGCACAAGAAGACACACAGAACTGACCAAAAAAAAAGAGAGGGAGAAACCTGATGGGAAACCTGTGCTGTGCCAGAGAACATTCAGTTCAGTTTTTCGTGCAGTTTTTTTACACAGTTAAACTACACAGTTTAACTTAGGGTGTATGGGGCCCTTAAGAAACCTTCTTATTACTTTTATCGTTGGTCTGACCCCGCGATAGCATGGACGGTACATTGACTTAGGTTACAGGCTGGACAGCGGAGGTAACGCGGTTCGACTGCCTGCAGGAGCTAGAGATTTTATATATCCAGAGTCCATACTGGCTCTGGGGCTACCCAGCGTTCTATTCGGTGGGTATCGCCGGCGCTTTCCTTCGGGAAGGGGGGGGGGGGGAAGCGGCCGGGGTGTGAAGCAGATCACTCACTTCCATGTAGTGCCGAGGTTGAGAATAAGTAGAGCCAGACCTCCTTTCCTCCATATCCCTTCATGGCGTTTACAGGGATAGCTTTAGTCTAGCTTTACTGTTTAGCTATGCAGTTTCGTTTTGCAGCTATCGTAAAGTCGTGTTTGTGGCTCTTCTTAACGCAAACAGTTCTTATTTACAGTTGGTCCTCCTAAGTCCAATGTACATGAATGTACCGAGAGATAGATAATGCCACATCCGTTCGTGGTGAAGCAGGAAGGACGAACCATGAACCTTATGACAGGCAAGTTCTTTTCCTGCATTTTAATCTTCAAAGTCTATCCGGTACGCGAGGCAGACTCATCGTTTCTCGAAAGCACAGCCACTACTGTATTTGCCAGCTACTTTAGCCATCAGAAGTCCGCTAACCGATCTGTCTTTGTGATCGAAACTGAAAACAGTGAATACAAGGAAAAGGAATACAGGCCGTCTCCCCTTAAAAAAAAACCTTGCTGATATTTTTTAATATTCTAAAATTATTATTATTATATTCAGTCTTTCAAATCTTTATACTAACGTAATTTTTTTATTATATTCAGTCTTTCAAAGTTTTATACTAACGTAATTTTATTGTTGTTATTATTTATACTAAGGCAATTTAATTATTATTATTGTTATTATTGTATTCAATCTTTCAAAGTTTATACTAACGTAAATTTATAAATTTCTTTATTATTATTACTATTGTTATTATTATGTCCAATCTTTCAAAGTTTATACTAACGTAATTTTACACATTTCTTAAATTTTATTCCTAAGGCTGCTTACGTCCTTTTTGTAATTTTCGTAACAAAATGCCCGTAAGGTCCGCGATCTGATGCGCATGTAGCTGTGAACATTCCCCTTTGTTGTTGTGGTCAGCCTGATGATGGCTATATATTAGCCGAAACATGTAGCTGATTTTATATGATAAATAAACTGATGCGTTCGGACTGAGTATATTACACTATTGAAACTTAGTTCTTCCGATCAGGTACGAACTTAACCCTCAGGCGCCGAACGACATATATATATGTCGCGCTGTGGAGGTCTTTAACCCTTAGGCGACTAATGTCATATATATATGGAGCACCCATTCTTGATGTTTCTAGATCACACACAACGACGCAGCACAGTCGGTAGGACTCCTCTGGACGAGTGATCAGCTCGTCGCAGAGACCTCTACCTGACAACACACGACA
>Ga0268261_10004513_pt1 | contig 10443 bp, 8 predicted proteins | sample TergutNc150P1_FD_190353 | JGI IMG/M metagenome (GOLD analysis project Ga0268261, IMG submission 190353) | Nasutitermes corniger P1 segment gut microbial community from laboratory colony in Florida, USA - Nc150 P1 (SPAdes) (version 2) | ecosystem: Host-associated > Arthropoda: Insects > Digestive...
CAAGTAGGATTGACATCAAGATAGTGTTGTTCAACCATAAAAAATACACTTTGCTTGTGAACAAGACATGTCGGTAGATGCAGGGTTTGAAAACCAATGCTGAGATGACGTCGGTTCAAGTGAGCTGTGGTTGCCCTTATACAGTTTTTGCAGTCATACCAACATATTAATCCACCAATTACATACTTACATACATACATACCCAAACTTAAAAAATATTAACAATTAAAAAAATATCAAGATATTTAACATTTTTATTCAACAATTGAAATTGCACTTACATTCTTACAAAAGGCGCTGGGTATGTCCGCCCTGTTCAGCATTACAGGAACCCACTCACTGCCTTCTTCATGTTACTAGCAACCTTCTTTAGAGTTTCTGTCGTAACATTTAAGACACAGTCTTAGATATTTTGTTTTAGTTCATCAAGTGATTTTGGAAGGCACTTCCAAAACCATCCTAACATTTCAAGTAGGATTGACATCAAGATAGTGTTGTTCAACAATAAAAAAAATACACTTTGCTTGTCAACAAGACATGTCGGTAGATGCAAGGTATGAAAACCAATGCTGAGATGACGTCGGATCACGTGAGCTGTGATTGCCCTTATACAGTTTTTGCACAGTCATGCCAACGTATTAATCCACCAATTACACTTCATGGCACTCATTCCTAGCTAGTAGTAAATATCACACTTCGGGTTGTGCGACTTTTCGATCATCCTGTGTAAGGAGAAATCAAGGCTGGCAGTCGCAGCTTAATGTTTATAATATTGTTGTATTCTTTCTTTTGGGTGATTCCCCGGCGTCTGAATTTTATGCCAACATTTCGGAACCCTGTCCGTTCCATCTTAGGTCGTGTAGACAAGAAGAATTGATAATAATAGTTAATGACAAGCTGTATTACATGTTTCGGCATACGTGGCTATCATCAGATACCCGTTCTTTATAAAATACTCGTAAAAATCACGTGTACAACTGTAAAATTCTATTATTAAGGCAGTGATCCCGTTCCTTTCTAAAACACGTGTGTGAAATTAGATTGTTATTGAATTCAATATTTTACCGAAACATGGGATAAAACTGTTAGTGAAATATGATATAAACAAGTGATTTAAAAATGATAATCTTTTAAACTGTGTACTTATATTGCTGTTTTCCCCCTCTATTTTACGCATATGTAAACCTGTTTTCGTTGGGAGATGTTAAACGGTATCTTACCTTACTTCAAATTATGCACGAAAATAATTCTGTTTCCAAATAAATTCAATTATTTAGGTTTACGAAGTTATGTGTATTTCCGTGTATGTGTGCGGTTATGTTTCGGGTGATATTGTCAGGTAGGTAATAGGAGTGCGTCCGCACATACCAAAGTAGTATTGGGTACATACGAGGTGTATCTAAAATGCTTGGACATACTGCGAGTTCTGCACGTCAGAACAAAGAAAAACTTTCATATAAGCGTATGTCCGGAAATAAGTGGTTTTTGAGTTTATTATAAGGATTTCATTCAATAATAAATTCTTTAAGTGAGTAATATTTTGTTTACAGTGACAAAATACATTTAAAATACACGTTCCCAGTTCGATAACTTTAGTTCTTGTTGTTCAAGTCACTGTACAATAATTACTCAAGAGGGTCTCGGCCTGAGTCATTGCACACTTGGACAGTTTGATCGTGGATTTTCGGACCCATTCAATGGTCCCGGTGCCGTTGAAAATGGTTTGGGAGGCATCAGATGTATTGGTGAAGTGTCTCTTTATTTTCAGTTGGAGGTGGACACATTGGGGTTTTTAAGTGTTCCCAGATAAAAATCCGAGGTCCAGCGAACGTGGGGCCATGCAACTGGTTCTGCTGTATGTATCCATCTGTAAAAAGTGTTGAAGAGAGCATCGCGCACTAGTCGGCTAGAATGTGCTGGAGCCCCGTCGTGCATAATGCACCCTCTTACTGCCAAAGGCACAGTTTTCAGTGTTAGTGGAACATCATTTAACGGTCCGTTATAGTATATCCGCGTGTTCAGAGTGCGTACTTTCCTACTCGGTTTTTCACCCGACGTATCGTTTGTTGATAAATTCCTTCCCACCATCTAAAATCAAGAACCATTCATGGGGAAAGAGGCAAGTGGCTGCAGATGCCAACAATTGAAAACCAACATATCCCATTTCATGCTGTTGCAAGAAGAAGGCCTGTCCAGACATCGTGCTATATTGCGTAAAGATGAGATGAAGACGAATATGGAATGTAACTAAGTGATTAATTATTAAATTGGTTTTGAGCATTTCTTTGTAACGTTGACATATTTATAATTATTTTCGAATTTGGTGGAATTCCTTCCATGATCAAATACGAATGGCGAGGCACGACAAGACTCATTAGCTCTAAAATACTACAACGCGCCTACCCTACTCACATTATGCCACTTAACAGTTTGAACAAAACTATATTTCCTAAACTGCAGCAGTTTTAATAAGTACGCTAAATTTATGTTGCTAGTTTTACAGGAAGTGTGTAAATTGCACCATGGCAACAGAACTGTGTTAATGTAATGGCTTTACTGCAGCACTAAGGAAACTAGGCTAATATCTGTTATGGTACTTGGGCCCAGTGTTGCCAGCAGAATAAAGTTGATGTGAGTACGACAAAAATATAATTGAAACTTAATCTTGCGACAGAGATCATGAGAAGGATAAATGAACAACAGTACAGCCTTAGAGAGAGTAGTCTTAGGTTATTCAAGAACTCTGTTTCATCTAGAGAACTTTTACACCAAATATTTTGTGAGCGTGATTACGACGTGTTATTGGAGATTTTACAGTGTTCGTCAGGAAATTTTCGGACTGACGTTGATTATTAACTTATTACCCACGTCTAGACTCCTCTGAAGATAAAAGCAGCAAGCATCTCCGTAACGTCGGTAATTGATTCCGAATTAACAAGGCCTTATACCCCCGAAGACTAATGATCACAATTATTGACTGGTTGTTGATGATAGTAGTTAAGAAGGCTACGTAATTATTGGAAACAGGCGGTACTAAGTAATTTGAACTTCCTTACCGGCATTTACATTGAGATATTGAGGAAAACAACTGAACATCTCAGTGAGGATAGGCTGTAGTCTGACCTACATTCGAATCTAGAAATCCCGAACTAATACATGCTGGACTAAGAATAACACATGCTTGAATTTTGAGATTTGGTAGGCCGTGCATCGTATGAAATTGGTATCAATAAAGGAATTATGCTTGAATTTGTTTACCATACCACAAATATGAGCACGTGACTGTCAAAATGAGAGACTGATTCTGAGGTTTCATTACTAAATTGGGGTGAGAGAGAGAGAGAGAGAGAGAGAGAGAGAGAATATAACTCTATACTGCAGGTCGAGTGAAGGATGGTAAAGTGGTCGGGGCATGTGGCAGAATAAATGCTTCAAGTGTTTTGGCGAGGAAACCTGAAGGAAGGAGGTTGCTTGGAAAAGTTAGTATAGATGGGATGATATTACAAAGAGTGCCGAGAGTGAAGGTAACGAACTCTCTGAAGCTAAGAACTTTTCGTCTGCCAAAGATTCCACAGAGCGCACGAGTAGCAGATAGTGCACATTATAGACCTTCACGTAGTGGGTATTAATATTTAAGCATTTCTTCCGCCGTGGCACCAGGCCTAGTTTTCCAGCGTAGAAGTAATCGATGTCAAGAGCGTGTAGTCAGGTGAGAGTTTGCTTCACTTCGGCGTCTTTTGCAAGTTCGCTTTGCCAGGCTTCGCTTCGTAAGAGATCCAAAGAGATGGAAGTGACTAGGAGCAGAGACGGGCCTGTAGCAAGTGTTGTCAATAAAGTTCCAGCTGTGGCGCGCCGTAACCAGTTGCAAGTCCGGTTGACAGATAAGGGCTTGGCGTTGGCTCAGCAGCCCAGCCCATTTGCATCGAATGGTCTGCCGTGTCTTCTCAAGCGTACCACAGCAATTCTGAGCAGTTACAGTGGCAAAACAATAAATGAAATCCACAACAAGCGCAGTCTTATGGTCTCTAAAGACAGTTGCCATAATTGTAATCGTGGCCTTATGCTTACTGATGGCGTGCCTTTGAATTTGTTTGCTGAGGGGAGGTGGTGAGTTTTCCTACGTCTGGATGATCTTGTTTCCGGGTGTCGCGTGGTTAATCCGTGTTTCATCTCTTGCAACAAAGCACTTCGGATGTTTAACTATTTTATCATGGTAACGTGCCAAATGCATGACAAGGACAGAAAGACCATACGACGAGCTTTGTGTTCCTACGCGAGGTTTCTTGGCACACGCCGTGCACACACTTTTCTGTAATTCACCTTTTTTGAACAATGCTGTGCGCACTACCCAGTGAAATGCCCAGCTGTCGGAGTTATGTCAGACAGTTTACTGCGCTTACCCCATCTGATAAGGGCATTTGCACGATACGCATTTTCATCCGTAGTTGACATACTGGAGGCCTCCGAGTTGCCCATTTTCTGAAAAAATTTCCGGCCGATATTGAAAGATGTGCACCATATCCACGCGAGTTTCCGTTATCACACCTGCCCCACACATCTCCGCCAACAGGCGATGTTTTATATCCACCGATTCAACACCCTGCACACATACAAATCGAATCACACTGCGTACTTCGATATTTTACCATGTTTTCAGTAGGACTGGCTTATCTAAACCAAAAGTATTAGCGATGCGACACGCTTACCTCTCGTGGTTGTATGACCACACAGACCACCTATGGGTGCCCTGTACGTGGTGAAATTCGAGGTCGCATGATGCTATTTCGCGTGACGCATGCTGTTATCTGACTTACTTACCTATTCCTTGGAGCAGAGTCATTCTTGAGAATCCAACAGGTTTTCAGCTAGTCAAGAAATTCCCAGGATTTTATGGAATCCGAAGCTTCATTACCTCATTAACAAGTTCCCGCCACCTGTCCATATCCGTAGCCATATAAATCTCGCCCATGGCCCCCATTCCGCTTCCTGAAGACCTCTCGTAATATTGTCTTCTCAGCCAGGCCTGGGTCTTCCAAGTAGTACCTTTCCGTCCGGTTTCCCACCAAAACCTGTATACACCTATCCTCTCCCCTATACGTGGTACTTGCCCCGCTCATCTCTTTCTTCTCGATTTTATCACCCGAAAAATATTTGGCGAGGAGTACAGGTCAATAAGCTTTTTATTATGTAGTTTTCACCACTCCCCTGTTATCTCGTTTTCCTTAGGCCAAATATTCTCCTCAGAACTCTGTTTTCAAATACCCACAGCTTACGTTCCTACCTCATTGTGAGCGACCAAGTTTCACACCCATGCACAGCAACATTCACAATAATAATGTATACCTTTATATTTTTTGATACCAACTAGAAGACAAAAGATGCTGCAACGAATGAAAGCAAGCGTTCCCTGACCTCAGTCTGTTCCTAATGTCTTGCTGAATACAATTTTGCTTCGTTGAGGTTGTTTCCTAATATGTGAACTGTTCCACACTTTCCAAAGAACTATTATCAGTCCTTGTATTGTAACTTCGTCCTGCATTCTGATCTCGAAACATGGTCATGTACTTAGTTTTATATGCATTTACTTGTAGTCCAATCTTCTTATTAGCAACTGCTAAAGCTTTTGTGTTTTTCTTTGTAGTACGAATGTGCTCTTCCGCCCAGTATATTAACATCATCAACATAAACCAAAGGCTGATGTGTGCCATTTAATTTCAAGCCATCCTGGTTTACCTGAACCTCCTAATGGCATCCTCTAAAGCAAAGTTGAAAAGCAATGGCGATAAGGCTTTTCCTTGTTTGAAACCATTCTTAATAGCAAACATGTCAGATAAATATTTGCCTACCCGGATTCCGCTATAGGTTTCATTCAGACACACTCTTACCAGGCTGATTATTTTCATGGGGAGCTACAACTCATTGAGAATATTATACAAGACCTCCTTCCTAAATGAGTAACAGGCTTGCTAAAAGTCTATAAATAGCTGATGCACTGCTTCATTTTATTTCCAATTTTTCTCAAGTATTTGACGAATAGAATATACGATCTGTAGTTGATCTGATGCTTCGAGTTCCACATTGATTATCCTCAATAATATGCTCTGCACTTGGAGTTAATTTTGACAGCAGGATTTTGGATAAATTTTGTATGTTGTTGACAAAAGTGACATGCCTCTGTAATTACTATAGTCTGTTTTAGCACCCTTCTTATAGATAGGTACAGTGATCGATTTTTTTCATTCCCCAGTCAATTCCTCCTTATTCCAAATAGAAATAATAAGTTTACGGATCTCACAGCGAATTGTTCTACCCTCTGCTTTAATCATTTCTGCTGGGATTTGATAAATACCTGGTGATTTGTGTCCTTTTAGCTTTTCAATAGCCATCTCAACCTCGAAGGCACTCGGCTCAGGCACTAGTGGCTCTGCTGTATGTATTTCTGTCTGCCTAACATAATTAACCCCATGTACATTCAATAGCTGAGAGATATGGTTCTTTCACCTAGCCAATTTACCGTGGGAGTCTGTAACCAAATCACCCTTCTTATCCTTTACTATATTATTTCTAGGCAGGCAACCCTTCTTGAAGTCATTGTTGCCTCCAAACAAGTCTCTGATACTTTTTATCTTACTGTTAGTTTCAAGTTTATTAATTTTAGCGTTAAGATATTCATATTGTTCCCGAAATACCTACTAGCTTCATATCTTACATTGTGTAGATTATGTATATTGCTTTAGTTTGGATCTTGTAACCACTGCATTTTAGCTTGCTTTCTGTGATTAAAAAAATGTGAAAATTCATCATCAAACCATGGTTTATGCTGCTTCATTTCATACAGACCTAGACTCTATAGCTGAGGTATCAATATTCTCTTTAATGTTTTCCAAAGCCCTATGCATGGCCTCTCTGTCATTTAAGTGCTCCAAAGCTGCAGGCCTGTTTGAGATCTTAATCTGATAATGTTTCCTAACCTCCAGCTCACTTAGTTTTCTGAGATTAAATCTTTCCACTTGAAACTCTGTGCTGCTTGTCTACTTACCGCCATTCTTTTCCTAACTTTTGCAAACATCAGATAGTGATCAGTATCACAGTCAGCTCCCCTAAAAGATCGTACATTGAGTATAATCGAATGCCATCTCCTGTCTATCAATATGTATTCAGCCTGGTGGTGATTCTTTCCGACAGGAGAGATCCAGGTGAACTTACGAAAGTTGTAGTGCAGGAACATCGTGCTCTTAACGACTAGACTTTTTAATGTGGCTGAGTTTACTACTCTAACACCATTATAATTACTAACCTGAAGTAGACTCTCATTCCCAATTGTGGGTTTGAATATATCCTTTCTCCCCAGTTTTTCATTAAGTCTCCTACCAGAATATTCATGTGGTACTTTGGAAAATGATCGAAATCTTGCTCTAATTTCTCATCAAAACTGTCTTCTGAATTATATTTCCTCCTTACTTGGTGCACCGCTCTCCTGTTTGAAGTTAAGAATGAGTGGAGGTCTTCCCTTACTCCACCGTATGCCTTGATGGCGTGCAAAGGGAGAACTTCATCTTTTCCCTTACGACTTCAATAAAATTCTTATAATTTCCGATCATCTACCAGCACAGGTCTGGACAACATTCGCTGGCGGGCTGCATGCAGCCCTCGAGGAAAGTACTTGCGGCCCTCGGTCATCTGAATTGTTTCATTAGTACAGTGTAACAAACATAATATAATAGGTTTGCAGAACGTAGTATGAGAACTTTACTGCCGGACAAAATGTTTAGAAAGTATAACTCGTCACTTTTAATAGAGCACAGTAAACCAATCACTCTGTGTTTTACCGAGTTCAGGACGGCCTCCTACCTTGTCGTTCAACCGTACTTTTAGCGTAGCTTACTGTTTGTAAATAACGGTGTTCTGGTGAATTCAATCCTCCCCTTCTCCTTTATATATATATATATATATATATTTATTTATTTATTTACACACAAACAAGTGCGGCCCTCAGGAAAGTTCTTAACGAAATATGTGGCCCTCCTATGGGTTGAAGTTGGCCAGCCCTCTGCTAGCATGTCATTACCATGCATTCCAAAGTACCGTAGCGTAAACCTTTAGATTTGCATTTCGGAGGTGCCCGGTTGGCACCGCGGCCGACCAACGTGACTGTGCCTATCTAGGTTTTATTCAGTCACAATCGATAGGTATCGGGATAGTACCTCAATTACACCTGAACGGTTTCATTTCAAAGTGTATTTAGTTTATCATACACCAGTATTACTGCCACTGACGCTATACAACCAGAAACACTGACGTGTCCTTAAAATTAACCTAGGCCAACATTCAGAAATCCACGCATCAGTTCCACTACAGAAGTTCTCGTGATTGACCTGCAATAATTGAATGTAAGAAATAGAGCTAAGTAGGACAGTTCGCATCTAATAGCATAATTTCATGCAAATTCTTTGTATATACACATTTATCCCAATATATTAGGCTAAAACATTGCTTAGAATGCGGACTTTGTCATATTTCCGAGGGAAACCTAACAGGCTATATGATGCTGTCGTGATCTGGGTTTTGCTACGACCATGGTTTCTGACTGTACATTTTTATTAGCAGCGGTTCCTAATCAACTGCTCGGGCTCACTTCGAATATGTTTTTTTTCCGCTGCACATTAAAATTAAAGAAAGAAATATAAGTTTAAGAATTTCAAATGGCATTTATTATACGAAAAATATAAAAAGAAAAAAAATTGTTGCCAAGAAAAGACACTACAACACCCAACACAATGTATACAAATGGCCTACCCAAAAGCAGATCTTTACTTTTCTTGGAGGACACTTTCAACAAACGCAGTGAAGTAAGGCACTCCGTAGTGACTGCTGCAGCGCCACCAACATCTGCTACTAATGTTGTTACTAAATTCTCCTTTCAAGTTTAAAATATATTTCTTTTCTGTGAATTGGTTATGTACTTGGATATACTCAGTTATGCGTAATTATGTGATTTAATGTTAGTTTCATTTTTGATTTGCCTGTCTAATTTTATGTAATAGTTCTTCTATTCAGAACCTCAGGGCACGCTTGCTCACGGTGTAAGTAGCAGTATCTTGCGGCGCGGGGGTTGAGAACCACTGAATTGGAGCATAAATCATTTTCCTTCCCTACGCAGGGGTGCAGTGTGAGATGTTAATATATTTTACAACGCTACCAAACTGATAGGCTGCAATGACCACTGCTCACCATTGTACCACCAGGCCTGAATCTTCGTCGAAGTAGCGGAACACGTGCCAATGAAAATAGATGTCCGCTAGTGTTTGTATGCTGTAATGGCGATAAATCTGAGTGTGTGGTCTTAAAACAATCACATCGGCATACACAGTGCCGGCAACGAATTCAGAGCTTGCCTACTGCGTGCAGATAACTCAGCGTTGTTTGTAGGTTAAGTTTAAAAAGAAGCAGTTATGTTACCACTAGACATGTCACATTTATTTTCATCCTTTTCACATGTGTTTCTTACATCCTAGACCTCAACCTATACCTAACAGAAAGAGGTGGTATGACATCGTGGGACTACAGTTAAACATCACATTTAAACATACGTCTCACTGCGGATTATTTTTGGCTACAATACTTGGCAGAAGAGGAGACAGTATAGCTCAGCCATTAAAGTGGCTCTCGGGATTCGACTTCCGGTAGGGCCGTAAATTTTTCTTTTTGTCGCGAAGTCTAGACCAGCGCTCATGGAAGGATGACATTGGCTCTTTCCTCGGGCTAAAGACAGCGCTTGAATCCGAACACTTACCTCCATGCGGGGCCTAAATCAAGACTGCCCCGAAGCTTTACCTCCTTTCGTTATAATTAAGCGAAAGGATGATTTTACCCTAGTCGGGCTGCCCTTAACCTCGTAAGCCACGTCAGGATTGCGGATAGTACGGCAGCAACTTGCAACGGGTAGGTATATAAGACAGGTGAAATTTGTTGTTAGGAAGAAACAGCTTCGAATTTAGACTGCTACATTGGTAGAAGTTTTGCCTGTCTTTTCTCAGCTTTCGAACTGAATATTGAAACAGATGTCGACCGAATCACAACTACTACCCATTCACGAACATTTTATCTTACTTTACGTTACTTCTTAGTTAAACTGTCGTTAAACAGACCAGAACTAAGTTCATATCTCCGATTTATAGTTTATTATGGCTGTTGTTTGTAGGACGTTACATCCGAAGCAGGACTGGATATCGCAGAATGAAATTTATTATTATGTTGAGTCTTATACCAATAGTACAATGTATTAAGTAGTCAGAACACAACTATATTTAAATATGGTACATGAAGTAGTTTGTACTATCAACTACATGTTTCGGCCTCTACATTGGCCATCATCAGGTTTACATTAAGCTTAAACTTATCAAGAGACTATACAATCTGTATGGTGTGCTCCGGGGGGGGGGG
>Ga0268261_10004514_pt1 | contig 10442 bp, 14 predicted proteins | sample TergutNc150P1_FD_190353 | JGI IMG/M metagenome (GOLD analysis project Ga0268261, IMG submission 190353) | Nasutitermes corniger P1 segment gut microbial community from laboratory colony in Florida, USA - Nc150 P1 (SPAdes) (version 2) | ecosystem: Host-associated > Arthropoda: Insects >...
TGTGAGCTTTTGAATGTTCTTAGATGTAGTGTACTTTCCTGCCTGTTTCTTGGCTTGATTATACTTTCTACTACGTCTACGCTCCAAATAAAGCTTGCGTCTTTCTAGTTGCTTTATTTGTTTAGATTTGTTTATATTCTTATATACAGTGCCATTGCTTAATACTGCAAGGTCTTTTAATCCTAAATCTATTCCTATTGATAGAGTTGTGTCCAATCTACTAACTTGGGTTTCATTAGTAGGTGTTGCATATGTTATAAACCAATACTTGTTGTCAAATATAAATCTTGGATTTTTAAGGTCTGATGTCGGGTTGCTGTTATTTCTACACTTTATCTTACCTAAAAAGCTTTGATATGCTTTGACTTCACCACAAAGTATATGTATTTGGTCATAACGTCCTGCAAAACTTGCTCTGGACTTCTTTCTTGATTTATATGTAGGAAATCCTGCGTCTTCAAATGCGTAGCCCTTTTTAATGTTTTTATAAAAGTTTTGAAATGCAGTGTCTACATCTCTGAATGCTACTTTGATTACTGTTAAAGGGATTTCATTTAGCCAAGCGTACTTTTCTCTTTTCTTTAATTGTGTTATGTGTGCTGATATTTGATTTACTGTCAAGACCTTATTAAGTCTTTTATACACACGTTCACGTAAGTTTAAATAAAAGTTATACGCCCAACGGCTTGCCCCTACATACCTCCAAAATAAACGCTGTTGCGCTATTGTTGGGTATAGACGGATTTTGTTACCTTTAAGTATTGTTATTTCTGTTATATTAGTTTCTATCACGGTATCACCTCCTTTATTTAAATACTAATACCTATTTATTATAACATAGGTTGTACTTAAAGTAACTATGAAAGTGATACTTTATTTTAGATTTTTGGTGATTTTTTAATATATCTTCACGTTAAAACGCAACTTCTAACGCAGTCTTGCCTTCTCAGACAGACCTCTTGCACGTTAAATGCAACAATTAAAACTAGATAAGTAATTACCCGTCTTAAAGGTGGTTTTGACACCAGTAGAGATTATTTGTCTTTCCTCTAATTATAAAAGCTCGGTAGGACGGTTTTTTTCTTCTGCCATTGGCTTTAAAAGCCTGCTTGCAGTTCTACTTGGGACACAATCCCCTAATCGTTGAACGCTTACCATAGCTTTTAGCCTTAGGTAAATCGATGCTAAATAGATATTCTAATACGGCACTTAGCACACTACACCTTGTTGTAATAGGTAATGCTTTTATTTCAGCTTATACCATCTCAATCATTTTTTCTGATTTCTCCACTATCACGCCTGCCGTTTCCAGCTACGTTGTAGTTGATTGAGCTTTAACCTGTCTTAGCGGTTAATTCCATAGAACGCACACATTACTGTATACGCTGAGCATGTTTAGTTTAACTAATTTTTTGTACAATTTTTTTAGTTTTTGTAACTTTTTAGTTAACTATTATAACTCTTATTTTATATATTAATGGTGTCATCTTTTTTATTTAAAGATATTAAAAAAGTAAACCATTTTGTTTATAGTTTGCCTTTTTAATATTCTATTTCTAATTACTTCTATCATAATTTGTTCTTTTTCATTTAACATTTCAAATTCCTCATTTATGGTTCGTCATAGTATTCTACAGCCCAATCTTTTATTTCATTAAAAAGTTCTAAATTTTCTTTATCTATTATCAATGCCTGATTGTATAAGTTACTATTATCAGAAAGCATATCATTAAACGCTTGATTAGGTGTAGAACAAAGTATATTTCCATCAACTATATAATCTATATTATCAAAGTTACTAATTACATGATAATTTATATTAGGATTATGAATAATATTTTCAGAATACACATATATCTATTTTTCGTTTGTATATCCATTAAATAAGCCTAAATACCATGGTGCTGTTTCTTCTCTTAATATTATTTTTTCATTATATTCTATAGTTGAAACCATTTGTCGTATCAATTCTTTTGAAGATAAAAAGTTAGTTACTCTTTCATAATTTTCTCAAAACTTTCATCGAGTATCTCGCTTCTTATATTCAAATAAGTTGCTGCTTTTCTTCTAGAATTTTCTAAAACAGTATCATAACTATCTGCACCAAATTCTTCTCTTGCGAAACCATATAAAAGTTCACTAGTAAAGTACATCATAGATGATGCTGGTATTCCTATTTTTATAAGCAATTTTATAACTATTATTAAAAATCTACAAAAATCTAATCTTTGTGATTTACCTACAACTTCAAAGTTGTAGTGCCTTTTGCTACTAGACTGCGTTTGCTATAAAAGCTACTTGCATTTGTTATATCTAGGTAGGAGTTAAGCTCCAATTCCGAGGCTTGAAACGTATAATAGAACGTCTATATTACCAGTTACAGTTTTAGGTTGTTGGCTGGTAATTACTTAAATTGATTGCAGCATTTAAGTCTCTGTCCATCTCATTTTTAAACACATTACACTTAAATACACGGTCTTTTAGCTTTAATTTTCCAGCACCTGTTTTTCTTGTATTGCAATTTGTTTATAAGATTTATTTTAGCTGTGAGCTTTTGAATGTTCTTAGATGTAGTGTACTTTCCTGCCTGTTTCTTGGCTTGATTATACTTTCTACTACGTCTACGCTCCAAATAAAGCTTGCGTCTTTCTAGTTGCTTTATTTGTTTAGATTTGTTTATATTCTTATATACAGTGCCATTGCTTAATACTGCAAGGTCTTTTAATCCTAAATCTATTCCTATTGATAGAGTTGTGTCCAATCTACTAACTTGGGTTTCATTAGTAGGTGTTGCATATGTTATAAACCAATACTTGTTGTCAAATATAAATCTTGGATTTTTAAGGTCTGATGTCGGGTTGCTGTTATTTCTACACTTTATCTTACCTAAAAAGCTTTGATATGCTTTGACTTCACCACAAAGTATATGTATTTGGTCATAACGTCCTGCAAAACTTGCTCTGGACTTCTTTCTTGATTTATATGTAGGAAATCCTGCGTCTTCAAATGCGTAGCCCTTTTTAATGTTTTTATAAAAGTTTTGAAATGCAGTGTCTACATCTCTGAATGCTACTTTGATTACTGTTAAAGGGATTTCATTTAGCCAAGCGTACTTTTCTCTTTTCTTTAATTGTGTTATGTGTGCTGATATTTGATTTACTGTCAAGACCTTATTAAGTCTTTTATACACACGTTCACGTAAGTTTAAATAAAAGTTATACGCCCAACGGCTTGCCCCTACATACCTCCAAAATAAACGCTGTTGCGCTATTGTTGGGTATAGACGGATTTTGTTACCTTTAAGTATTGTTATTTCTGTTATATTAGTTTCTATCACGGTATCACCTCCTTTATTTAAATACTAATACCTATTTATTATAACATAGGTTGTACTTAAAGTAACTATGAAAGTGATACTTTATTTTAGATTTTTGGTGATTTTTTAATATATCTTCACGTTAAAACGCAACTTCTAACGCAGTCTTGCCTTCTCAGACAGACCTCTTGCACGTTAAATGCAACAATTAAAACTAGATAAGTAATTACCCGTCTTAAAGGTGGTTTTGACACCAGTAGAGATTATTTGTCTTTCCTCTAATTATAAAAGCTCGGTAGGACGGTTTTTTTCTTCTGCCATTGGCTTTAAAAGCCTGCTTGCAGTTCTACTTGGGACACAATCCCCTAATCGTTGAACGCTTACCATAGCTTTTAGCCTTAGGTAAATCGATGCTAAATAGATATTCTAATACGGCACTTAGCACACTACACCTTGTTGTAATAGGTAATGCTTTTATTTCAGCTTATACCATCTCAATCATTTTTTCTGATTTCTCCACTATCACGCCTGCCGTTTCCAGCTACGTTGTAGTTGATTGAGCTTTAACCTGTCTTAGCGGTTAATTCCATAGAACGCACACATTACTGTATACGCTGAGCATGTTTAGTTTAACTAATTTTTTGTACAATTTTTTTAGTTTTTGTAACTTTTTAGTTAACTATTATAACTCTACTCATCTCTTTTCCTATAACTGTCTCTAGTTCTTCTCTTATTTGTTTTCTTATAAATGCTATATCATCTTTTGTTTTTTCTATTGAAATTCCTTTATCTATAAATTCTCTAATCAAAACACTTGTTGGTATATTTCTTTTCGATGATATTATGTTTAATTGTTCCATTTTTTCATGTGTTATATCTATTGAACGTTTTATTTTTTTTCTTTTTTCAATCACTTTTTCACCTCACTTTCAATGGTTTTAATTGGGAAAATATAAAATAAAAGAACCCAATCAAAATACAGTAACTTAGCATTATAGAAGTGCTTTTTCACATTAAAATAACCTACAAATAACCCAAATAGAACCCTAATTTATAATTAGAACCCAAGATGTAACCCATCTTAAACGCTTGTCGTTACTGGCTTTGCCTGTAATCTGTAACCCGACGGAGAACCCGTCTATTCCTGTCGTGTTTTTTAGGCTTTATGGTGCTTTGTTTTGACCATTTATTTTGCTATTTTCAATGTTTTTAAATATATAATTAAGTATTATTTTTCTTTTTAATTTTGAATTTTTCATATATCTTTTTATCTCTCCATTTCATAATCTTTTTGTCTATTTGTTTGAAAATTATATTTCAAAAATTTCAAAAGTGCTTCATTAACATCTTTTACGTCTTTAGGTACATGAGGCTTTTTTACAATATATCCTTTTTCTTCAAACTCTTTTGTTATCTTTTCGTTTGCTCTTCTCCCTGCTTCATCATTGTCCATACATGGAATTATATATTTTACTTTTGGATTACTTTGCAAAAATCTATCAAGACCTGCTGTAGATATTCCATGCAAAGCTATTCTATGTGTTGCAGATATATCTCTATTTTGTTTTTTATGTATTGTAGCATGGCTTAGTACATCTATTGCACTTTCAAATACCATTACATACTCAGAGTTTTTATGACCTTCCATCACAAATGGGTAAGACTTATCAGAACCAGACATATCTTTTTTAAAACTTTTACCTTCAACACTTGTGATACTTCCTCGCAAAAATATGTGTTTTGGTTCACCTATTTTATTACTCGATACAAATGCTACATTTCCGTATTTCTCTGTTTCATATATTTTACCTTTTATTATCATATCCTTTACAATTTCATAATCTATACCTCTTGTTTTCACCAAATAAGCTATAGCCCTATTATTAAAACCTTTAGGATTTGGTATATCTAGCTCTTTAGAAAAATCTTCTTTTTTCTTTAAATAAGAATTTTTATCACCATAATTATAAGAAAAAGAAGAATTAGCAGAATAATCTGTACCACCTAAGTCTTGTATTGCTTTTATAAATGCATCTTTTTCGCTATATCCTTGATTTATCAATAATTGTTTTACAAGTTCTACTGGTCTATTTCCATGTAGTCCTTTACTATTCCAATGCCACTGATTATTTTCATTAATTACAAGACTACTATGTTCTTTACTTCTATACCAACTATTACTTTTTTCAAAACTCATACCCATGTACTCTAAATGACTTATCAAACTTTGTCTTTGAGCATTTTCATATTGTTGTTTTGTATAAAAATTAGACATATATTACCTTTTTATTCTACATTTCTTTTTCTTGAAATTTTCTTATTAAAATTTTTAAATAAAAAATAAGAAAAATTTATACAAAGCAAATAGAAAAATTAGTATAATACAAAGATTAGTTACAATTAGTAGTTTTGAAAAAAATTTATCTATCGTATAATTTGCATTATTTGTCATATCAACCATATTAATTTCATTTTTTAATTTGTTCTTTTTCATTTTTATACTTACCTCAGCTAATAATTACTTGGAATAAGTCCTAAGCTAATACCTATGGCTCTTATGTATTTTTCTTGGTTCAAATCTATTGAACATATGTACCTACTTAAATTTTGTTTATCTACTGCTATTATTTGTTCAAACAGTATTGTAGAACCTACTATTATAGGAGGGCTATTTTTTCTAAAGTTTTCTTTTGACATAAGAAGAATGTCTTTTTCGTCTATTACTATATGTGTTGGTTGTTCAAACTTTTTGTTTGTTGTTGTCATTGGTACAACTATCGTTGTTGTACTGTTTTTGTTACCAGAATCGTTCTGTACTACAACTACTGGTCTAGTTTTTTGTTGTAGACAAGTTTCTTTGTTGTCTATGCTGTTTTCTTGTTTAAGATAGTATACATCTCCTCGGTATATTTTGTTTTGCGTTGTTTCCATTTATTTAAATTTGTTCTCCTTTTTTTACTTATATTTATGTTTATGTTATAATTTTTTCGTTAGGTGTATAGCCTCCTACCAAAATCAATGTACAGTTTTTAGTACATAAATAAAGGAGGCTAATATGTCTAACAAAAATAAAAAAAATAAAAATATAGTAGTAAAATCATTAGAATTTTTGCTACTAAGTGTTATTATTGTACCAATGCTTATTGCTCTTTTTCAACCACAACTTGAAAAAATCAGTAATTTTGCTAATACGTACATATGGAACAGTAATAATAATTTAGATTTTACAGAAGATGTAAAAAATAAATTTATAAATATGGAGAATATTACGGATTTTAATTTTTTAAAATTTATTCGTAATGATGAACCATATGCCATTATTGTAACTGACACTAAAATTATTATTGGAGAAGTAGTATTAATACTTATTTTTCTAGATAATTAAAATATTTTTAAAATATTTTTTTCTACTAGGTATATTTCCTAGTAGTTTTTTTATTATTTCACCTCCTAACTATCACCTATTATAAGAAAATAGCTATTTCTTTTTCTTTAAATTTATTTTTTAATTTTAGTCTTGGGATTATAATAATCTGCAATTAGTGCTTAAATTCTATAGCTTTTCTTTGATATGCCTTATCTATCAATCAATCACATCAATCTTTTTCTTTGTTTTATTGATAGATTGATTGATTGATTGATTGATTGATAGCTATACGTATTTTATATATCTTTATTTTATTTTTTAGTATTTTATATATCTTTATTTTATTGTCTGCCCTAAACGGTTATCCGTTTCACCGTTATCCGTTTAGGGGATAACGGTGAAACGGATAACGGAGGGTAGGAAACTTGTAATTAAGTTATTGCTGTCATTAAATCAAATTTAACAATATTGTCATAGTAATGATTAATAGTATTACTAGAATTGTATAGGGAAGTAAGTAGATATGCATTTATATTGTTTATTTTGCTTGTAGTTTTATTAAAGCAATTTAAAACATACTCTATGTGTCCCATTTCTAACTTTAAGAACTTATTTTTAACTAGCTCTTTAGGTATTTCTTCATTGCTTATTTTTATATATGGTTTGGTAGAGCATACTGTCATTGTTATAATTTCTAAAATCTCGTCTATCTTGTCCTTATCATTATTTATTTTTTTAATTTTAGTCTTAGGATTATAGTAATCTGCAATTAGTACTTCATAGCCTATATTTTCTTTGATTATTTCTTTGTATGTGTTATATTCATTTATCTTATCAATCACATCAATCTCTTTCTTTGTTCTATCCATTGATTTATAAGGTTTATTGATAGATTGATAATTATACGTATTTTGTATATATTTATTTTGTATATCTGATTTTTGTATATCTGATTTTTGTATATCTGATTTTTGTATATCTGATTTTTGTATATCTGATTTTTGTATATCTGATTTTTGTATATCTGATTTTTGATTTTTATTTTGTTTTTGTTTTACTGTTTCTTGCTTTGATTGCTTCTTTTGTTTTGGTTGTTTTATCTGAACTTTTTTTTGTTGTATTTCTTCAATTTCTTCTAATGTTTTAGATTTTTCAAAAACCAAATATTCTGACTTACTATATCTACCCCCTTCACTACGTGTTTGAGTACGTAGCAAATATCCTGTTTCTTCTAGCACTTTAATAGCAGAAGCTACTGCCTTAGCTCCTGTTCCAAATGTAATACTTAAGCCTGCTTGAGTGTAGTCCCATTCTTCAGGTAAACTTAACATACGTATAAGTAATATAGTAGCACTATCTGTTAATCTTTTATCTCTTAAAATATCGTTTGTAACTACTGTATAGTTCTTTTCTTTTATGATTCTGAAAGTTGCCATGGGTTATGTTCTCCTATCGTATAATTTATATAATTTGTATTTCAGGATATTAAAAAAGCCTATACAACAAATGTACAGACTTTTAGTAATTTATTTAATTTTATTCTTCTATTATTTTTATGCGTATTTAATGAGTAGTCAAGATTACTTTTTTTAAATATAATCAAATGGTTTTTTCATAACTATTTTCTATTTTTATTTCTCCTGTTTTGACTTTTACAGTTATTTTTGATTTGTTTCCATTATTATCTTTAATAATTAAGTTTGATAAGTTGTTCTTTTCAAAGAAATTTTTAACCTCGTCATCTATAAAATTTTCCCATTTATCTCTGTTCATTATCTTTATCCTCTTTTTTGTGTGAATTATCTATAATTCTTAAAGAATCAGTTGCAACATCATGTAATACTTCATGTAGGTCAATATCATCTTTATTTATATGTATAACACGACTTTCTAATCTTCCTTGTATTTCTACAAGTGTTCTTAATTTTATATTGTCTGCCATAGCTATTATATTATGAAATCCAACTACAGGTATAAAGTAAGAGACCTTTTTTGAAGTATCTACTACCTCTACTTCAAATTCTGAAATAATTTTTCCTCTATATGTTTGTTTTATTAATGGCTCTTTAGATATGGTTCCTATCAATTTTACAGCATTTTTCATATGGTATAGTGATAATTCATTTGCGAAAACTATTATTTCGCTTGTATTAGGACAAGTACGTATTTCACCAATAATTCCTATAGGCATTTGTTTCCATAATGGATTTATATCTATTGTTAATTTTTTTTGTAAATGAACATTTATTAAATCGAGTTTACCTGTTGTTCTCTCTGATTTTATTTGAAATGTATATATTTCTTCATTATTTACAAAATTACTCGTTACTTTTCCTGATATAGTTCCACTCAGTGTTATTACATTTTTTTTTGTTTCTTTTGAGTTATTTAATATCAATTGACTACACTTCCTTATTACTTAATATTTTTATTAATTAAAAAAGAGAAGACATAAACCTTCTCTTTTAAATTTTACTTTATAAAATTTTAATTTTAATACGTCCAATAATACGTCCAAATCTCAAATCTTTGATTTAATACGTCCAATAATACGTCCAAATCTCAAATCTTTGATTTAATACGTCCAATAATACGTCCAAATCTCAAATCTTTGATTTAATACGTCCAATAATACGTCCAAATCTCAAATCTTGATTTAATACGTCCATTTTATTTTTACATATCTTCAAACATAATTAGTGCGTTTAATATATTTCCAGTTTCTTTACAATTTTCAGAAACCTCTTTTAATTCTTCTATTTCTTCTATTTCTTTAGATACTTCTTCTAATATTTCTTCTTTATATTCACTATAGATATTTTTATAATGATATATTGCGTTTGATATTAAGTTAGCTTTTTTTCTACCTACATTTTCTAATTCTTTCATAGCAAATATATGTTTTTCTATTTCTGGATTAAATCTTATTGTGAGCCTATATTTATTTCTATTAGTTTCCATAAAGATTATCTCATAGTCATTTCACGAAGTATTTTATATCCTTTGGCATTACAATGTATATCATTTATAAATATTGGGTCGTTTACTTTTCGTGTATCTACAATATATTTTTCAAGTAGAACAGAACCACCACCCATAAATATTGTTTTGTTTTCAGTTAAATCAAAGCCTTTATACTTGATATTATCTATCATTTTAGACACAAAACTTTTAGTAGTTTCTGTTACTAAATCTACTCTTTTTTTGCTATATTCAAGTGTGTATTTTTCTCTTTTGAGTATATCTTCAATTGTTTTGTAGCTAAGTTCTTTTTCTATGTTTGCCCTTAACTTGTCGTTTATTTCTTCAAATAAAGAGTTAACACCACGATTAAGAGATGTTAAAAGGCTCATGTTCGGTATAAAACTGGCAATTTCTAAACAATCTACTGTATATCCTCCAATATCAACTATATTGACGAGTGAATTATTTTCTATTTTATCTTTTATTGATATAGCTGCTGCATATCCCTGTGGATAGCTACTTACAGAATTAATATTTATAGATAGTTTATTATTGTTATACACAAAGTGTACTGGCATAGGTCTATCCCAGAAATAACGCTCAAAACTCTTTTTTAGGGTTTTGTAATGTTGTAAGGGTAAACCTATCAATAAATCTATATCTATTGCACCATTACATAAAACAATAAAAAATCTATAATTGCTGGAAAGCACTTAGTTTTATACTGAAAAAAATAAATCAATACCACAAGCCCAGTAATGGCTTGGACTTCGTATCTCTTAAAAGATTTCGTAC
>Ga0268261_10004515_pt1 | contig 10442 bp, 8 predicted proteins | sample TergutNc150P1_FD_190353 | JGI IMG/M metagenome (GOLD analysis project Ga0268261, IMG submission 190353) | Nasutitermes corniger P1 segment gut microbial community from laboratory colony in Florida, USA - Nc150 P1 (SPAdes) (version 2) | ecosystem: Host-associated > Arthropoda: Insects > Digestive...
GAGGTCTCTGCGACGAGCTGATCACTCATCCAGAGGAGTCCTACCGACTGTGGTGCGTCATTGTGTGTGATCTAGAAACATCAAGAATAGGTGCTCCATATATATATATATGACATTATTAGCCTAAGGGTTAATGATTTAACCCTCATCCTGCTAACGTGGAGAAAATGGTGAGCTCCTAATAATGCCAGCAAATAGCAGATGGGATTTAATTCAGCGTTTAAAGGGTTAAAACATGAGGGTAACAATTAGTTCTGAAAACTATAAAAAGTACATTCAGAGCACATTCTGTATTGCATTTTGTCTAGACAGCTACTGAGTGGGACAGGTGGACAGATGCAGTCCTTTGCATATTATTCTGAGTGCTTATGCAAGCATGGCCAGATGTGAGCAGTGGACTTATACCATAATGCACAGAACTGCCAGACTAATTCTTCTGTGAATAGGTGAAAATGCAAGGTACAAACCTGTGAATCAGATAGATTCTTGAATTACATACAAGAAATTTCTACCACTTCAAATATATTAAATTTTTTGATGGAGGTAGATAACCTTACACATGTTTATGAAAATCAAAACCATTACTTGGATTTCTGAAATTAGACTGTAGCATCTCGTCCATGCCAAACAAACTGGTTACATCACTGTACATCAATTACCAACAGGATCATCTGTGGAAAATTTATCATATCACAACTTGCTGGTTCACAGAGAACTAAGTGCAGAAATACAATTCGATATAAAGAATTTAATACAAATAGCAAATGCTGAATGTCTTACAAATTACAATAGTATACATTATTTAAAAAAGAGCAGTTTATAATGGAAATATCGGTGACAAGTTTTAACAAACTTGAAGAATCAATGTCACACCAACAACTGACATGTCAGTCAGAAAGGGTTTTGATGGCAAAGAAATTGAAAAAGCTGAGGCCATACATGAATAAGTCAAGAGAAGGTATACTGGTATCAAATGCAGTCCCATCTGTTCCAATCATAAAATGATTCACTGAGTAAGACACAAGCATTGCAATTCCATAATAGTTTGCATTCACATAACTGAAATATGCAACTGATATCAGATTACTGAATATCACACCATCAAGTAGGTTCTTCTTACTTCTGTCCTTGAAAAGATGTGCTATTATAGGTAAGGCAGTAAATCCCAAATGTAGGTAAGCAACTTCTTTCTGGATTCCATAGTTGAGGCATATCTGGGTTGCAATGCATGGTAATCCAAAACATTTACTCAGAAATAATGTGTGTCCATATACACCTTTCAATTTACTACCAAATTCAGGATTACCTGTAACACAAACATTTCCTATTTTCATTTCTAAAAATGCTTATGTCATCACAGATATAAAATAACCATGTCAATATTAGAAAACAGCGATGATGAGCAATTCTGTGGAAAGGACTCGTTGTTGAGAATCAGATCACTTCTTAGCTAGGTATGAAAACACTGAATTTTATAGGCTTCAAAGGTTCATTACTATGCAAACAAAAGCTTGCTACTGGTCCCTGTCCTGAGTCAGATGAAGCCAGACACACTCTGCTACCCAGTTTTTCAAGATCCATTTTAACATTCTTCCGTCTACTTCCAGGTCTTCCAAGTGATCTTGCTGCTTCAGGTTTTCTGAGCAAAACTTCACATGTACATCTCCACTGTCCTGTATATAATGTATGCTTTGACCATTTCATTCTTTCAACTTGATGAGATCATGTTTTAAAAATTGTGAATGGACTGACTGGGCAAAGATCCTTATTCACAATTTCATACATGTTTTTATTAGAGAATATAAAACATCCTCTAGAACATGAAGAAGACAACCACAACAAAGATGGATGTTGTTGTTTTGGTCATCATCATCATTGTCAGCACTGTCTTTATTAAAAACGATAAAGGTAATCCTGTGCACCACAAAGGTAAACATAAGAGGAAAAGTGGAGGTATAATTCAACTCATTCTTAACCTCAGCTCTGTATGAAGGTGAGTGGTCAGCTGCATGCCCTGGAAGCTTTATTCCCCACAGAAAGAGTCCCCGATACTTACTGCACAGGAAGCTGGGTGGACCCCAATGTTTTGGAGAAGAGACAAATATCTTGTCCTTAGCAGCAATCAAATCAAAATCCCTTAGTTGTCGAGCCAGTAGCCTAGTCTTTATGATACTGCATTATTCCAGCCATGATGATGATGAAGATGAAGATGATGATGATGGTGGTGGTGGTGGTGATGATGATGATGATGATTTGCCTGTTACATTATTTAATGGTTCCATATGAAATGCAGATATTATATGGAGTTGAAGAAATGGTAACAATGTTGTGCATGGTGGGAGAGAAGAACTGGGACATGCCCAGGGCCTATTGCAAGGTATAATCTGGTATTTACCCAAATCGACTTATAAAAATTGTGCCCCCTGCCCCCAATGACGATTTTTTCTAAAGATTATTTAAGGATTGTGGGCCGGGTAGTGTAGTCGGTATAGCAACTGGCTACGGGCTGGATGGTCCCAGTGGGGGCGAGATTTTCCGCACCTGTCCAGACCGGCCCTGGGACCCACCCAGCCTCCTGTACAATGGGTACCGGGTCTTTCCCAAGGGTAAAGAGCGGCCAGCGTGTGGCGCTGACCCCTCACCCCCTTCTAGTGCCGTGGTCAAGAAAGGGTAGAGCTATACCTCTACTCCCCCTATAAGCCACACAGCCTGTACAGAGCCTCAGTGCCTGTACAAGGGTGCACTTTACCTTTTTTTTTTTAATTTAAGGATTCCATTTGAACTACAGAAATTATATTGAATAAGGTGGAAAAATGATAAATGGTAAATAGACATAGACTTAGGAACACGCAGTCTATATCATTAAGACTTAATGGACACACAAAATAAAATTATGACAAAATATCATGACAACCAGTAATTGCACCAAGATATACATGTAACTGTGTGCACCTCAAATGTAAGTACACAAAATAATAAACTGACCTGGCTTAAAAAGGATTCTGGGTAATTGGTTCCTTGGATAAGATTTGTTTCAGGTAGTTCCAAATACAAGAAACATACTATTGTGCAAGCTGGACTCACTTGCTTTGCAACCAACATAATATAATCATTTTGTAGTACCTAATTTTAAGCATGGAGGTGATAACAGAATCTGCAGGATGAGCAAAAAGTCCCTGTGCGTCTGTTGTAAGTAGCATACAGGTTGCAGTGGAAGTCAGAGTGAATGTACAGTACTTACGGTTACAATAAAGGTTGGAAGTAACCCTGACAAACATATGATAAATGCCAAGCATGCAACCTAATGTGTTTTATGTATGGGACTTTCCAACTTCCAGCAAAGTACAGCATCTTTCTTACAAACAGGTATAGGGGCTTTTTTCTCATGCTGTAGATACCACTCAGTTTGTAAGCAAAGTTACCTTCACTCACAAAATCATGAAGTAACATTAAAGCAATTCCACAAGTTGTCTGACACTGAAATGCAAATTTATTCCTACATATCACCTGTATTATGCATTTTTTTTGCATAAGATGGATGCCATATTCATGTATGCATTTCATTTCTGAAACTAATGGGATACAATTTTTTGTTGATGGGCCTAAACTAATATCAGTTTGGCAAGTTTAATTTTGGTTCATACTGACCTTACACATTGACATTATTTTAAATTACCCCACTCACAGGTTCATGCTCACACCACTTATCAGACAGGCTGGAAGATTCCTGTGACTTACCTGCAGTCAATGTGCAGATTTATTTAGCTACATACATGAAATACTGTTACAACAACTAGTGTTGCCACAAATTTAAAAAAAATCCCAGATGCACCAGTTCTATACAGGAAAACAATAAATAAGAGAAAAGGTTCACAATATATTCTGTTTCAGACACTAACAGAACAAAGAGAAAACATACTAAATGAGAAAAACTGGATAAAATTAGTGCCAGATTTGAGACAACTCTAAGAAAATCTTTGGCATGCCTTGCACACCAAATAAGTGTGCCTTTACCACTGCCACAAAATTAAACAAAAGGGCTGAATTTTCATCTGCATGAAACAACTGTGGATCACAAACTTTATAACACATATCATAAAGCAAAACTGAATTTTGTGAACCTGTGCCTTCTGGCAAAGTACAATGGAGAAATTAACCATGAATTTATTCTATTGAGGGATAAAACTTACATTCCTCACAATGGATACATAAACTCTCAGAATAACAGACAGTGGTCTGCCACATTTGGGAGTTCATGGTCTGAGAACAGCCTGAAGCACCATAGAAGAAGGAGGGGGAGCAGAAGAATGAGGTGAGAAGGAGGTATGCCACATTAATTCATGAAGTTCCTTCTCATGATGTTAAGGTTCATGTGTGAAGTGTTATATGTATCAGTATAACTAGGATTATTGGGTTCAGTGCTTTTTCTGAGACCACATATGCACACTGACATGTAACATACATTCTGACAAAATTTTTGCACTTACCTAATTATGAGGTAACTTACACCATCTCTCAGCAAGACAGTGCAACAGCTCTCACCACAGTCATTTCCAGTAACTTCTTTAAATTTGGTGAGTAAAATCATAATACTATAATATTAACTGTAGTGCACTGCAACTACCCAACTACCCAGAGTTAACAATTTTGTGCAACCCAAAAGTTTGTCAGCTTTCATCCATGGTGGATAAAAGAAAGAATTCCTCAAGCATGTCACATTTGTCATACTTCGACTTCTACTGCCCAGAATTCTTCAAACTAGAGAATGTGCACAATATTGTGTCATTCAGAAAAAGTATGGTATTGTGACTGACACATTGCTATCTCCAGCATATGGGCTACCAGTGAAAATTAGTTGTTTTGCAGGCTGCATATTATGGTGTGCCCCAGACATAAAAGAGGGCCATCATTTTAGCTGCTGATCCTGGTGAGGTTTTTCCCAACTACCCAAAGCCAATGCATGTGTAATGGCGAAGTTTAACGTGGGACATAATCTTATGATAGATATTATATTCGACATATAAATTTTGGATATCAGCAACAGATGAAACGTGTGTTAACAGTCTTCTTGTTTGCTTTTATATAATGCAAACTTTCTTCTCTTAGTAAACTTCAACAATAAAACATGATTTGTACTCTGAGAACAGTAACATTTATTTATAGTATATCATGATTTCTGTGATGTAGGGAATTAACACCATCATATTCAAAAGTTTTATATAAAAAATTCAAATAATAGTCCACAGATATCTGAGTACTGTAACATACAACTCTGCTCACTTGCATACAGAACAAACTGGATATGGGTGCTTCAACTCACCAAATGTTACAATACCTATTGCTGAATTAAGAAGGAAAATTCCAAAACTTCCAGCTGAAAAGTTTGAAATCCCAACTCCTCTGAATGCCCATAAGGATGCACCAGCAGAAACTACATGAGCAAAGGCAGTACTGTAACGAGTGGCTGACATGGTCATGCTTCTTACGTGACCTGAAATGTCAAGACATTTCCTTTATAAATAAAGCTGCTTAGTCAAGGTTTAGTGTATTTACATACTCTTCTTAATATTTATTTCAAGACACCTGTTTTAACCACATTACACTTTAGGGCGATACAATCTCACACAATGGTCTTTATGTAATTACCTCAGATTAGGGGGTTATGGATAATATTACTTTCCCCATCTCAACACCATATAGCCCAGAAGGGCAGGGAAACAATTTAACAACTGTTTTAGGAAAACTAACCACTTTCCTTTGGTTGCTGATGACAACAATAAAACTTCTGAGTTGAGCTGGAATTCAAACTGTAGACCTCCTATGACCAAATCAGACCTACTACAGCAAAACATTCAGTTACAAATGTAAGCTTTCTGTTACTTAAAATGTATTTGCACTGTTAGGGTTGGCCCAAAGGAAACTCAAATTTAGTAACGTTTGCTGCAGTAGACAAATAAGGTTAGTGGTCTCATTCTTTACCTCCTTACAACAAACCTTAAAAATTGTGCCAAAATAAGCACAGCACTGGAAGAATTGAAGAACCACCCTATCATGTATCAGTAACTCTTTTATCCAAGTCCAATACTAAGTCTCCACATAGGATATTCTACCCGCATCTCACAGGACAGATCCAGACAGAGCACATGCATTTGTTATTACTAATGTTCGTGCAATGATGACAGTCAGTGTCATGACTGAAAATCGGGCTACAGGATACGCCCCTCGTAAGCAGCGTAATCTGCTTGTACTGCACATGCTGAATACACTGTATGACTTCGGTCGTGAAAGAGGATAATCTTGCATGTAATTCGGGAGTAACCTCTACACCATTCACGGAACAGAATGAATATCCGTGGAAGACAGCACATGGAGAACGTGTCACTTTCATAGGATTCGTACACAAGCCTACGGTAAACAGAGATTTTGAGCTGAAACTCAGTAACAGCTGGGTTCAAGCGCAATTTATATCAAGAAGACGCTTATCTACCATTCTCACATTATGTATTCGTTAGTGGTATTACCATTCCATTAATTAACATGGTTGGTACGAAAATCAGATTCTGTAAGTTTGAATCTATTCACACTCGGACACTGAAGCGAAAAGTAGAAGAACAAAGTGTTACACTTTACACGCAATGTTGTCAAATACACTCTGCATTTCAAAGAAACCACTACAGTATCACAAAACTCATTAGCGTGATAATAGTTGACTAACAAATCGCACAAAGATTTCCCTTTGAGACCAGAAATTTCCCTCGATCATTAATCGGGCACAGTTTTCTGGAAAAAATTAAATGAAAAATTCAATAAGGGGACAATGTATCCAAGACACGCAGTGCTATAATCACAAAACATAAATAAATAAAATAAAAGCAGAATTGTAACTCGTTTTCTCTGCTACGTAACGCCTTGCAAGAAGGAAACCTGCAAAATCATGGCAGTTTCATGAAAGATGCCCGTGTACATTAGTTAGTTTCATGTGATAATGTCCTTGTGGCGTGAGACGATTTTCATTGACGATCTACGTTTAATTGCCTACATAAACGAGGCTTAAAAATCAACTTCCTAGATTTTTACGCAGGCACAGGAAGGGTGTTATTTTATACTGCAGTCAACTGCTTTTAGAACACGCCGTTTGTTCTAGCCAGTTTCACGTTCTCTTCAGTTAATATGCCAGCCTCATTTACGCTAATCTGGGAAACCTGATATTTAGCCCATTCGAAAAGTTGCCGCCAATGTGAGCACTTATTAATTCTTCCAACAGCTTCCACGAGGGGATAGTTTGCGTTGTGGGAATATAATTTCGGGGCTGTTCTTCTTTGCTATATACAAGTACCAGCACTTAGTAACACACAATAATTAAAAGGGTGATTTTGTGTCAAACTATATGAAAATGTGTTTGACAGTTCTGGAGTTAATACTTCCATGCAGACACAGACAAACATGAGGAAGTTGAACATACTGTTTTGTTGATTGGTCATTTATTGAACTTACAAGTGAGTCAATTTTCTCTATCACAAGCCAGTATTACTTCCCCACTGTTACCCTCAAGAGAATATTTCAAAGAAGACAACTTCCAATAAATTACAGAATAATTTACAATGCTTTTGTGCAAGTTATTCCTGACCCATACATATTTATGTACATAAATACATCAGTGGCTCGTAAACGAACCTTACAGTCCTCCCAAAGATTTCAGTTTGGTTGAGGCACTGTGCTACAAGCCGGAAAGTCACGGGTTTGATTCCCGATGGTGTCTTTGGTTCTTTTCATTGACATAATCCTTCCAGTCGCACTATAGTCCAGGGGTCGACTCAACCTCTTACAGAAATGAGTACCAGGAATATTTCTTGGAGGACAAAGGGAGTCGGTGCATAGGGCTGACAACCTTACCGCTTTCATGCGCTAATTGTCTTGAGAACTGGGGCTTCAACCTCCTGGAACCCTTGGGGCCTGTCCAGGCCTGTAATGGAATAGCTTTACCTTTACCTTTTACCTCTTATATTGATATAAATATTTTCATTAGTTATTGTATTTCTGTTCTGGATTAAAAAAACTCTGATTGACTGGACAGTTTATTGTCTCACCATGTTTATTTATTACCTCTGGCAAGTTAAAATGCAAAATGGTACATCTCCCCAAAACATTTTAACGTGTTGGTCAACTTGTTCCAAGTAAGATGTACTAATTTCATGCATTATATGCCTACCTGTTGTTATTACAGCAGCATAAAAAGAATTCTTATCTAACCCACGCTCATTTTCCAAAAGACAGTTTCCTTTTATTCTGCAAAATTTATTTGCATGGACATATTCCACTTTCCAACTAACTGATTCAATTAAAATCCTGTACTTAGAATTAACATACATGATCATTTCTCATCTTCCAAACTGAACCATATCTGAAAAAATTGGTTTACATTCCATATGAATGTCGAGGCACCATCAGAATATGGACCAGACACCACATCAGTTGTGTAACAAACTGAGGCTTGGCACATTATAAGAACAATATATAACAATGCTTTACTGAGGAAGATTTCATTCTTCTTGTTAAGGACACTGTGTCAATCGGTGACTGACATTTCAAGACAATGCTGTGTCCTTACCTTCATGAGCCAAAATGTTCTGGATTGCTTTACTATTCTGGAAAAAGAATTATAAACAAGTTTTGATTTTTGTACCTGATTGTTTACAGAGCACATGAAAACAACATTCCATAGGACTGACATGATGTCCATTGCATCTGAGCAGTCCACATACACTGATCAGTTGCAGGCTTCCTGAAGTGTCACCAAAAATCCATCTTCCTGATACAACTTCGTATTTTCAGTTTCTTTTATCATCTGATCATAACTTTTTCACTGAACATTCTGTTTTCAGTTTATCGCACTGTAAATACAGCCTACAATTAGCCCTAATTTGTCATTACTTGTCCATCTCCAATACAGGGACCATACACACATAAGATTTGTCCATACAGGCCAGCATCAATGCATGTGGGGAAAATCAACAGTTGGAACAGGCCCAAGTTTTTGAATGAGTAAAATCCAGATACCTTGGGGATTTTATCTGTGCCGATGTCTAAGAGGACATACCTGTATGTATGGAAAAACTATTATGACTTTATCTAGTTTTCTGCATTCTATACAGTACTCTATTTACATAATTATACAATGTAATATAATTATTAATGACAATTTTGGGGGAGGGGGCATCTTATATTTGCACACAAAGTTAAACATGTTCTGTACACATATTTTCCTGAAAAGCGAAGAATGCAAAGGGGCGCTGTCTTATATTCGGGTAGGTATGGTATTTGTACACTTCACTTTCCTACCATGGCTGTTCAGTGGTCAATTGAATACCTTACAGAAATGATCAAACTGTATCACACTCACAAATTCATGCAAAAAGTTAAATCAAAAGACACATCAAGGATGAAGCTGCAGAACTTTGAGTAACAAAACAACAGAAGCAGATGAGATGCTAACTGTGCTGCCAATGCAAATAAAATTTACAACCTGTTGACCACTTTTGAATCAATGAACAAGAGTCAAGTACCAATGATGTATACACACTGTAATTATGCTTTTTGGTTTATATTACCTTCCAAAATGCCCACGAGATTCCACTTAGCTGTGCCTCAAATATACATAAGAAGCAAATGAGGTCAGTACACAATTACAGTGAAGTACCATTTGTCAAAAAATTTATTACAAGTTTGGGGCACATGATAAAAATGCATCTGTGATGCACAACGAAAACATTTGTGTTGCCACAAAGGTGTTCTTTTATTCCTTAAATAACTAAGAAAATGCCTTCTTGTAATTTTTGCTTTCTTTGTTGGGTTTTTTAATGTACTTCTTGCGAATAACCGTCATGTTGGTCGGGTTGGCCGCAAGTCCTGAAGTAAGAGCACTGGTTTTTGTGTACATCTGCTTTATTCAGGTGCGTGTAAACAGTTGAGTAATGCAGGTCTTAAATACGCTAACATCTTGCACCGATAATTTTGAACAAATTTTTAACAAGTTTAGAACTTTTTGAAAGCTTATAACTGAAAATCTGCCAATCATCATTCAATTCCTTTCAATCATATGATTTCATTAATTTTTCTTAATCAGAATGCTCTACATCCATTGAACATGTACAGTACTTTGGTTTCATTAAATTCCAGTCAGGGTCTGGAAAGCTTAAATATTTGTTTTTCAACCCCTCACACAAAACTGTACTCTCTATATGCACTACTGTCTAAGTACACCTATTTGTCCTAGAATTCAAACACATGAATTCATAAATTGTATTCCTAATTCCCATTAGTACAAGACTGTGTAGAAGTCTCTGTTGCTGTAGAAAACAGATCCAGCTGTTGGCAGCAGAATTATCACAACATTCTTTCTGTACACTCACCTTCAGATGATATGGCAAAGCAAAAAGGAAGGG
>Ga0268261_10004516_pt1 | contig 10442 bp, 11 predicted proteins | sample TergutNc150P1_FD_190353 | JGI IMG/M metagenome (GOLD analysis project Ga0268261, IMG submission 190353) | Nasutitermes corniger P1 segment gut microbial community from laboratory colony in Florida, USA - Nc150 P1 (SPAdes) (version 2) | ecosystem: Host-associated > Arthropoda: Insects >...
ATCATTTCATCAGTTAATGGTTCCGGTTTCCTCCGGTTGTGAAAATATTTTACACACACACACACACATTATTCCATACTCTCAGACACCATGAATTTGAAGTATGGCACACCCACTACTGTTTACTTGCAGTGATTGTGTCAGATTGAATGGCTGTACTGAGATCTTGCTGATTGAGGACATGCAGGAAAATGTCAAGACATGCTCAGAAAAGTCCCATCGCAGTGTGATGTAAGGTACTAGATAAGTGCATTCAGTCCAGATAGTTTTGATCAGGCTGCCTGTGTACTTCAAAATCATTCTGTATACACTAATATGCTTCTGTAGCTCACAACTGTGTACTGACAATTTTGGTTTGAAGATCACACGATATTGGCATAAAATGCAAACCATATTTGCTGAAAATGTGCATTGAGGCTGCAGTTATTTTATTGTGAAGAGACCAGTTATTGTCATTGCTACAGATAATGCTATCATATGCTACCATTGAAACTTACCTTGTAGTTGGAGGCAGCAGGTTCTATCAAAACAGTGGTAGCCACCTATGAAACTGCATGGTGTCATTGGACCACAATATTATGTCAGGGACAGATTTATTTCATTGCTTGAACATTGTTTTTTGTTGTCTTGTATAGGAATTTTGGACCTGCAGTTCGCACACTGTTGGAACAGTACCATTTGCAGTCCAGTGAAATAACTGCCACAGGCCGTACAGGAAAACTGCTTAAAGAAGATGTTTTGAAATATATAACAGACAACAAACTGAAACCAAAGGCACCAAAGAAAGGTAATGTTGTAAACTAAATATTTTGTGTGTGCTTTTAAACCTGCAACAAAATACATTCATTTGATGTCAGTTAAACCAAAGACTTCATTAATTCCACAAGTGACTGGTCTATTGAAATATTATGGTTGAACAAACTGGTCACATACATCTAAACTTTAACTTAACGTATGATACAGAATGTTTCTGTATGTCAGCTGTCGATGTCATGAATATGGTGTGGAACTAACAACCACTGAGTTTTATACATTCCATGTTCCATGCATTAATCAGATGTATACATTTTTTTAAAAAGACCAACAAATGCAATTGAGTGCATGAGTGTAATTTTATTACATAGTAACTACCGACATCTTTCGGCCACTCGTACTCATCTTTAGGGCGGTAAGAACAAGAATACATTTACCAATTATTATGTGTTGGAATCAGTGCACAGTTAAACAATCACATCATTTTGGTTAAATTCATGGTTACAAGAGTATCGTGTAGGTAGGTATAAAATATTAGAAGATAAGTTGTTGTACATGAAGTCTATTATTGTGGATGATGTACGTAGGAGACACATGTAGTGACTTATGATCCAGGTCAGTGAGCGATGATGTAATGAGCACAGCGAACCACTTGGCACTTGTACCGGGTGGTTCACTTTTCACTTCAAATGAATCTGACAAAATGATGAACCTTAGATTATTATGAGGTGGCCTGCGAAATGGACAAAAAAGCTATTTTTCCACCTTTTGGAATTTACCATTCTCAACATTGCTATCATTCTTGCCTCGTGTGGTTCAAAATCATAACAACGACTATTCAGACTGACGTTGGTGAGGGACGTAATACAAGAGACAGGGAGGGTGCCTCAAATGCAGACCACAAGGCAAGAAAGACATGCTCCATCCATCATACAACTAAGCAGAATTGACACACAATACAACAAACACTGGTCTTTGAAACTGGTTGCTGTGCGTGTTTTGCTAAAAACAAATCAACAAGAACAAAATTCAAGTGTCCAGAATGCAACATGGAGATGTGTGCTATATCACACTTAACTGCATTTCCAAGAACCAACTAACACTAAGCTGGAAAAGCCGAGCACACACATATAAGCAAATATTTCCAGTTATTACTGAACTGATATTTTTTAGTAGTGTTTTGTGATGAAATGACGGGGATGAAGAGTGTGTGGATTTTACAGAAGGCTTTATGAAAGAACAGAAAGTTGTTGGAAGGGCATATGTATATGTATTTGTTTAGTCTTGCTACATTGAGGAAATAGAAAATACGATCAGCTATTTGGAGATATCTGTAAAGAATTTCTGAGTCCTGCAATAATTATACGGGTGTAAGTAACAATGATTACCCCTTGTAAGTGGACATTTTAACTAGAATTAATTTTCAGGCAAACTTCTATACCTTTGCAAGCTTTTTAGACAAGTACTCTGGAAAAGACTATATTTATAAATGCAGAAAATTTTGAAAACATTATGATGTTGTGGGACACTATTTTCCCTTTCATCTGTTGAGGATATTTATTCCCATTTGGCCATTAAATGTTAAATTCAAGTGGTATTTATATACAAGGGAGTTCTAAAAAATTCAGTTAAGAGCATGTCTTACAGGAAGAGTATTTTCTGAATTTGGTTTTCACTGTGTTTTGGGTTTGTTCAGATTGTATCATGTTAAATCCACAAGAGGGCCCTGTCAATATAATAAAATTAAAGGTATGTGACTTACTGGAAATATGGTCAGCTGTTGAATTATTAAGTGTGATTTCATTTTTGCGTGTGAAGGGTGTTGGACTGGTGGAAATTCATCACCTGTAGGTGATGTGTATGGAGCATGTTAATGTCATGGAAGCAGGTATGGATGTGATGCAGAGCTCTCAGTACAGGCAGGACAGATGTTGATGAAAAGTAGTGACCCAGGCACCCAAGCATATCACAACAGATGACTGTGTTGTGCACATGTCTATATCAGGAAGGACAGATGCATCAAGCTGCATCATCCAAGACCTAGACATTTTGCTGGCTAGTGTGCAAATCATTGTCCACAACTGGATTACAGAAAGTGTGTGCATGCCGAGTGCCAAAGTATCTTACAGCCAGTCAGAAAGCTTGTTGTATGGGACACTTTCATGCGTTTGACAAAGTGGTAACACCCATCATCTGTCCCACCATAGAAATTCAAAGCAATGCCAGCACTAAGAAATATCATGGCAAATGTCCTGTGGGAACATAACAGTGTGCTTCTTGTGGATGTGCTTGATGGAGGTCACACTGTAACTGCTCAGCATTATTGTGGTACACATGAGACATGACCAGCTGGACTTTTGTCACAAAATGCCCGGGTTGCTGCACCAAGGTGCCACCATTTTGCATAATAATGCCATTTTCCATACTGCCAGCTGGACTTGTGACTAGTTACAGTGCTACAGTGCAGAGGTTATGGACCATGCTGTCTACAGTGCTACACTTATACCTGGTGCTTTCCATCTCTTTGGTCCCTGTAAGGAGCACGTGGTTGACAAGTGACTTGCAGCAGATGCTGACTTGCACACTGTCGGTCGCTTGACAGCAGTTTCTTCTGTGCTGGGATACAAACCATAGTGCCAGTATTCTTGAGTTGTTACTGATATCTAAATACAGTGTCTTTAGTCATCATTATGAAACTAAACTTAGACTGTACTTTTAATACAGTGACAGACATATGTGTGTCAAGCTACCTCCAGCCTGTAATTTTCTTGCTTTGTGTAAAGTGGGTTACACAACAATTGAACCTTCTGTGCAGTTTGTTTGTTTAGTACCAGTTAAGTAATTACATTAATTAGTTACCTTCAGCCACCCACTAGAACCTAATTAATGGGCACACAATGTAACATGGGCATCTGGGCCACAGGTTATTGATCCCCATCACATATACATATATCCTGTTCAATCTGCCACTTCACACAGTCAATATCTGTGGTTTTAACCATGTGAATTTCATTGACTCCCATAAAATTATGGTTTTAAAATACCAATATTCAGTTTGGCTAAACAGTAGATGGAATTATAGGCCAGATACACAGTATTTATTTCCTAGACGTTATGAACCTGGGAAAAGAGTAACAAATTTTAGCACAGGCTGTGTTACTACACTAGTGAGTCTTATTTGATGACTGCATATGATGGATGCTGATGTAAAATTACTTATCACAATGAGGCATTTGCCTCACATTTGCAGAACCGTTGTTTGTTAGAAGCTGCAGTAAAAAAAGAAACTTCCCATATTTGTGTAACTATAAAACGTGTTTCACATAGAGATGTAAAATTTTTGTAATCTGCCTCTCTTCTAGTTCCCCCACCAGCTACACCAAAAGCACCAGCACCTGCTGCAGCAAAGCCTCCAAAACCAAGCATAGTAAAGCGAGAGGGAGATGGATACAATGATATTGAGCTGACTGGGATCAGGAGGACAATTGCAAAGCGGCTCACAGAATCCAAAGTCAGTATAAAGAATTTTCTAAGTATTCCTGAATTTCTCAGTATGAGTGTGGGGAATTAATTTTCCTTTTTCATGGCCACTCATATTCACAATATTCATCATTAGTGCTGTGTAACCTGTGCAGGTGAAACAATAGAAAACAGTAAAATTAAAATATTTTCACTACTTAACCAATCATTTTAAACCCCATCTTCTTTGTTGTTTTTGACTTCCTTTGTGCTGCTCATTTCACTCACTTTCTGACATCATGTTCATGGACCACCACGATTCCTAACTTGCCCATCTGTTCACTGATCATGTCCGTACATGTACTTAACACTTCTATTATTGTCATAAATTTGGGCCTCTGGATTATGCCAGTATGTAGTCTGGTAGATGGGTACCCACATGCTGCCTCTGTCTTGCACTCTGAAGATGGAAGCCATATGTTTTGCTACAACTGTGCTACCCACATTATAAATTTTTATCAGCATGAGAACCTCATGTGGAAGTTGTACTGTTTCTGTTTTGCAACAAGAAACCCTGCTAAGAAATCTCTTTGAAGTCAGGTTGTACTGAAATGACTTCTTTTGGCAAATAATTGTATGTTGTCATTGTTGTCGTGATCATCATCGTCATCATCAACAACAATGACAACAACATGGACTCTGAAGGGTTAGGCATAGTGCCTATATCTTAACAGTCAAGTTGGTCCTCCCAGCTGTTTCTGCGGCATCATATGTTTCTCCTCTCTCTAGGTTCATCCTGCAGTGCCTGCTTGGGTATCTTTTTACTCTCCATTCTCTGTAAATGTTGTAACCACATTTCTTGATACTTTTGTATGTCCCAAACAGTGTTCTGCACTCCTAGTTTGTCCCTGACATATTGATTCCTTTCCCATTTTAATTTTTCAATTCCTAATAGGTGTCTTAAAAATTTCATGTGTGATGCTTCCGGTCTTCGTTCATCTCTTTTCTTCAGCACCCAGGCTTCACTAACAAATTTGATGGCCACTTTAGCTGTAATATTGTGGATTCTTCACTTTGTTTCTTTAGTCATCTGTATTCGGAAATGTCTCTTTATAATGCCATTTTGTTTGTTATATTTCTGTAGCTTGTCTTCTGAATCATTTTTATAGTCTGATATATGGTATATTAGGTACTGAAAATCTGATACCTGTTCAGTTGGGTTATCAATTATGACAATTTTTATTCTTGTATGTGATTCCCACACATTGCCATTGATTTTATTTTAGTACTTGATATGTTCATTTTGTGGTTTCTTCCTATAATGTTTAGGAGGTATGCCATGGTTTGTAATTCATTTTCAGAAGTGGCTATTACAATTTGGTCATCTGCATATAGTAAGTGTTAATTATCTTCCTGTTAGTTGGATGCCCTTATTTATCATCATTTTGAATTCCCATACAGTTTTATTAATGTGTACATTAAGTAGTGTTGGAGAAAGGCCACATCCCTGTCATACACATTTATTTAATTGGACTGGTGCAGGTATTGTGTCATCATTAAATTTAGTATTAACTTTCATATCCCTATAAATACATTTTTTGTCTTTAATAGTGAATTTGAGAATTTATTTTCCATTATTTTCCACAGAATGTCTCTGTTCACTTTATTATATGCCTTTTCATAATGTTCAAATAAAAGAAGTAGTGGTAAGTTATGTTCTCTTTTTTCAATTATCTGCTGTACTGTAAATACTGCATCTACACAACTACACCCTTTTCAACAGCCACACTCTCTTTCTGCCATTTTTTTTAATTGGCTTTTTTTGGGGGGTGGGGGTATATAGTTTGTAGGCTGTGCACAGTAAGGTAATTCCTCTGTAATTTTTGTATTTACTGTTCGACCCTTTTTATGTATATTTATAACTACTTCTGTTTCCCATTCTTGTGGTATTTGATTTTTATCCACTTTGTTATTGAATAGCTCCAGTATGTCCATTTTTCATTTGTTTCCTCCAAATTTAAGTAGTTCATTGGTAAGTTATCTAGTGGTGGGCTTTTGCTGTTTGTATGCATGTTCAAGTACTTTATTACTTTCATTGTTATAATGTCTGTATTTTCATCTGTCATTTCCTTTCTGAGTTCCTTTTCTGTGCCTTCTGCACCATTATTGCACTGCTGATTCCATAGTTTCTCATAGTACCCTTACCTAATTATGAGTTTATCTCTTTATTGAAGTTGTAGCTGCTTCAATATTTTAAAACTTAGCCTCTGTGTTCATGTTGTATCCCTTTCTAATGACTAAACACAGTTTTCCTGATTATCTCTTCATTGTTTTCATGTCTTTTTTCATACTATTGCTTGTTTTCTGTGCTCTGTAAAATGTTCCACTGTTTTGTTTTGTAAACACTTTCTGTAACTAGGTTTCTTTCTTCTATTGCAAGTTTTATTTTGTCATTCCACATTCTGAGCCATTTCTGGTTCTTCAGTTTATTGTATCCTATGCTCTCTTCTGCTGTTTCATTGATGGCCTGTTTAATTTTCAGCCAGTCTATTTCTACCTTTCCTGTTATTGCTGTGACATTTTTGTTCAGTCTGTTTTTATACAAAGTTCATATGGAATCTTTTCTTAATAAACGTACTTCAAATCTTAGAGGTTTTTTGTGTTTTGTTTTATCTCTTATGCAGGGTGATCGAAAAGTCTCTGTGCGCCCGATGATTACACTGCAATCGTCAGATGGACAGAGACTTTTTGATCACCCTGTATAATGACTATGTTTTGAATTTATAGTAAATTTAAATATGCTTTCCACTTACTTGTTGTCACTTTAAATTTCGCTGCCTCTGAAAATTCTCGTATCTTCAGTGTTGCTTTTCAGTCCGATATTGGTGATTGTGTCATCTGTTATTGACCTGGTTCTTCTTGCTTCCCATGAAAATTAGTGTGTGTTTTTGTGTCTGTAGAATGAGTTTGTTATTTTGAGCTTATTAAATGCACAAAAATCTCTTAAAGCTGTTCCATTGTGGCCAATCGCTTGTTCACCATTTGGTCCTATGCATTCCTGCTATGCTGATGTTCTCCTTGTTAGGGATTTTGTCCACGCTGTTTTGAAGTTCACTGTAAACTCTTTTGTCTTCGTCTTTTCCTTCTATGGGGGCGTATACTCCAATTATTGTCAAATTTTGGTTCAGTAGTTTTAGCCTGGTTAAAATTATTCTGTTTGAAATACATTTGTAGTCGTGTACCTTTTGTTTTCAGTCTTTCCTAATTAAAATTGCTTCTACAGGTGCTGCCCTTTGGTTGTTTGCAACTCCACACTAAGTCATTGCATATTTACCTAAATCCTCTGATCCTTTTTTTTTTTTTTTTTTTTTTTTTTTTTTTTTTTTTTTTTTTTTTTTTTTGTCTTTATTTGTGTGATAATGGCTATGTCAGTTTTCCTTTTATGGAGTTCTGTTTGTAATTCCTCTGTTTTCTCCACATTTCCTCTTATATTCCAAATGGCTACTATCATTTCCCTAAATCTTTTTCCATCATGCTTGTTGTCATTGTGAGTGACGGTCTGTTTCTTCTTTTTGGCGGTTTCTGAGTTCAAGATGTCCTCTTGATAGTTAACCAGCCTTTCCCAGGGTAAGTCTCCCTGTGGGGCTGCCACCTTCATGCTTCTAGACCAGCATGCTTTTCTGTTGGGGTGTGCTCCCCTAGTTCATGGGGCCCAGTTTTAAGATGCTGGACATTCATCTGCACCCTCCTCCATCTGCTGCAGTTTATGCTGCATTGCCTAGGGGTCATGTGGTCTTAGCCTTCATGGACGTGGGAGTAGAATTTGTCAACAGAGCTACAGGTGTTGGTGCAATTGGTTTTCTCAGGATTTATAGGTTTTACATATGTCATCAAATTGTCTTGAATACAAAGTTTTGTACAACTGCATAGTTGTTGGTACTGAATAATTTTTATCATTCCATGTATTTGTAGATGGTTTATTCTTGTTACTGGAAGCCATATGATTTTACAGGTTCACGATAGTACATCGGTTGACATGAAAAAAAACACAGCTGTTCAATGCATACAGTGGTTTTCAAGTGACCATTTGCACCTGATATAGCTTCAAGAGCCAATCCTAGTGGCTGTGTGGTCTATGACATGGGTGTGCAGCCACTCGCTTGCTGGGATTGCAGGCTCCAATCGCACTGGGGGGCATGGATGTCTGTCTTTTACAAGTGCTGAGTGTTGTTAGGTACACATCTCTGCATTGGGCTGATCATTTGTCCAGAGGAGTCCTACCATGTGTGGTATGTCTGAGTGTGATCATGGAGTCAAAATAATGAGGAGGCCCTGGGCCACTAGGGGCTCTTGTACCATGGGGAAAAATATAGCTTCAAGAACGTGTCTTGGGTGTATGCCTTCAGTGTCATGCCTGTATTGCAGTAGAGAGAGTGTCAAAAAGCCGTGAAAATCAGCATGTTTACAAAGTTGTAGCAGTCCTCCTTGGTGAAAATGGACATGGCACATGGTCTTAGTGTGTGGGACTGTTGACATGATACAGGAAGCATATGGTGACAATGCATTTGCAGTACTGAGCAGTCGCGTGGTGGGAGCAAGCCTGTCACCGTTGTTGGGATGCTACCAAGGCTAACAAATGTGCAGACTGACCCACCATTTCAGATAAGTAGGTACAACTTTTAAGGTTGCGTCTAGAAGTCTATAGACATTGAACAATATGCCAGTTGGCTGTGGAAGTTCAGATTAGTGATTTCAGTGTTCATCACATTATTAATGAAACTTGGGTGCATAAAATGTTATTAGATTCTCCTTACTATCTGGGCATGTGTCTTCATAACTTTGATCTTTTCCCAAAAATGAAATAAATGCTCTGAGGTAGGTGGTCCCACTTTCGGATGGAGATGCTGTGAGTGGTAGCATGGTCCATTACACATGTCAACAAGAAATGATCTGCTGATGGCAACCATTAGCTCACGCAGATTTAGCACATGGTTCATGGCATTGCAGGAGATCTCCCAGTCCAGACATTTTGAACATTATATCGTAAATTTGCATTATTCATAGTAAGGATATTTATAGTAAATGATCTGCGTAAGTCCAAGGGATCTCAAATTGCAGTTACATGCACCATCGTGCTACAGAGGAAAGAACAAAACTCAGTGTGAGGGAAATATTTTGTCATGTCATGGCTTTTGCTGTCTGACTTGCAAGAGACAGGTACTCTGGGCAAGCACTAATAAATGACTGAGCCTGGACGTGGCAGTGAATGTGTTGAGTAAAGACATAGAACTTAGGATTAATTAAGACAGTTGTTATCGTTTTGTATCATGAGGCACAAAGAGACATTATGTTACAGGAGGGTAGATACAGAACTGACTGTTGCCTCAGTGACACCATTACTCAACATTTTAGTACAGTGTAATAGTAATTTATAGATATGATATTGGATACTAAGCTAACTGAATCTGTTTCTTTAGATATGTCATAAATTAGAATGTTCAAATGCTGTTTCAAGGAGCTGGAATAATGTACTTGGTATAATCACTATGCTACAGAATGGACAATGAAGGTTGGTTCATTTCTTGGCAGGTACAGCCCTTTTTTTCTTCTTTTTTTCTTTTCCCAAAAACATCCAGACCAGTTCTTGGGCCCACCATGCTTCTTATTTAGTGGGCACCAGGGAATGTTTGCCTGGTAGTGAAACAGCAGAGTTAAGAATGTGTGGAACCAGTGTGCATATATTGCCTACATGGGGACAGTTTTAGTTTTTACCTTTATTTATGTTTTTAACTCTCCTTGTTCTTTCAGACGACCATACCACATGCATATGGAGTAACTGACTGTACAATTGATAAACTTATTGCTTTGAGGAAACAGCTGAAGGAGGATGGAGTAAAACTTTCAGTTAATGATTTTGTTATCAAAGCAGTTGCACTGGCCCTGCAGCAGTGTCCTCAAGTTAATGCCCTTTATAAGGGAGAGGAGGTAGGTTACCACCATCAACAAGAGTTGACATTCTTATTCCTGATATATCTCAAAGACTCAGCACTGTTAATACCAATGTCCACTCTGCACAAAATTCATTTATCCAACCTACAGACCTGATTTCTTGTTCTAAAATTGAAAGTTAGTTTATTAGAACATTGATATAATTAGTAGAAGAAATACAAGAAAAAACTCTTGAGCTCCTTCTCCTCCTCCTCCCCTCCTCCTCCTGCTCCTCCTCCTCC
>Ga0268261_10004517_pt1 | contig 10438 bp, 2 predicted proteins | sample TergutNc150P1_FD_190353 | JGI IMG/M metagenome (GOLD analysis project Ga0268261, IMG submission 190353) | Nasutitermes corniger P1 segment gut microbial community from laboratory colony in Florida, USA - Nc150 P1 (SPAdes) (version 2) | ecosystem: Host-associated > Arthropoda: Insects > Digestive...
TATATATATATATATATATATATATATGACATTAATAACCTAAGGGTTAAATAGTGGTAAGTGATTAGATGTTATTCTGACAGGTATTTCATGTTTTTCAATAGTCTTTCCAGGCATAAGCTTGAATAACATCTCACCATGGCAACCTTTACACTCCATACCATTTCTGTTTTGTTGCTATGTAACTTCAGAATTTGACACAATGTTGTGAAATAAATGAATAACCTAACTCTCACAGAATTAAACCGTTCATTCCCTGAGAAAGTATTCCTTGCCAAGAATAAATGCACCTCCTCTCTGGAAAGCGCATGGACTTGTACATCAACAGAGCAAAATCATAACTTAATTAAACAGATAAAGGCAATGGACAAGTAAAGTTGCCCCTTGGCACTCCATGGAGGCACACAGGGGAGAGGAGGTGTAATGCCACTCATTCTTAACCTTGGCACTACATGTGGATGAGTGGTCAGCTTTATGCCCTGGCTGCTTTTACTCAGGGGGAGAATGCCAGGTACTTCCTGAATAGGAAGCTGGTTAGACTCCAGGGCTGGTCTGAATGTTTTGGAGAAGAGAAATATTTTTTTCTTCCTCTGAAATTCACACTATGATTCCACTCACATTACCAGTCCTTAACTCATGAGCTAAATAGATGTAAGAGAAATGTCAAGGTGCTTAATAAATTCAAGTTGTGAAGTTCAGGCCAGTTGTAACAGAAGTAACAAACCAAGAGTAAATAAGTGAAGATATGCAGAACAAATTAACTGTGACAAATCATTGGTATTCCTGTTTCCTATCAAAAAGTGTAAAGTTCAATTTGTGCCTTTGAGGTGAGACATCTCTGTTGTGTATATCAAATATAAAAATTAAGGTGGACAGCAGTCTAAACACAGCTAGAGTTATTTATTTAGCTCTTGATGGAATCCAGCTATTAACTACATGTTTTGGGCTATGTAGTGGCCATCATCAGGTTTGCTTCCTAGCTTAAGCTAAATAAATAACTCTAGTTGTGTTTCGACTGCTGTCCACCTTAATTTTTATATTCAAATTATGCAACTGTATACTATTCTGAAGAAAACAACAGACTCAGTTTCCAAACCTTTGTTTTTCTTCATGAAAAGCCTTTAGAGCAAAAAATGTTACATTTAGACTGCTATAAACCCTGTAGACATTTCCATAGGAAAACATGACAGCTTTCTTCTTTATCTGCAGTTTCCACACATAACTCATTTCAATTCACTTGATTTGCTGTTGTGTATTGTAGTTTTTGGGGACACTTGAAACCACAATTTGACCAATCATGAATATTATGCAACTTTTTTTTTAGTTCAAGGGTACAGGTTGCAATACTGACTGAAGCATATCATCTCTCTCTTTATTTTATTACTGTCACCTTGGTTTCCAAGTTATAATTTCTAACCACTCCTGATTGCTACATAACAACAGAACAATTCCATGATGGCAGGCCTTTAGGCATGAGATTGAATTATTTTAAACATTTTTTTTAGATAACTGCCATTGTACTGATGCTGTGATTTGTTTCTTTCCAGAATTGTCTGCATCTGAGTTTCAGCCTGTTCAACATAGTGCAACGTCTCGTCAGCCAACTGCCATTTGCATGTGGTCCCCGAACCGACGGCGTTACACAGATAGTGGACGTTTTGAATGTCCTAAGTGCTTGAAAATTTACAGTTATTCCCGAACATTGAAGAGGCATGTAAAATTTGAATGTGGCAAAGAACCACAGTTGCAGTGTCCCCATTGCCCAAAACGTACAATCCACAATGCAAACCTGAAAAGACACATTATGATTATGCATTCTTTACGTTGATTACTGTCACATGTTTGTTTGTTTGTTTGAATGTTTGTGATTATTTTGATACTTAGGATATTAATGCTGTATGTTGTAACCTGTGACACTGAAACCGCTGTTTAGTGTGCCTTGATGTAACATTTCTCACATATAATGTTCAATTTCATTGATTCCAAGTCAGTAATGTCAGTGTTAAATTTCCTGCATTGAAGAGTTTCTGTCCTTTATTGTAGAAACCTAGTGCCATCAAAGAAATCTAACAGGAGGGTTTCACTGTATTATATTTGTGTGAATTGCAGGAATTGTGAAAAGTTTAGCTATGTTAATTAATCCCTTTTGTGCTTAGTTTAATTCATAAAATAAATGCTTTTTTGTCATCTTGAATTTCTGTTCTTGTTAAGTTACAGTTTTTGACCTGTATTCTCAAGGGGTGCCAGGAGGTTTTCCTTATTCCTTTATTTCATCAGATACACGAAGTGTGCACAGTAGGTAATGGACAGCATTCTGTAATTCGGTATCTTGGTTGGGTGGCTCGAGGCTGACATTAAGATTAGTGCATTCTAATCACAAAGCAAAAGTGTCATCCGATCAGCTGCATGTTTATTGACATGTCATGAGGATTGAGACTATAATGTAACCTTTGCAGTTGCTATGGCGGTATTTAAGTATGTAAAACAAGAAACAGACATTCTATTAGTCTGATGAAAATAACATAATGGTGAATGTTCAAAGAGCTGCCCAGTGATTTCAGGTATTTTTCATTCTGTTGGGATTGTAATTGCTTTTATTATGAACTCATGGTTTCTATACATATACTGATTTTTAAGTGCCATTACATGTCTCTGCATCATGTTCTACTTTCAGATAATACTACATGCTTCAGCCTTAGATAATATTTTATTGAGCATTATGAACACATGTAATGTAATGTAATTTATTTGCATTCCATAAATCCAAGTTAGGATACAATCCTATGGATATAGACATAGTCACATCTCATCACATACACATTACTCATTTCAGCATGCAGGGCCATCTTCAAGCATGTATGCAAAATTGTTGTAAATGCTATGCAATGATACTATTCATGAAATGGGCTACTTAAATATTAAAGCTCAAATTGATTACATACTTAAAATTCAGAGCCTACCTTTCTAAAATCTGTATCAAAGAAAGTGTGTGAGGTATCATTATATGTTGAAACCTTAAGGTAACTTGTAACACCCTCCAGGGATTTATGTATGCCAGTTGATGAACTGTTGTACAATCTTGTAATGCCTTTTATTTGGTAAGTGTATACATACATGTACCATGTGGAATGCTTTAGCAAGGTTATATAACAACTTAATCAACTGTTGAACACAAAATCCTGGAGTGGTACAATTTAACTGAAGATTTTAATGTAGTAAGCTTCTTCACACACTTCTCGTTTGTATGTCTTATTATTAATTTTTGACTTCAGCTGTAATTTTTAGGTAATCTTCTTTATGAGTAGCAATAGTACACTGCACTGACAATAAGCTTGCAAACAAACCCGAAGAAACACATAAACTGTATATGATGGTGATTTGGATATTTAATAGTCATATCTTTAGACTGAAGCATATAATGGGCTTTAAAGAGAGTGACAGCAGATATGGGCATCTGATTCTAGGTGATTTGCTAGAATAGAGCTTTAAAATGGTAGAATTTCACTAATATTGTGATTTCTTTCTTTCCAGCAGTATCATCTTCTCATCTTCAACCTACCCAACATAATGCAATATTTCATCAGTCATCTGCCCAATACGCGCACAATTTGCTGCAACGACGTTACACAGATGTTGGACAGTTTGAATGTCCCAACTGCTCGAAAACTTATAGTTATTTCCGAACACTGAAGAGGCATTTAAAATTAGAATGTGGGAAAGAACCACAACTGCAGTGTCCCTATTGTCCAAAACGCACAATCCATAATGCAAATCTGAAAAAGCACATTTTTAGGATGCATTCATTCCGTTGACCTCTATTCTTAATGGGCTGTCTGGCTGAACTGCCTTCATTATAAATAAATATGTGAAAAGAAGGAGGGGACCAAGAAACAAATAAACAATAACAGGGGAAAGAGAATGATTTTAATAAGATTATTGTTGCATGGTATAACCATAATTCATAGATCATTGTTACTCTTTGTGAATTAAACTGATAATTTTTAAATTTGTACTGCAATATTGTTCTCTTTTTTTTCTGTAGGTTAACCAGACATTCAGTTAAGTGACATACCAGCAGCCATATTTATGTTGTGTTTGTAATGTGTGGTCCCTCAGACTGGTATTATTTTTCCTGTAGTGTGCAGATATTATGTGTAGTTTATTTAGATTTGTTAATTACTCCTTTGTATACTGAGTTGAGCTTGGGAAATAAATGCCATCTTTGCAACTAGTATTTCTGTTCTTGTAAAGCTACATGTTTCTGGTGTGAATTCTCAAGAGATGGCATGAGAGGTTGTCTTGTCTTTTGTCATCAGATTCAGGAAGTTTTCAGAGTATAAGTAGACAGTTTCTTGTAACTGGTTATCTCAGTTGTAGGTTGGAGGAAGTTACACCAAAGTATCTTGGGAACTACCTGTGTATACTATATAGGAACATCTGATTCTTGACAGTGCATGAAGACTGAATACATAATTAACCATCTGAACTCACAGCATAGTTTCCTAGGATCCAGGTTAATATTATCTTCCCATCATTACCTGGTCTTCCAAATGGCTGTTTTCCTGGGGGGTTTACACACCAGACATATACACATATTCCCTGTATTTCTCATCCTAGCTCTATGTCCAGCCTACAGCAAGCTCATCTGTTTCAATATGTGAACAGTAACAGGTAACCTGTATGAATCACAAAGTCATTTATTTTTTTATGGCACATCCTGAATCATACAACTGGATATTTTCAGTTTTCATAGTATTGAAAATCAAGAGCATGCTTTTTTGAGGTAATGCAGGGGGTAACCACCATTTTGGAGGAACATACTGCATCTATCTTCTTCATTTTTAAATTGAAGATGAAACATGCAGCCTCCTTCTTCACCTTCTTTCCCCAGAAATGAAGACAGAATGTTTTTGTTGGTAACTATCAACAAAGCTTTGCGGTTTTGTAACCCAAGAGACAACAGTCATAATGTTATTGTACTGCTTTGGTAGAACACAAGCAAAATTAACTGTCATTTACACATGTTATTTCTATATTTTATTCCATACATGAGTCTTAACATGATATGCCCTTGTGCTTTTGATTTTTATCTCTTTGGTTTAGTACCTGCTCTTCAGTAGCAGATATTTAGTAACCTGTTTGCAATCTTTAAAATTCCAATACAAACCCACACATCTCAGCTGAATTTAAACATTCTGTTATAAAAACTTATACTCTTCACTCTTTCAGATACAGAATTATATGGTGATCTGGTTGGTGATACAGATTCTCTGCAATTCCCCACCTATGAACTAGCTTTCTTCAAGGATGACCCATCTCAAGTTCAGTCAGTTAAGATGGTAACACAATGTGATGCAAATCAGGAGACTCATACCTGTCCTATATGTGGAAAGTTGTATAGATGGAGGTCAAACATGCTGCGACATAGGAGGCAGGAGTGCGGCAAGGAACCCCAGTTCCAGTGTCCATACTGCCCAAAGAAGACCAAACAAAAGGGGAATCTTTTAGTGCATATGAAATCAATGCATTCATCAGCTACTCAGATACAATTCTAAATTGCAGATTATTCATATATGTGTATTTAAGGAATTTACTTTTTTAAATTAACATGTATAATGAAGATTACATTATTCTGGGATGTGTGTGGCAATGCATATGGTAGTTTGGAGATAATGATTTTTCAGAGGAATCTGCTGCCTCCACCTTCTTGCTTGAACATGCAGGCAAGAAATTCTTCTGGATCATAGCATATTTTTACTAACTGCATGGTGTCACACCCCAGAAGAGGGTAAAATTCATATTCACTGCTACAGGAACCTGAACTCCCACAAGTTTCACAATATTTTCATATTCCTTATATGTTGTGTGTTCTGGGCCTCATTTGGATGAATTCATTTCATATCAATGCAATTTATCGCACATTCTCATAAATCCACACAAGGTGAATGAAATCTTTTTGGGTAAAGAACTTGTCATATAAAATTAATATGCAGTAATTAAAACAATGTCATCATAATAATGTGTGCAAATATGATATATACATGTGGAATAAACAAATATGACAAATCAATTGTTACAGCATTATTTAACTATTCTAGATTATCACATATGAAACAAAATGTAATAATATGTTAAAACTTATATAGGCAGTAAAGTAAATTATTACAACAAGGCAACAACTATCTTAAAAGATTTCCTTGATTAAAATGTTCATCAAGAGTACTGAAGGATTGAGAATGAAGAAAAATGCTCCAGTCCAGTCCAAATTGTTTAGCATTATGAGCTAACTTTTTAACATATAAAAGGCCATTAAAAAGCCTAATACCAAAATAATAGGCCCCCTTCTGAGAGGATGTCAAATTTTAATGCGGTTGATAAAGATCAGAACTATGTCTCTTGTTAATATCATGAATCTGAGATATAGTATGTTATAATTCTATATTATTTACAACAAACAACAATGTAGTAATCACATGCATAAGTGTACTTGTACTGAGCGAGAAAGAAATACACACATCCCTTTGCATTCCTTTAGATTTTGTGTAGCTAACCATTTGGCCTGATGTTTGTTAATTACAAATTCATCTTTTGTTTCAGACTAACAGTTAGCATGGGTCTATGACTATACAGGGACAGACAAGAATTTTCCTTGCATTTTTTGATATAAAAAAGCATTTCATTTAAGGTTTTAGATTTAAATAAAACCCCTTTCTGTCTTATGTATTAGTGTTTTGTATGATGACTTCCTTTGAAGAAACTGTACAAAGTTACTTTTGAACTTCATTAATGTAGGATTGTTGGATTGATAAGAATCAAAATTGAATTCTCTTAAGAAGTGTTACTGCAGTCCCTCAGTACAATTTTAATAACTATACTTTGAGTCATTTCAGAGTACAGATATGGGAAACAACAGACATGGCACCTCCATAATGCATATCATGCAGAGGTAATACATTATAAATAAAGTACACACCTGTATAAAGTACAGCCCATTTAATTCAATTTCACAGTTGTTTCTGGCAGTTTACATTTTAACTGTGGAGTACAGACATATCTTTGCTATAGTAATATATTAAAACTATTGTCAAGACTATTCTTGTTGATATGACCCTAGTAATTTATGTTATAAAATATGACATTTTCTCAAATGTTTGTTACACATGCCCATTTTGCAGACCTTTTAATTTTAATAAATGTTGCAGGTTTAATTTCCATGTTGCAATCCATTTGATTTTGTCTTGGCACCAGTTTACACTTTCAGCTACATATCACTCATTCAGGATAAAACATCATCCATCTTTTTTGCCTGTATGGGCATCATTGGTGGCACAGGGTGTAAACAAAGTTGGCCATGAATGTCATTGGCAGCCATGCTGTTCAAGATGACCAGAGCCATATTGTTCAAGACGACCAGAGCATGGCTGCTCATAGAGAGTGGTTATGCCTTGTATGTGAAGATGTGAAAAAAATTTTACTTACATTTATAGCAAAGGTCATTCACAGTGTGTTATAAATGTTATTCAGTGACAACATTTTGTTCTAAGTGACAGCTCAATGTAATTGTCTAGTGCATTGTTTTCTTAAAGGTTATATTTGTGCTTACCTTTGGTTGTAAGAAAAGGAATGGTGTATCTTTAAGAGTACAATGAACAGCTGTGTTACCCAAGTGTAAATGGTTTGTTTTATAGTTGGTAGCCAGCAGTAAATGTGACTTGATTGACAGCCTAGAGAAGCTACTTCAGACAGGCCTATAGATAACCACTATACTGTATATTGTGCAGTTCTACGGAGAGAACATATACTCCATGATTCCATTTACTCCATTATTTGGACAGCTGTAATCATACATTGCTTCTTTGGTTGCCTGGATTGCCATCTAATTTGTTTTTGTGATCAGTTGTGTTTCTATCTTTTAAATTTTGAAGAGCTGCCTTTGTTTCAGTGCAGATAAAGGAACATGTTTGTTTCCTGCAGATTAAACAGACAACTTTTGATGCAGATTCTTGAAATGTGAAGGATTTGCATGTGAATATCATATTTTGTTCTGAATAAATTCAGAGATTATTATACTAGCTGACCAGTGTTTCTGTAATTCCAAGAATTCACATTAGACTATGGTAGCTCTGCAGACCTATTATGTAGAGGACAACAAATCATGATCTTCTTGTGGGTTAAATACTATAACTACTGTCATCGGTGTTGATAGATTGTATTAAATTCTTCTGGGGTTTTTATGATTTGTAATCATTATTTGAATATAACCATGAAATACCTCTTGATGAGAAGGGGTGCATTTTGGTTCAAATTTACTGCAGTCATTTTTTCAGGTTTGGTGGATTCACTGACGTGCTGTCTGCTAGCTTTTTGGGAATTCATTATATGATCTTTGACTTTAACAATAAAACCCACTTCCAGAAGGTTCGGTGGTATAGGCAACAGGCCTACTTTTACTCTTCATAATGGGATCATCCCATAATTTCATGAAATGTCACATTGTTGTGGTGGTCAGTCTCATTTAGTCCATTTCCACCAGAAATAACTGTAAACAATGGATGTCTTCACTAATAAGAAGAGAACTACTGAGCTCTAAAGTTTTGTATTTGACCAGCAACTGTTGCTACATAATATACCAGCACAGCTATTTCAGGTCAGTCGGCCTGTTGTTATGCCAGATTGTTACAGTGAGGATGAATTGTTTTTTGTAATGTGTGATGTGGCCATGATCCTGAGGTAGGTAGGTAGGTAGCTTTTCAGAAATGTTGATGCCTGTCTGTCAAACTGCACATTGTCAGTCCCAGAATACTTTAATCTTATGTTTTCTGTATTGTTACAAAAGTGAATGTAATGCATAATATAAGAACATTCTGGGTGGTTGCATGTGCTGGAAATTTGTTGTGGTGCATTAGGAATCTTGGGATGCAATGTAGTTGTAAATTTTTATATTTCTTCTTACAGTTTGTGATTTTTGCATACCCATACAGTGTACAATATGACAAAGGAGACCAGTTGAAATATGTGTTTAACTTTTTGTTTGATAGTAATTATTACTGAAGTAGATGCATGACATTTTGTATGGAGGTATGTAATGAATTTACATGTAGATTTCTAACAAAGCTTGTTATGTAGTTTAAATATTACAAAAGTTGTGTTATATGAAAGTTTTAGGTTAATGGGAATGATGACACGGAGCAAAATCCCATGGGTGATGGAGGTGACGATGCTCAAGGCTTCTTGCGTTCTTTTGACTGTTGTATTTCCCTCTTCTGGCCTGTATCAGCCAGCTGAAGGCACTAGTCATTAGGGACAGTTACAACATGGTGTGCAAACAGAATAGCTAGAGGACTGGAGGGGGAATTTTAGGGAAGTGTGCTGGAGGGGGAAGTGTGACTGCTGAAGGATGATGTAGAGGGGGTAAGGCTGTGGAACTTCCCTCTGTGGGGGCTCAAGGTAATGGAAATTTTTTGAATAAATCACATAATTACGTGCTTAGCCATATGATTTGTGCCAGTCTCACTATGCATTTTGAAGCCTTTAACCTTTCTTTGCCAGCCCCATTGCTCTGTACTTACCTTTTATTCTTCATATCTCACCAACATCTATGCACCATACTGAGTGAGTGGATTTTTGGGCACTTTAAAACCCCATCCTGGGCAGCTGTTGGAAATTAAACCCCAGTGTCATTGAAGAGTTAAGAAAAGAGAGTAAGGTCTTTGTGGGACTTGCTGTTATTTTTTCCTGAAGGCATTTTAAAGACTAAGTGTAATTTAGAATTGCGATATAAAGTCTTGGCAATGAAAGACTGGTGTTTCTATAAGAATTAATATCAAATGTGAACATTAAAGAACATATCATTTGTTTTTTTCAGACACTAATAGTGTGTGGAGTGGATTCATGGCTGATTTGAATCAAACTTTTATGAAGAAGCCTCAAAACCCCCAAATTATGTCACAACCCAAAGAGATGCCTGGAGCATACTTCTGTCATTACTGTGGAAGGATGTACAAGTGGCGAACAAGCATGCTGAAGCATCAGAGATTAGAGTGTGGCAAGGAACCTCAGTTCCAATGCCCCTACTGCCCGAAGAGATCAAAACAGAAAGGAAATCTTCAGCAGCATATTAAAACTAGACATGGTGTTGATTCTTAAGCTTTTGAAATTCACTTATATTTCCTGAAATTGTTACAGTAAAATATTAAGGCTGAAAAAACCATACTTGCTGCGTGTCTGTCTTTAGGATTTTATAGTTACTCACGGTTTGACAAATAGATCATTCCTTCATTTTTAAAAGTGTTGCCGTGTGATCTCCTGCCTCTGTTGACATTAATTTTAACCCTTAGGCGCCGAACGACATATATATATGTCGCGCTGTGGAGGTCTTTAACCCTTAGGCGACTAATGTCATATATATATGGAGCACCCATTCTTGATGTTTCTAGAT
>Ga0268261_10004518_pt1 | contig 10438 bp, 11 predicted proteins | sample TergutNc150P1_FD_190353 | JGI IMG/M metagenome (GOLD analysis project Ga0268261, IMG submission 190353) | Nasutitermes corniger P1 segment gut microbial community from laboratory colony in Florida, USA - Nc150 P1 (SPAdes) (version 2) | ecosystem: Host-associated > Arthropoda: Insects >...
TACTAGTTAAAGATACAATCATGTTCTACGAACTGCTAAAATATGACGAACAGGCCATACAAGCTACATCCATATAAGTCCAAGGGATGCTACATGAGATAACTGTTGCCGCAGTCTACTGTCCACCTCGACATAACATAGAAAAAGACCAATTCAAAGCTTTCTTTCACACACTAGGCCCAAGATTTATAGCAGGAGGTGACTACAACAGCAAAAATGTGCTATGGGGATCTCGCTTCACAACAACAAAAGGCCGCGAGCTATCCAGAGTACTCCACGAAAATAACTACTCCTACTTGTCTACAGGAACGCCAACCTATTGGCCCACGGATGCTCAAAAGATCCCGGACCTTCTAGATCTGTTCATAACTAACGGAATATAAACCTCCTATGTTGAAATACAAGCCAGCCTAGACCTCACCTCGGACCATTCACCAATAATAGCGACCATAAACACAACCATTCCAGTTCGGCAAATCCCTCCCAGGCTACACAACTGACAAACAAATTGGGAAAGCTATAGAGCATTAGTGCGTGCCACGACAAACCCAGCGGTAAATCTTAAAGAACAAGGGGACGTGCAAATAGCAATCGACAATTTCACGTGCATATTACAACATGCTGCTAAAGTCGCCACACCATGCAGAAACCCCCAAAGGCCGACGAACACCATACCCAGCAATATTAAAAAACTAGTAGCCGTTAAAAGAAATGCCAGATCCAACTGGCAAAAAACTCATACTCCGGACAGTCGACACATTTACAACCAGGCGAGCAACAAATTAAAACAAGCACTGCATGATATGAAAAACGCATCCTTCACCGAATACATCTCAAACCTCAAAAGAGATGACAACTCAATATGGAAACCGATAAGAAACAAAAGAAGACCTCAAACTCCTAATCCCCCAGTAAGATTAAATACCACACCACCAGGGCCATGGGCCAAAAGCGATAAGGAAAAAGCAGAACTATTTGCCACCTACCTATCTGAAGTATTCACACCCTACGATCAAGCTCCGGAGCAAGACATTGAGCAGGAACTGGCAAAACCCATACAGTCCCTGGAACACCTTCCAGCTTTTTCTTTAAAAACACTAAAACAAGAAATCAAAATGCTAAACCCACCCAAGGCTCCAGGCATGGACCTCATCACAGCACAAATGCTCAAAGAACTACCACACGAAGGTCTTACACACCTACTACTAGTAGTAGTCCGTCGAGTCTGCTTAGACTCCTGGTGATCCTACGGAGGATTTTCTAGGCAAGTTTAGCTGTACAGGAGTGGTTTGCCATTGCCTTCTCCTGAATTCACTTCACATTTGTCCGTACTTTATTCCGAGTCTTTTCTTCTACCACCGTACGCCATTTTTTCCTATCTTGTACTGCTTCTTTTAGGTCTTCCAATCGTAGGCCGCTTGCTTCCTTGATGCTGTCAAGCCATCGCATCCGTAGTTTTCCCTGCTTCCTGTGTCCTTCAACTTTTCCAAGCATAATGTCCCGTCCCAGTGACCTTTTTGCTCTCATGACGTGACCAAAATAACGTAACTTTAATCGGAGGATTGTCGCTTCAAGTGATCTTTTGGGTTTCACGTCTTCCAAAACTGGAAAGTTTGTTCTCTTCTCTGTCCAGGGCACTCGTAAAATTCTTCTCCACGTCCGTAGCTCAAAAGCATCGATTTTTTCCCTTTCCCTTTTCCGCACTGTCCAGCTCTCGCTTCCGTATGTCACTGTCGGGAATATTATGGTTTCTGCTATTTTAATTTTGGTAGCTTTCTTAACATCCCGATCCTTCATTATCTTTTCTAGTTTTGTCATTGCCATTCTTCCAATTGAAAGTCTTCTATTGATTTCTTTGTTATTGTATCCATCTCTAGTAATTATGGAGCCTAGGAAAGTGTGGTAGCTTGTTATCTCGATTTCTGTTCTGTCCAATATGAATTCATTTAGTGTTCCTGTTGTCATTATTTTGGTCTTCTTAAGGTTCAACGACAGTCCGACTTTCTCGCTCTCTTCTTTTAGCTTTTTTAGTAGTTTTTCCATGTCTTCTTTCTCTTCGGCTAATATTGTGGTGTCGTCCGCATATAGCAAATCGTCTATGGTTCTCCCTCCTATTTTTATTCCTATGTTGTCTTCGAATCCCACCTTCCTCACTATATATTCACTGTACATGTTGAATAAGTAGGGGGACAGGATGCACCCTTGTCGAACACATTTTTTCACTTCAAACCGCTCTGTGTCGCCATATTCCGTTCTTACTGCGGCTTCTTGATTCGCATATAGGCTTCTTATAAGGGCTATAAGGTGTTCTGGCACTCCCATGTTCCTTAACGTGTTCCACAGTCGACTATGATCTACGCAGTCGAAGGCTTTGCTGTAGTCTATGAAGCACATAATTATTGTTTTACCATATTTTATTGTTCTTTCTAGGATCCATCTTATGTTTGTGATCTGATCTCTTGTTCCTCTGCCTTTTCTAAACCCTGCTTGTTCTTTTGATATGTCTCTTTCATTGTATGTTGCCAGCCTGTCTTGAATCATTCTCAGTAGGATTTTACTTGCAAGAGGGATTAATGCAATGGTTCTGTAGTTGGAACACAGTCTCATGTCTCCTTTTTTCGACAGAGGTAAAACTATGGATCTGCACCACTCTTGGGGCCACAAAGTGCTCTCCCATATCTTTTGACATAGTGCTGTTAAACCTGTTATCGCTGCCTCGCCTGCTGCTTTTATTAGTTCTATTGGCAAATCATCTGCGCCGGTTGCTTTATTTCCAGTTATTTCTCGCAGAGCTTTCCTCACTTCGCATTTCATCATCATTGGTTCCTGCGTATATGTTTGGTCCTGGAAGTGCATAGATGTGTTTGGGTCCTTCTTGTAGAGATCCTCTGTGTATTCCTTCCATCTTCTAATTATTTTGACCTTTTCTATGTAGTCTTTCCCTGTTCTACTTTTTAGCGTACCTGTATTTATTTTTGGTTTTCCACATATTTCTCTTATCTGCTGGTGTAATTCCTTGGTTCTTCCTTTTTTATTGTGCTCTTCCAGCTCTCTGCATTTTTCCCTTAGATAGTTTTCTTTGTCCTTCCTAATTCTTTTTTTGTATTTCTCCATTTAGTTTTTTTGCTCCTTCCGAGTTTCCTTCCATTTTCATGTTTCGCCTGTTCTCCACGATCTTCAACGTGTCTTGAGACATCCAGCTGGGCCCATTCTTCTTTTCTTTTCTCGGGACGGTTTTGTCTGCCGCCTCCTTGAAGGTGTCCTTCAGCTCTTTCCATATTTCCAAATAATACTGCGAGTGAAACATTTTTACACAAATCGGGAGGGGTGCAAAGTGTTCACTGCAGATTTATTATTGGGGCGCCGGCCTGGCGGTGACTGGACGAATGCGTGACAATGGACAAAACGTTTTACAATTTTCTTTTCAACCAGAGAACAGTAGCAGCCCCACTTACTCCCACATTTTGTTCCTTATCGCATTATTCGAGGAGAACTTCTATAATTATAATATTTATTATTGATAATAATTCAGTTATTAATAATAATAAATGGAAGACTCCAAGACCTTTTGCTCTTAAAAATTTCCATGGGCACGCGGACTGATTTCCTCGACATTTATAGACAATTCGGGCCCGCGCCCTAAACAGGGTTCCCCCAGCCTTAACCTAGAAAGCACATATCATCCACTATAGAAAGTGCCCGAAACGACACTACTGCTTCCTTGGTATAGTGTCATATAATATAACTACACATACCTAACAGCGTGTAACCGAGCCTACCCGTACTTGAACACAAGAAACCAGAATTGCAGTGTAATCATGTGAAAAACAGCAAATATGGCGTCTTGTTGAGGGTTGTCATATTGTGACAATTACAAGAGGATTTCCGTTATTATAAATCATACTGCGAATGACAGTGGATGTGTCAGGAAAAATAATGGATGAGTATGGTCTCATCCTCAGCGATGAGGACGACGATTCAGAAAATGGATACCAAGTTTCAGAGATGCAAGGAGTTCTGAGTAAATGGACAAATTACATTCATGGTTGGCAGAGTCGATTCATCGTGCTGAAAGACGGAACTCTTTCATATTACAAATCAGAGCAAGATACTGGCTTCGGCTGTAGAGGGGCAATTAGTTTATTTAAAGCCACTATAAAGGTACTTGACAGTTGGTTGAGTTATAGGACAAGTGGTATACAAATAATGTTGGTAAATGTGTGCTCTTCTTTTTTCAGCCCCATGATTTTGATGAGTGTAGATTTGATGTGTCTGTTAATGATTGTGTGTGGTACCTGAGAGCCGAGTCCCCTGAGGAAAAGCAGCGATGGGTTGATGCACTGGATGCATATAAGGTGAAGTGAATCTTGTGCCTTATAGAAGTGATGTCTTTATGTTGCAACAGGTATGATAGATGTTTGATGATGATTTGTGCCTTTTCTTCATGTTGCAGACTGAGTCAGGCTATGGTAGTGAAAACAACCTGAAACGTCATGGTAGTGCCGTGTCACTTACATCCAATACTTTGTCTACCACTTCCACATCAAGTTTCAAGAAAGGTAGAGGTGCGTTAGAGCACATGTGTGGCATTTCTTGGCTTATTTAACTTATTGTTTAGAAGTGTGTAACCATCCATGATTTCATTCACTGTTCAGGTCTAAAGGAGAAGCTAGCTGAGATGGAAACATTTAGAGACATCTTGTGTCATCAGATTGAAACATTGCAGGGTTATTTTGATGCTTGTGCTGAAGCAGCCTCATCTTTCAAGCACAGTACAGGTGAGTGGGTTTGCAATCATGTGTTGTTGATTCCGTAGTGTGCCAAACATAGTGATTATCTGCCTTTCTTTCAAATCATAGGAATTCCCAATCTTGAACCTTATGTCATCTGCCCTACAACAAAATTAATTTGTGAGAAATGTCAGATATTTCAACTATGCACCAAATTTATCATAGTGATCTCACTGTCACAACATCATTGGCTTGCAGTTTCATCAGAGAGAGAAGCATTTTCTACAAGCTTTTATGTAAGTGGTAATATTTTGTAGATATGAGGAATAACAGGCGTCCACTGTGCTTGAGAGCCTGTGTTAAGTTTATGCCATTATTGAGTACAATATGGAAATCACTTATGTGGTGCATTGGATAAAAATTAGAGACTAGCTAGCGAAGATTTCTTTTTTAAAACATGAAGAGAGAATATTTTGATGTTTTTAATATATTGAAATGGGAGAAGAAACTGAATCATTTTGTTTGTAACTGGAGAAAATGCACAGATCTGTTTCTCACAGCATATTTAATATTACAAACATGACCATTCTGTAACACTATATTTACTATATAAGTTTTGAAGTTTTTGCTGTGGTGTAATTGAGGATTTAGTTGTCTTTAGATGTGATGCTACAGTGCTGGGTGAGTGTTTCCTGATGTTTCAAAGAATTTAATTGCATTTCCATGGTCCATTATACCAAAAATAGGTTGTTGTGGTTCACTTTACCCTTGAGAATGGAGTAAATTTCTTATGCTGAATAATTCTTAGCTTTAAAAGTGAGTAATGGTAAGTGATGGTAAGTACAGTATTTTTGGTATTATATCTGCTTCATATTACTTCATTATTATTTTGGTAATATGTTTGCAGTTTTCCAAGATGAATCCCATGGGATTGCAACCAGTGGAGTCAAACATGGAGATAAAGGTGAGACGGCAGAAGAACCAGCTGATGGTGAAGCTCATTGTGAGACATTTTCAAGAAATGCCATTGGGATGTATCCGCATGTTTCAGATGAGCTGTGATACTGGCAGTCTATAACATATTTGTACAGTATGTGCAGGACCAGTTGTAGATTTTATCCTGAAAGATTTCCATCTGACTGGTTCAGCAAAGAGCTGATTGATACCTAATCACCTACAAGTAATCTAGAAAAGTCATACAGGGCAGATAATACCAAAGTAACCCTTTCCTGTGTACAGTATATAAATTGTTAGGTCTACAGCTTCAGCCCTATTGTTTTAGAAGAGAAAGAAATACGTTACATTTTTTCTAAAAGACACTAATAAATTTCAAACTACACAACAGAAGTGAACATCAATTTCAGCAGTTACATACAACACTTTTATGTGTAAGTGGTCTGGATTCAGTGGTGTAGCTAGATTTTTTGGCACCCAGGGCAAGCAATCATGTTGCTCCCTCTAACAAAAATTGTGATCTGTAAAAAAAAAAAAAAAAGTGTTGAATTTACTTTTATGTGGCTCAATAATTTAAATGTTGTTGAGGGCAGAAAAGCAGATTCTTTGCTTTAAAATATTCATTTTGTTGCCGCTTGGACTTTGCTGCCTGGTGCAGCTGCAACATTTACCCATCCAACGCGTTGTGTTGGTGTAGGGAGTAGACTGTAGAAGAGCAAATTGAACAGGGATGAATTCATTTTTTTTTTAAGTTGGTGAACAGTTCTTACCGCCAGGCCATAGTCTTCACCAGAAATAATTACGATTTGGCATCCTGTTGACTTCGAGGCATTACCCTCAGCAATTTTTCTAGGACACGGGCATGTTTGTATTGCAGTAACTGCGTCCACCATGCACCTGATGTTTCTGCCAACTCGACAGGCATTTGGAGCTTTCTTCTTTTGTCCTTTATGACTGCCCTATTTTTTTTGTTTGTATTTATGTATCTTAAATAAAGAAGAGGAAATTGTTTAAGTGATCAAATTCTTAAAAATACTGACACCATAATTTAAAAATATGTTTTATAATGAACTTTTCAACATTTTCCAAAACAGGCGAATTCACCCAAAATTGTTTAGTGGTATATAGCAATGGTTGGTATCACTGGCAATCTGAGATTGTGGATGTGGCCTTCAGGAGTGTACCTTTCCCACAGTTAACAAAAAACTGCAGTTCAGTACAGTATGCCTGCCAGAACCCTAATGTTAACATACTGAATGTTTAAGAATTTACTATATTTACACTGTCTTGAAACATGAGCTTCAATGCAAAAATTGTTCACTCAAAACTGCTCTTTACTTCAAGCAGGATTTTACCTTTACCACATTCATAGCTTCAGAGTAATGCTGCAAATGGCAGCAAAGATCTCATAATGCCACCAATTATGCCATGAGGGAGTTTTGCCCTGCCCACCACCACAAAAATGGTGCTATTTATCCAGTGCTACCATAGACATACAGTGCCTTATTTTATGTTATGGTGTTTTTTTAGTGGGTTACTCTATATGTAACTTGCATATCATGTTTGTTTATATACTGACTTACTTTACATCCAAATTAACCAAGAGGTGTGAAATCTCACCTTTCTGTCTGACTGAATGAGTCCCTGCTCATCGTCATTGTCGTCATTGCCTTCATCATAATCATCGTCAAGAACCATTCTGTTACAGCCTTGGATGTTCATCACAGCTGCCAAAAGACCCACTTTTGTATCATCTTCTGGGAAATATCAACCCCTTCTGTGTTACAGACATGAAATACATTTGAAATATTAAGTTAGGTGACTGACATACGACTCTTCATTCCAAATTAGAAAAGCTTAGCTCGGAAGGGGTTAAATACATGCTGTATTTTCAGGCTTGCAATACAATAATATAAACAGGTGTTGATAGTGCAGTTGTATATATCAAATTAATACATGAATGAACTTATCATGATACTGATATCTCAAATGCCTTCAGTGCCACCACCTTGCCGTGAGAATACCAGTTCAATGACCAGTATGGGGTCAGGTGTAGCAGTAAACCATGGAGCACATGCCATTGACTTCAAGGGAGAGGCAATGACATTCAAAGCTACTACAGCAGGAGTACTGGACACCCTACAGCATTGTCTAGAACTGCTAGGTCAACGGGAGGACACATGGCGACGACGGCTCGAACGGGAGGTTGAGCGACGGCGTAAGGTGGAAGAGTTGTACCAGACAGCACGCCAGGAAGCAGCAGCACACAGGCTAGCATTGCATGGCAGTCCGGACTATGAGGTGAGTTGTCTTTTACATTTTAGAAGCAGATATGTTTTCTCCTTTCATGGATATGTGTTCCCTGCAAGCAGACCGGTCCAGGTCAGCCATGGTGACTTGGCAAGCTACAAGGATAATATTTGACAGATGTAATGTAGACAGAATTCATACTTAAGTGGGAAGTTGTTCATAAATAAATAAGGCAACAGTAATAATATTAATAGATACTTATGTGATGGAAGTGTAGGCTGTGTTAGTTCCAGTCAGAAATGTTTGTCATGATAAAATATACTGTGATTTGCAGGAGGGGCCACACAGTGCTCTGAATGATGAGGAGTTCTATGATGCAGTGGAGACTGGCCTTGACAAGATGGATGAGGAGCTTGAGCTGCATGACAGGCTGAAAACAAAACAGCAGCTGCAGATGTTGACTGGTCCCTCCAAGGCCCTTTCAAAGGCATCTCAGCACCATCTGTGGCCAGAGGTGAAGTAACATAGTGGCAGTTCATCTAAACTCCCCCCCCCCCCCCTTCTGTAAGCACACTCTATCTCCATTATAAAGACCAAGCAGTTAATGCTGTTTATAGAAATGCTACCATTTGTTGTATGTGTCATTAACACATATATACACCGTGTGGGCAGAATGCAGAGTTTCAGAATGTTAGATCAGATGGGACATACAGTTACACTTTACTTTAAAACCTTCCTGATTCATTTCTGGAATAATTCAGCAAATTTTTCTTGTTAAGTGAGAAAAAGTCTTCACAGGGTAAGCCTGGAAATGATATCATTTTGTAATTCTGTATTGAAACTGACATTCCCCTAACTGGAGTATTATTATTCATAAATTATGCATTGAGTTCCTCACTTCCAGCAACAAACAATCATTTCAAGTCATACCTTCTTCAATGATTTTAACACATTCTTGAGCACAATACAAGATCTTTTTTCACAATCGCAAGTGGTAGATCAAGCAGCCATGCTTGTTGAACTGTTTCATAAGTACTGATTCAAACTAACCAACCAACAAACTCTTGGAGCAGAGTCCTTCTTGAGAAGATAGTAGGTCTTCAGCTAATTAAGAAATTCTCCTAATTTTATCAAACCTGCAGGTTCATTACCACATTCACAAAACCCTGCCACCTGTCCCTATCATGAGTCAAATCAATCCAGTCCATGCTCCCCATTCCACTTCTTCAAGACCAGTTTTAATATCATCCATATATGCGTAGGTCTTCACATAATCTTTGTCCCTCAGGTTTTCCCACCAAAACCCTGTAGCACCTCTCCTGTCCCCCATGTGTGCAACATGCACAGTCCATCTCAATCTTATTGATTTGATCACCCAAATAATATTTTGTGATGAGTACAGATCATAAAGCCCCTCATACAGTCTTCTCCACGCTTTTGTTACCTTGTCCATCCTCAGGCTCAATTATCATCCTCATTGCTCTCAACCTATGTTCCTCCATGAATGTGAGAGACCAAGTTTCACACCCATAGTAAACAAAAAGCAAAATTAAAGTTCTGTATATCTTACTATTTATATATTTTGATAGGAGACTGCAGTACAAAGGATTCTGCAACAAATGATAGCAGGCATTCCCTCAGTTAAGTCTGCTCATAATTTCTTCATGAATGCAAGTTTGATATGCTAGTGTTGTTCCTATATCTTAGAAATTTTCCTTACTGTCAAGGGAGTTGCTGCCTATCTTGTGTTATGGTATTATTGTGCATTCTGTTCATGAGACATGAACATGTGCGTAGTTTTCTTAGCATTAACTTCTAGGCCAGTCTGCTTTCAATTGACTAATAAAGCTTCTGTGTTTATCATCCTCTTTATAAATGGGTACAGTGATTGACTTTTTCCACTGCTGAGCAATCTGTCACATTCTAAGCAGCATTAGTAAGTTCATGGAGATCAGAATGAATTGTTCTACCTCCTGCTGTTATCAGTTTTGCTAGAATTTCATCAGTACATGGTGATTTGTATAATTTCAGCATTTCAGTAAGAATCTCGACCTCACAGGCACTGGGTTTAGGCTCTAGAGGCTATACTGTGTGTATTTCAGTCTGCCTAACATCATTAACCCCATGTACATTCAGTAACTGAGAGAAGTGATTCTGTTACCTTTTCAAAATATTGTGAGAGTCTGCAAGCAGGTCACCCTTCTCAGGCTTTACTGTATTAGTTCTAGGCTGGTGACCCTTCTTAAATTTGTTGATACCCCTATACAGTTTTCCAAATATTCTCTTTCTTACTCTGTTTGGTGGGCTGGTGCAGCATGTTGCTACAGCTGGACAGTTTAGGGATTGAATCACAGTGGGAGAAAGATTTTCTGCACCTGTACAGAGTGGCCCTGGGGCCCACTTAGCCTCCTGTAGAATGGATGCCAGTTTCTTTCCCCAGGGGTAAAGTGGCCAGGGCATGGTATTGACCAGCCATTACCATCTAGCAGCAGCAACCCCCCCCC
>Ga0268261_10004519_pt1 | contig 10437 bp, 10 predicted proteins | sample TergutNc150P1_FD_190353 | JGI IMG/M metagenome (GOLD analysis project Ga0268261, IMG submission 190353) | Nasutitermes corniger P1 segment gut microbial community from laboratory colony in Florida, USA - Nc150 P1 (SPAdes) (version 2) | ecosystem: Host-associated > Arthropoda: Insects >...
CTTTGATGTATTCTGCAACTTCATCATAACAAACATCCTTTTTATCTATATCATAATCAACCGATAAACCATAATATGTAAAAGGACATACTAATCCTCTATCTAATGAATCCATCAATCTAATTTCGTATACCACACAAAAATTATATTTCTCAAATAGATACCTTGCATTGTCTGTTCTTTCTGGTGTTGCGGTTATTCCTAGAAGAAATTCCGGTTTAAAGTAATCAATGATTTGATCATAATAAGTACCTTGTCCGACTTTATGTGCTTCATCTACAATAATATAATCAAAGTAAATAGAGTCTACTTTATTAATAAGATGATTGTATGCTGTCTTATCTGTAGTAAATATAAAACTATAAGCATCAATCATATTTATATTAGATGAATTTAATTCTAGAATTCGACGATCAGGAAACAAGTTTTGAAAGGTTTGTTTGGCTGCTGTTAGGATTAATCGATTATGAACTAGAAACAATAACTTCTTAGGTTGAAATGCTTTGACATCAAATGCTGCAAGATAGGTCTTACCAGTACCAGTAGCCGCTATAACTAAACCACGTTCTTGTCCCTCTTGTCTAGCTTCTTCTAGCTTTTCTAATGCTTGTTCCTGCATATAATTAGGCTTAACATCTTTATTAGTAATAATAGAAGCATAGTCTGACTCTATTCTTCTCTTTTCATAGAACAGCACTTCATACTCATCAATGTCAAAATCATCTAAATCAATAGAATATTTATGCATCCATAAATCATTAAAAACCTTTTGATATTCATCAATAATATAAGCTTTATTATTGGCATTAACTTCTATTCCCATTTCATGAACATCACCAAAAGCACGTATTGATATATTCGCAGATCCGATAATTAAAGTATCGCCTTTTTCTTTTTGAAAATAATAAGACTTTAAATGAAATCCTGTATTATCACTAGGTGCATATACTTTAACAGATAAATCCATTTTCGTTAATTCTCTTAATGAATTAGGATCAGTTACTAGACCATCAATCGTTAGAAGAAACCTAGAGTCACTTCCAAGTCTTTTTAGATTCTTCTTTATTTGATTTAGGCCACCAACTACGACATAAGACACCGCAATATCAGCTCTTTGACATTCTTTTAAATTACGATTAATTGATTGTTGAATATTTTTATTATTTTCATTTATTAGAATACTAGGATTACTTTTATCAGATTCAGATTCTTTATCAATTAATCCTTTTCGTATCGCACTCTCAAAATTATCTAGTTCATTTATCATACAGATGCCTCATTTCAACTTTTATTATTTTTATTAAGGAAAATCTCCTTATCCTCTATAATCTTCTCTATTATCGGAACATCCGCAGGTGCCCATACCACATCATCTAGTTGATTGATAGACAACCATTTCATATCGGTATGTTCTTTTAAGATGATTGGTTGATCTTCTAATAAATAACACTTAATAACAGATAATATAACAAATCCAAAATCATATTGGTATTCTACCCTATCATAGATACTATCTTCCATCTCTACAACTAAATCTAACTCTTCTATTAACTCTCTTTTTAAAGCAGTGAACTCATCTTCATTCTCTTCTATCTTACCACCTACAAACTCATAGTAACCACCTAGATTCTTATCTAAAGGCCTTTGTACTGATAGTATTTTATTGTCTTTATTAATAATGATGGCTCCTACTACATTTGTCTTTTTCATGTATTAACCTGTGTTTTGTAACCCTGCAGAAACACCATTGACAGTAATTAATAATAATTCTTGCCATTGTTTCTTGCTTAGATCATCTAACGTTTCCTTTCTAAGTTTTGATAAGGCATTAACTTGTAACAATGATAATGCATTGATATAAGGTGCTCTTAATAAGACAGCTTTACCTAAGACAGGTCTAGTTTCTAATAATTTAGATATACCTAATATCTTTAATACCATTTCATTAGTAATGTCTAATTCATCTAGAATCATTTGACTTAAATCATTTCTATCTCCCATAGCTAGATACATCTTTGAGATATTTACTTCTACTTTAGATAAAGACATTTCTATATTATCAATCATTGTTCTAAATAAAGGCCAATTTCTAAAAGCTTCTTGTAGTATGATTAAACCTTCTTCATTATTATCTACATAAGCTTTTAAGGCTGATCCTAAGCCAAACCAACCTGCTAGGTTTAATCTAGCTTGTGACCATGAAAACACCCAAGGTATAGCTCTTAAATCATCTAATGAATCTAGAGATAAGCCTCTTTTAGCTGGTCTAGAACCTATTGTCATTAAACCTAACTCTTCCATTGGTGTTACTTGTGCAAACCAAGATGGAAAACCATCACAGTTTACTAAAGATAAATATTTCTTTCTAGACACTTCATCTAATTGATTGGCTAAATCTTGGTATTGAATAGTCGTTTGTTCATTACGTTTTTGTATAGAAGGTGCATCCGCAAGTAACATAGCTGATGCGATTTCTTCAATATGGTTTTGAGCTATTTGAGCATCACCATACCTAGCTAGAATTACTTCACCTTGTTCGGTTAACTTAAAGCGACCATCTACTGAACCAGGTGGTTGTGCTAATAAAGCACGATTAGCTGGTCCTCCCCCTCTACCTAAAGAACCACCACGACCATGGAATAAAGTAAGAGTAATATCCTTATCTTTAGCCCACTTAACGATATTAACTTGAGTTTTGTGTAATGCTAGTATCGCAGATACAGGACCGACATCCTTAGATGAATCTGAATAACCTAACATGACTTCTAAGTTATTATGACTCTCTTCTAATCTTTTAATAACCTGTGGCATTTTAATTAACTCATCTAGTATTGATACAGATGCTTGTAAATCCGCAAATGTTTCAAATAAAGGAATCGCATCAATGATAGGTCTATCCTTTTCATTAGGAAAGATTAGTTCATTTAATTGATAGACTAACGCTAAGTGTTTACTTGATTGTGTAAAGGAAACGATAAAACGTCTAGCTGCTTTTAAACCAAAACGATCTTGTATCGTTTTTATCGCTCTAAATGTATCAATTACATCTAGTGTACGATTAGATAAATCTAATGATAACACTCCCTTGTCATTAATCTCATCTAAAGCAGATTGTAAGACTTGTGAGTGTTGTCTTACTTCAAGCTCTGCTAGATGAAAACCAAAAGATTGAACTTGCCAAATTAGCTTTTGTAGATCTCCATAAGCAATACGTTTACCCATACTATTAACCAATGAATCTTGAACAATCTTTAAATCTTTAATTAAATCCTCAGGATTTTTATAAGATAAATCAATATGACGATTCTTTGTTTGTTCAATACGATAAGCAATTAAAGATAAGACATTACGATGGGTTTCACTTACGGTATCATGACTGACTTTAATGGCTTCTTGTGGTGCTAGCTGCTTTAATTGGTTCCATAGTTCTAACAACTGATATGATGGCGGTGTTTGATTATCTGACACCGTTATTTTCTTAGCTAGAAACTTAGCTTGTTTATGTAAAGCAGTTAAGACATGTCTAGATGCAAAAGTAGCTGCATCAATCGATATTTGTGGTGTCACATTAGGATTACCATCACGATCTCCACCGATCCATGTCCCTAAAAATACAAATGGTTGAATCAATGATTCATTTAGACCAACTTTATTATTTAATAATTGATCATCTAAATGACGATAAGCATTAGGTATCGTATCAAAAAAAGTCGAATCAAAAATATCAATCGCACGTTTAACCTCATCTATAACCGTAGGTTTACTTTCACGTAAAGGTGCTGTTTGCCATAGTATATCTATCTCTTCTAACAAGGCACGCTTAAACTCAACATCCATCTTTGTTAAGTTGTCTTTATCTCTTAATAAATGTGAAATTCTTCTAATACAACGATTGATAGATCGTCTTCTAGCTTCTGTAGGATGAGCAGTTAATATCGGTCTAAACTGTAACTTAGATAGCTTATCTAAAGCCTTATCTTTACCAATTTCATCTACTAATTGTTGATAAGATCTCTCAAATAATGAAGGGTTATCTTCTTGAGAATCTAACACTTTAACACGATAGTTTTCTTCTACTAGATTTGCAAGATGAAAATATACAGTAAAAGCTCTCGCTACTTGATAAGCTCTCTCTAATGAAAAAGAAGAGATTAACTCTTGTGCTTCCTTCATAGATTTTTCATCATCATCTTTATATGATTGAATACTTAAAGATCTTAATTTCTCTACATCATCTAATAAGTCTTGTCCACCATCTTCTAATAGTATTTGGCCTAATAAACGACCTAATATCTTTACATCTTCTTGCATCGGATCTATTTCTAATTCATTAGATACCTCTAAATTATTTAATACATCTACCATCTAAATCCCACACTTTCTAATTTGGGTATTAATCTATCTACTATTAACTTACAATCTTTAGCATCTGGTTTTCTTTTATTACTACCTATATTTAAGGTTCTTGCTAAGGCCTGCATTTCCTGCCTTGCAACTAGACCATCTCTTGTTCCATCAAATAAGTGGTTTTTATCTATAAAATCAGTTACCTTTAACCAATAACTAGTCTCTTTTGAATAAACCCAATCTATCATTTCTTGATCACTTTTCATATCACTAATCCTCTTCAAATAATAGTGAACCAATTCTTAACATATTAGCCCCATTTTGTAATGCTAGTACATAATCATGAGACATTCCCATTGATAAGTATTTAAACTCATCAAACATATCATACCACTCTTTAGCTTTCTTAAAACAATCACTAATAATACCTTCATCTTCTACTAAAGGTGCCATTGTCATTAACCCTACTACTTTTATATTAGATAGAGTCTTAGAATAATCATACAAGCGATGTAGGCCTTCTAAATCTACCCCTTGTTTACTTTCTTCATTAGACGTATTAACTTGTAACAATATCTCCATTACTTTGTTATTCTTTAAAGCAGCATCATTGATTTCTTCCATTAATTTTTCACTATCTACTGAATGAATCAATGACGCTGTATTAATCACATACTTAATCTTATTAGATTGTAGTCTACCTATCATATGCCATGTTACATTTTCAATCTCACTATACTTATCTCTTAGTTCTTGAGGTCTATTCTCACCTAGATTAGTCACACCTAAATCAACCAATCTTTGTATTTCTTCAATACTTCTTGTCTTAGAAACACCTACTAATGTAACATGATCTACTATCTTATATTTTTCTATATTATCTTGTACTTCTTTTAATTGCTTTATCATATCTATCACCCCTAAAAAGTATTATACTATATATATTGATTTTATGATATGAGGAGAACACTAATGAAAAGAAAACTCATTTTTTTTGATATAGATAATACCATCTTAGATCATTTTAATGGTGGTATAGTACCCCCTTCTACTTTAGATGCCTTATTTCAATTAAGAGCCAATGGTCATACAGTTGGTATCGCTACTGGTAAAGGACCTTCTTATATTGAAAGATTCTTACCAGAATTTGGTTTTGATACGTATGTCGCATTAAATGGTAACATCGTTAATTTAGATGGTAAACGTATCTATACAGATTCATTTGATGAAACCCGAATCAATGAGTTTATAGAATATGCATATAAGAATGATTTCCCTTTAACTTGTGGTCATCTACAAGGTACTAGAACCATCTATAAAGATGATCCTAGAATACAAGCTTACTATGATCATTTCAATGCGAACTACCCACAAGTAATTGATGATTTTAAAGAGTTAGGTGACATCCATCAAATGAGTATTGTCGTTAATAAAGACCAAGAGAAATTAGTAAGACAAGCCTTTCCTGAGTTTACTTATGCTCGTATGAATGAGTTTGGTATGAATGTGAACCCACCAGGTGGTGGTAAAGAAAAAGGGATTGCAAAGATATTAGAATTAACTGACTTTACTAAAGATGATTTAATTGTCTTTGGAGATGGTTTAAATGATGTTGGTATGTTTAAACTAGCTGAAACTTCTATTGCATTAGGTAATGCAGAAAGTGAATTAAAAGAACTTGCAACTTATGTTACAAGTCCTGTCTATGAAGATGGAATCTATAAAGCATGTAAGGAATTAGACTTGATCTAATTCTTTTTTATTTATAAGAAAAAGCCAGTTAAACTAGCTCTTCATGATATTGATTTTATACAATATTTAATTGATTCAATACACATTCCATAACATCACATGTTTCTTCAAATGTGATGTCTTTGGCATAATCAAACTTCTCTTGATACATTTCCCATTGTTTACGCTGGGTATCTGAGACTCTAATCTTTGCCAGTAAGTCTTTATAGTCTAGAAAATATGAGAGGCTATCCCTAGTAGTACTCGTATTGAGAATAGCTTGTCTTAATACATCCATATCAATTCTATCACTATTTGTTTTAAACAAGATATAAACATCGTAACGGTCTCTAGGTCTAGTAGATGCTACATTCTTAGTTAGAATAGCTTCAAATTTTTCAGCTAAAACTGTTTCGATGGTATAAGTTAAAATTTTAAAAGTCTTATCACTAAAGATCCCTTTATAATCATAAGTTAAAGCGCTTGGTGTAATCTTATCACCTGTTGTTAAGTCTACGAATAGGTATTCTCTAATACGTTTAAAATATACCTCAAAACGTAATTCAAAGCCACCATAGATATCTTCTTTTCTAATAGGAGATAATCCAGTGTATTTAAATGTAAAACCTTTAATTTGATGACCTTCAGTAATCTCATTGAAAATCTTAGTAATGTTTTCTTCGGTTAACGCTTGATTTTTTAATGTAAGATCTAAATCATTAGTTGTTCTATTAGCGATACCGATTAAGTTACTAATCAAACATCCACCTTTAACAATGAAATTATGTTGGTACTTACTCTCTGAAATCATTTGTACCAATAACTCCATAAAATATAATTGTTGCACATCACGCGGCTTAATATTATTTTGTTTTGCCACTTTCTTTACATGGTCTTTAAAGCTATCATAGTTATTCTCAATCATGATAAGACCTCCAAGTAAGACATTAGTTTTTCTTCAACTTTGAATTCTTTCGCATATTCACCAAGTTTCCCATAATTAATTTTTCCATCTTGAAAATACTTTACAAATGCAGTACCAACCACTTGTCTATCCATCTTATGGACAGGCTTAAGAGACTCAACTAAAGCTCTTTCAACTTCATAAACTCGTACTGTTTGACCACCAGACACTTCAACTTCAATAATACCCTTTTCGTAACCATTACGCAAAACCAAAGGTTTCACATCACTATCTTTAAACCTTTTTGTATTTGTACCATAAGGAAATGACATTGTTAGTTTATCTGGTACTCTGATTGCGATTTTATGAATCCATAAAGCAGTATCTAATGAGTATACTCCCCCATATTTATACTGTTGCACATAAAGATCAGAAATATACTCATCTTTAGCTCGATAGATTCCAGGTTCTTCTTTAATTAGTAAACCATCTTTTAGTTGTTTGTTGATGATAGAAAAATTAATGTTTAACTCTTTTAGATCTTTATAAGTAATACAGCCTCTCTCTTCTAACAAAGTATCTAATTGAGCTTTTGTTTTTTTATCCATCACTATTCCTCCTTTACATTAAGATAAGTCATTTATTACCACAATTCTACCATGATTATAGCTATATGTAAATACTAACAATATTATATTTTGTTAGTAAATTATTATTTACAATAAACGTTTTATTTGATAGATTGCAATTATCTAACAACTCTTAAATTCGTTAGAATATCATTTTTACTTACATAATTAACACCTAACTTTGCTCAGGTATTGTTAGTACATCAGTATAAAAATATATCTATTTACTAACAATTTAATACATCGATAGAATATCATACAAAAGAAAAACCCTACCTCAAAGGTAGGGAATCATTCTTATATTATAATACTTTACATACTTTTTTCTATATTTCTTCTACATCGTAGCCTTCACTTACTAAAAGTGATGCTAGGATACCAGATCCTTCAATTAAATTCTTAGAAAAAGACCCATCATAGATATGAGATAAGCCACATGAAGGACTCTTAGCTTTTAAGATAACTTTAGTAATCGGATAATTCTTTAAAGTAGCTAAGACATGATTTGCACCATCTATAAACTCTTTAGAGTAATCATTACCCTCTTTATCAACAACCTTAATCTTACCTTCTAATAGTAATTGATACGTATTACTAGAAGTAATCTGACCTTGTATCTCAACAGGATTTCTAGGAGTACCTATCATAGCCTCAGGACAGATTAATAAGTAATTATCACTATTTAGATAATCACCATTACTTGTTCCATTATACTTAACTTTAATATCTTTTAAACAAGCACTAATAGCGATCATAATGACCTTCCTTAATATCTAAGTAATCATTGTAGTAGTCATAGACATGGTGTTCATCATAAATCATAAAAGGTGTATTGATTGTATCTTGTAGGATTCTTAACTCCTTATGTAGAATCATATCTAACTTATCAGAATAATTCATTTTCATCGCATGAATCTCATATTCTTTTTCATCTAGTACCTTCATTGTTCCATTAGGAAATACCTTTAAATCTAAATCATAATCCACATACTTAATCGCATCGCCATCCCAAATATAAGGAGAAGCTATGTTACAGTAGTAATGAACACCATTAGCTCTTAACATTGCGATAATATTAAACCATGAGTTTTTAAAGAAAAAACAAACGGCAGGTTCTTTCGTATGCCAGACACGACCACTTGATTCAATGACTCTTGTCTTATTGTTTACAATTACCACATAATCATCACTTATATCAACGACATAACCAAACTTCCAAACACGATGTATCTTACCATCATGTTTATATGAGTGTATTTCTACTTTATCTCCAACCTTTAAAGGTTCTATCTTTTTTAATTCTTCTATCTCACTCATAAGTTACTCCTTTAAATACGCAAGTAACTTATCTTTTAAAGCAATCGCATCTTTTCTTCCAGTATCATATGCTTCATTTAATGTAGCTGCATCACTAGAATATCTAGTAACATTTAACTTAACAGAAGGTCTAAGTACAAATATCTTACCTTCTTTTTCTAATGTATTAATTCTTTCTACCATATCGTTATAGACAATATGACGATTCTCCATCGCTTTAATTAAGGTAGGATACTTATGATAGAAAGTCTTTAACAATGGTAAAGATGATTCTTTCTCTCTTACGTAAGTCGATGGATTAGTCAAGATCACTACCTGTTTTTCATATCCTTGTTCAATGGCTCTATTTAATGGAATAGAATCTCTCATTCCTCCATCTAAATAATGGTGAGGACCTATTGTTACTACCTTTGATAATAAAGGTAGTGAATTAGAAGCAATGATTGCTTTATTAGACTTATCACTAATTAAGTAATCCTTATTAAAGTAATCGACATCTCCTGTCTCTAAATTAAAACAACCACATTCCATTTGTGTCGTAGAATCTTTAAACGCTTCATAGTTAAAAGGCACTTCTTTATCTAAGACATTAAAGATCATATTTAAATCAAAGAAACAGCCTTTAGTAAACATATTTCTTACTGAAGCTACTCTTTTATCTCCAGCATAATCTCTAGTTAAAGCTAAGGCTCTACCTTCATCTTTAGAGACAAAGTTTAAAGCAGAAGCTACCCCCGCACTAACACTTACAACATAATTAAAATCGATATCTTCTTCAATAAAATAATCTAAAATTCCATTGGTGTAGGCACAACGCATACCCCCACCTTCCAATACTAAGGCACAATTATATTTCATATTTTTACACATCCTATTTTTATAAATTTCTATAAAAGTCTTTAGAATTATACCATTTTATACCACTAACATAAAGAATAGTAAAATTTAATTCTTTTTTAGTACTTAAAAAGTAGCTACCTAAGTAGCTACTCTCTTATAATTTGAATTTTTTACCAATACTTAATACGATAGTTAATAATAGTAATGCTACTACAAAGACAATGTATGAAGAACCAGTATTAGATAATCCAGGTTGTCTAGTTGCACCTAATACATCTTCATCATCTTCTTCATTATCATCTTCTAAAGGTGAGACAAGTCTAGTTAAGACTTTATCACTAGTGATTAACGTTGCGCTCTTATCATGTGAAGCATTCACATCTTCAACGACATTACCTGTAAAGATAAATGGCACCGCATTACTTGTATCTAGTTGAACCACATTGTTACTTAGATTATTACTTAAAGATTCTAACCTTTCCGTAAATGGAACATTCGGCACACTAACACCAGGCATTGTCACAATAATCTTACGTGCATGAACCTCTGGATTATTATGGTTACCAGGCATTCTAGTTGTGGCATTTGTTACCGCATCTACAGCGTTGCTTCTAGTTGTGATGATGTTTAAGTACCATCCGTAATCTTGTCCAGCTTGTACCATATACT
>Ga0268261_10004520_pt1 | contig 10436 bp, 5 predicted proteins | sample TergutNc150P1_FD_190353 | JGI IMG/M metagenome (GOLD analysis project Ga0268261, IMG submission 190353) | Nasutitermes corniger P1 segment gut microbial community from laboratory colony in Florida, USA - Nc150 P1 (SPAdes) (version 2) | ecosystem: Host-associated > Arthropoda: Insects > Digestive...
GTCCAAGTTTCAGCACCATATAAAGCTATGCTCCAAACGTAGCACTTCACTAGCTTCTTCCTCAATTCCAAGTCCAATGTGCTAATAAAAAGAGTCCTCTTCTTGTTGAATGCAGCTTTAGCCATAGCAATCCTACACTTAATTTCACAAGTACATCTTCCATCATTTGTTAAAATGCACTTATCTGCATTTAATGTACTTTGTGGAACTTGAGGAATGTGCATACTTATGCATGCAGCTTGGTAAATAGCACTTGTGGATTGTCGGTCAAAAAAGTGTAAAGTTGATTAATATTAGAATAATATTTTAGAGTTTTCAAAGCACTGTAGTTGTTATGCATAACATGAAGACTTTTTTGTATTGAGTTAGGATTAATTTATCCTAACAGCCACAGCATGCAGCAATAAAAGTGGCTGTGTTATACGTGCAAGTAGTGTTGTGTGTAAAGTGTTACCATAATCCACACATTTTATGTTTCTGCAAGAAATGTTGCTGATAATAAAAAGCTTTTAAATTTAGGGTTTGTAAGTCTGTTTATCATCATACATTCAAATGAATCAACCAACCAGATGCAGCAATTTCTCAGGTTTATTGCTTGTCGTTTAAATACAGCTCAATGTGTTTTGGACATCATCATGCCCATCATCAGGAGCTTATCAACTGCAGCAGCAGTCTCTGGTTTACCATTGGAACGTGGTGGTAGCAGTGCTGTTGGTCATGGTCGGGCCAGCCAGCCCGACCACGACCAACAGCACTGCTACCATCACGTTCCAACGGTAAACCAGAGGCTGCTGCTGCAGTTGATAAGCTCCTGATGATGGTCATGAGGATGCCCGAAACACGTTGAGCTGTATTTAAATGACAAGCAATAAACCTGAGAAATTGCTGCATCTGGTTGGTTGATTCATTTGAATGATTGAAAAAGCTTTTAGTTTTGCTGTGAAGTCTTCCCAGCTAGTATGAAATAAATTTCCGCCATTTTGGACACCATCTCAACCTCCACCTCAGAAAATGTTGTAATGTGACTCTTCGTTGTCTCAAAGTACATACTGTCTGAACTCAGCCTTCTTGTCAACATTAGTCACAGTACCTTTGCATCTTGTAACAGTTTGAAAGTACTTTTGCTAACTTTGCAGATTATTGATTTTTCATACACCTTTTAATTTGATGAGTTGCAATAAGATGAATCATAGTTCTCCAGGCCTTAAGGGATGATATGCTCTAGAAAACTTGAGCAGAACAAGGGCATATTTAGAGGGTAACTTAATTTCTTTAATTGTATGTTCTTCAAACTTCAGGCCATACATCTTAGACAGGATTTTATTACATAATTTGTTCCTTGATATTCGTTTATTGATTAAATGTGTATTTGTATTCCTCATGAAAGTTACAGCTTACTTTTATATCATTAGCTTTGGTTGGGTCATGTACCTTTACAGTTGTTATATCATGCTCTCATATCTGTAAATGTAGTGTCCGATTATTACTGAACTTCTTATATGCTGTTCTTAGTCACTTATTATCAAAGAATCTCATTTCTGAGTTGTGTTCCTTATTTGTTTTTCTATATCAAAGTCCATATTTCTTTTTGGTTAGCTGGATTTTCTGTACACAGATTGTATTGTGTTGCCTCTCTAGGAGATGAGTCTTGTATGCCTGTCCTTTATAAGCTTGTAACATCCTTGGCACCAATTCCTTTTCCATGATAGAAGGAGGCTATGTCTTAGAGTAGGATCCCTGTCCCTCCTCAATTTTATAACAAATTTTATGTGTTTTTCAGATATCACCTGGTCATTCCAAAGAACCTGTCCATTTCCAAAATGTATATGAGGGTTTTGTAATTTCTGGCATTTGTTTGGTGAAAGTTGTTAGTATTGTGCCCAGCTCAGGTGTCACTACATTTTGTGCTACTGCATACTCAGTATAATGTACTGTCCGTATTTGTAGGCTGTTATCCCATTCATTCTTATAATAAAACCAAGGAGATGCATTAATTTCTCAGATTTATTTTGGAATAGAACTCTACATGTTTCGGACAGTTTCTCCATCCATCATCAGGAGTCTGGCACTGTACACACAGCTAGCAAGCAGTCAGCATAACCTGTATGACATATACCTATTGCTGTGTGTACAGAGCCAGACTCCTGATCATGGACGGAGAAACTGTCCGAAACATGTAGAGTTCTATTCCAAAATAAATCTGAGAAATTAGTGCATCTCCTTGGTTTTATTATAAGAATATATCACGATGCACGGTCCTCTGAATGCCAAATATCCCATTCATGTTAGGTCACACTATGTCATGAACTACATCTTGTATGTAATGCCACTAAGAAATGTGTACCAAAATGTATTACTGGATAATGGTACAAGCAGTTTTGTCTCTTTACATCTTGTTAATGTTTTCCATTCTTGTTGCCCTGTAAAATGCCGTCCTGCATCCTGATTTTTAATTTTTCTCTTATCACAGTTTGTGTTGGCCCCAGTCTGGCCATATTTCTCCTCTGTCCCCATTGTTATGATTTGTTACATTCCTTGGGAATAGAATAACCACTTCCTTTACTCCAGTATCTACCAGGTTCCAGTTCTTTTGGTCTTGAAGACTTAAGTGGCATATTCATCTGAAACTGTAGTTGCAGCTTTCTACACTATGTAGTGTCAACCCAGAAGAATACAGTCTGCAAAGTATGCTATAAAGGCAATGCTGTGTCCAGTACTGGGCCACATCTAACCTGCTCATGTCAAGTTTTTGAATCTCGTGCTATGATCATATCTGTAATTCAGAGGTAGCGGAGATGGAGGTGGTGTTTGTTTGGATTTCATTTTGCATTTCTATGTTTGTGTGGTGACTGTAATTGGGTAATGCTCAGAATTTAATTTCCAGTAATTGAGCATAAAAATTACTTTTTCACAAAATCGTTGTAGAATTTGGATGACAAAGTTCGGTATGTTTTAGGTATGGCCTAATTATGTAACGCCTCAACTGATTCCTCATAGATGGCATCAGATAAGTGTTAAGTACTGTTCCACATCTGAGAATCTGCCTTCAGAAGTTAATTTCTGCACCAAATTATGTTTGCTAGTGTGAGTTGCGAGTGAGTGTGCGTGTTTATGTGTGCATGTGTTGTTTCTGTGTGCGTGTTTATGTGTGCATGTCTTGTGTGTTTCCGTGTGTGTGTGTTTATGTGTGCATGTCTTGTGTGTTTCTGTGTGTGTGTTCATGTGTGCATGTCTTGTGTGTTTCTGTGTGCATGTGTTGTGTGTTTCTGTGTGTTTTTATGTGTGAATTTTATACGTACTTTCCAGCACTTACATTTTCACTTATCATTTAAGCATAGTCAGTATCTTCTTCTTATCCTTTATTCTTTTGATTGGTTGGCAATTTTCCATCTGGAATTGTTGCAGGCCATTCTTTTCCTTGCTGTATAACTGTCAGCTCCTGTGTTTCGGGCGACTTGGTTTATGTATTATAGTCGAAGTCTTCCTATGGGCTTTTATCCGGAGAGTGCTCCTTCAAGGATGTCAGTAGAATGAGTGTTTACTGGCTGGATGGTCCAGGGCTCGAATCCCCATGGGGACTATATTTTCAGCACCTGTCTAGACCAGTCCGGGGGCCCACCTAGCCCCCCTATTCAAGGGTACTGGGTCTCTTTCCCAGGCAAAAAGCGGCAGGATTGTGGCGTTGACCACCTACCCCAATCTAACACCAAGGTTAAAGAATGAGTAGAGCAATACCTCATTTCCCTCGCTGGGCCATCATGGCCTGTTCTACAGTGAACTTTACCTTTTACCTTGCCTTGCCATCATTTAAAAATAAATTATGGACATTTTATAAGTTCTCAAACTGAGTTGCACATGAATGGTAGTATTTCATAAGTTCAGCTTCTGTTTTTCATCCATATTGTATATTGAAGGTGTTTTAGTCATTCATAATCATTATTATAATCATAATTATAATCATATTTGTTGAGTGCAGTCCTCATTTTCTTGAGACTACTTCCACTCACCTCTGGGTTGCCACAGTGGTAGCTCCTTCTTCATTATATATATATATATATGTGTTTTTTTACAGATCTGTAACCATATGAAGTGACATTTATGTAACTTTGTCCAAGTATCCACCAAGATTTATGACCGACCGTTTATTAGTACATCTTCATATTTTCTATAAATTACCTCATTTTTCATATTCGGTCACTCTTTTCTTAGAAATCCCATTGTCCATTTCATGGTTTCTGGACAACTCAGCAATGTATGTTTTACGTCCTCTTTGTCTAAGTGTAATGGGCATCTTCCTTTTTTTATTTTCTTTCCAATTTCTCTCAGTTTCCATGTATCTGCTAACATCCGTGCAATCCCAAGTCTGTCCTTGCTAGGACACCATTCTCTGTATGATCTCTTACACCATTTACAATTCATGTCTCTCAGTATAGTGGTAATAAACTATTTTCCAAAATTTTTGCCAGAGGAATGTGGTACTGTCCATTGGGAAGAGGCCATTTGAGAAGGGGTGGAAGAGAATATGTGCAGCCAGACTTTGCTCATTTTGTATCCGTCTTCGTGTTTGGAGTTTTTTGGGAGGCTGATGACTGTCTCGATGGTTTCCCTGTTGATGCTTTGATGTTTTAGCTTACTGCCCCAGCATTGTCAGGGAAACCAGCAGAATAGTCACACACATGCAAAGCCTTGACCACTGGGGAGAAGTACAAACTCTGCATGTGTTCTTGTCAAACTTTGCTCTTAGCCACATGGCCTTTCCACTGTATACTACCTCATTGCATAGTCTGCTGTGAGACATATATATTGGTCATCTTTTTCTGAATGTCGTATCCGCCCTGAAGGTGGTATACTGTAGTGTTCATTTGAACTTTCGAACATCTTCACATATTAAATGAACGAAATCCAAGAGCTGGAGTTTCGCATTAGACGCAGGCTACAAGAACTTAAGGACAAGAATATTTAATATTTTTTAATTCTGAATGTGTTGTCTGCTGTGTGAAATGTCTTTGCAAATAATGTTCACCACCATTTAACATGTTCTTGGTTCACAATCTGAAGAATCGCATGTTCCAAACTGTACACGAGGGATAGTTAGGCTGTAACAGTATGTTGTATTCTGTCATTACAGTAATACTAATTTCTTTGTTTCAATCACCTTTACGTTTGTTTCATTTTTTGACATAAATTTGGCCACATACCTATGGCTCTTAACCCCTGTTTATTATATTGATGTACAAGATATGTTTTATATTAATAATATGCAGAGTATTATTTTGCCAAAATAAATTTTATTGTTTTAGATGAATTAATAAAGGGATTTATATTGTATTCGGTACTTTTCAATTCCATTTTCATGCTGAGTAGCTCTTGGATGCATTAACCAGCTGTTTTGCTGGAGTATCTTTACATGTCTTGCAGATGAATAGTAAACATATTTGAATGAATATAATAATATTACATTGTAGGTAAACTACTTAGTAAGACTGGCTTTACAAAGGTGTTGTGTGCAGTCTCATGCATGGTGATGATTTACTTATTGACATTGCCAGTATCTAGGCTATAGCGCATTGATGGTAGATGAGTGCTTTTGGGTGTGGAGCATTGGTGGAATGATAATGGCAGAGGAAAACCAAAGCTCTGAGGGAGACACTTGTTCTGGTGCCAGTTAGTCCACCACAAATTCCAAATGGATTGCCCTGGGAGCAAATCCAGGCCTGGCAGTTAGAAGCTGGTGACTTGAGTCACACACTTATGTATCATAATAAGTATTTCTGAGACTAAATTATTTAGAAGAATATTAATATATGTTACTTTCAAATAAGAAGAGAAAGCACAAAGATAATAATTTTGTATGTTCAGGAAGCCTTGTCATAAGACCACAGATACACAAGAATTGTGTAAACTAAGACTCTCTTTACATTGTTATAGTATTGGTTATGTGTCATATATCCAGGAATAGGAAGTTCTGAAGATTAACATTCTAAAATCAATATAGCTGCTGATAATGCCCTGCAATATATGCTTTTCTTTCACATGAAGGAATGTGAGTCTTTTACAGTCCATTTACTTATATTGTGTTTATGCACTGGGCATTGTAAGAAGATATAATTTCTTAAACCGAAATGTTTGTACAGTTATGGCCTCTCTGTTTTAATTTCTTGATGATGGCTACTTATACTTTTGTTTTCCTCCTTTGTGATTGTGTCTTGCAGGTGAATCTACCTACCTGTGACATTCCTCCACCTTCTACCTCCCTGTCTGTGCCCGCCCAGTGCAGCAGGACATATTATCCTGGTGCTTGGCTACTACTAACACATCCATCATCTGGCATGACGTTGGGTGCCCCTCATTCGCTGACCTGCAGCAAGGCTGATGTACAATGCTACCGCATGTGTGCCTGGCTGTATCCTTTTAGTTCAGAACAGAATACTGTGTATTCCTTATTTTGTTCTTTTTGTGTAGAGAATTTTGTGTGTGTGCGTGTGTGTGTGTGTGTGTGTGTGTGTGTGTGTGTGTGTGTGTGTGTGTGTGTGTGTGTGTGTGTGTGTGTGTGTGTGTATGTGTGTGTGTGAGTGTGTGAAATTCTAAGTACTCCCATATATAAATAGATAAAAAAACATATTTTTGGACACACACATTAAAAATTACATGACTTTTTCATTGTAAGTTCTCACATCTGTGTGTGCATCTTGCATACAAACTAGTTTGGATACCATGAAGAGTACTGCTTTACTTCTGTCATTTATCTAAGTTGTTTTATGCTTGTGCTTTCAATTTGTGTTCACTTTCTGTTTGCGGATTAACTGAATTGTGCGTTCCTGCTTCTGCCTTCATTATGAAACATAAAATTTATGTAAGAACCAATGCTGATTCATGTTATTGTGTGCTGTTGGTGTATGGAGTGACATGCATGACTTGTTCGTGATTTCTTGTGAACAAAGTGACATTTTCATAGGCAGGACATCTCAGTTACATTCTTCTGCACAATCATCGGTCGTGGACTTACGTGCTTAAAGGCGATTAGATAATTTCTGCAAACATTGTAATTTTTGTTATGAAATTTGGAGGAATTTTCTGATGATCATCTCAGCAACACGGAAATATATTTTATAGAAAATCGTTATAGATCCATTGTAACTATACTTAAATCACAGCTGCTATAGTGCAAGTAAAGTAGCAATTAAGAAAGTGATTTTTAGTAATATAAATTGTTATTTTATTTGTTGTAATTAGTTTCACCTTACTGGGTACCTACATTAATGAACCTTACAGTGATATTTAGTCATTCAGGGGCAATGTGTGCAGACACATTCAGTGACAATGTAATGGTTCAGTTTCACATTATCAGAGCCTGTGAAAGAAGGTGAAGGATTTAATCTCATTATTGTGGCAGCACACATATTCATTGTCTCACTTATGTGATTTGTCAGTAGGTTTCCTGTTAGGTTCCAGAAGCAACCCCATATGCAGTCTGCATGAGTTAAAATAAATTTAAAGAAACTCACCACAAAAATACTAGTTAAAATTTTGTTTATATCAGTAAGTGAACGTTAGTCAAGGTATAGATCGGACTCAAAGATGAGTGAAACATTTGCTCTCACTAGCATGTTATTAGGTGCAATTAAGAGTGCCATTTACACATGGGTACTGCATTAGCTTGATTGAAATTTATGTATTAATGTCATATATAAATATTAAACTACACAGTCCTTAAAATGAAGCGAAATAGCTGTCTGAACACAACTAATGGTATATTAGCCAAGATGGAGTTGGGCTAAGTAACTACATGTTTCGGCCTGCTGTTGTGGCCATCGTTAGGTTACAATCTAGTAGCGTTAAGAGTTATACAATATGCTTAATATAGGGTGATGATGAGATCTCAATCATCTAAAATCTATAATCTAGTCTGATAAATAGTACACCAGATTTATTAGACTAGATTATAGATTTTAGATGATTGAGATCTCATCATCACCCTATATTTAGCATATTGTTATAACTCTTAACGTTAGTGACTGTAACCTGATGATGGCCACAATAGCAGGCCGAAACATGTAGTTACTTAGCCCAACTCCATCTTGGCTAATATACCATTAGTTGTGTTCAGACGGCTATTCCGCTTCATTTTATGATATTTGTAACTCACAATGGGGATGTCGCATCTCAAAGTTACACCTTCCTTGTTTGTTTCATATACACTGTAAATGAAGATTTTTATATTGACTTAAAATTGTTTTGGGATTTTCCATGTTAACTCCCCTCTCTTCATAGGCAATTGAGAGTTGGCCATCATTTAAGCACTTACAAAGCGAACAAATGCATATGTGTATGTCTGTAGAGTCAGGAAGTGATATTTGTAACAGAAGAAACAAACAAGTTTATCCACTATGTTTGGGGATCTAGTGTGTGTGGTGTGGGGGGGGGGGGGGTGCATATACAGGGCTGGGAAATAATAAAATTATGTTTTGTGTATTTCCTAACCTGAAAGATGATCGATATCCTGATTTATTTGTATTGAAGAATTGCACAAGAAATTCTCAGTCTGGAAGTGACAGTGGTGATGGGTTTGTGGTGTTCGTCTGTTTCAAGCGAATGCTGTAATAGTATGCTTAAGTAGTATGGTAATTTTTAATGCCCCCTCAAATGAAAACCCTTTTCCACTGATGACATACCATAATCATAAAACCATAATATTGTGTCTTTTGTCTGACACCTGTTGGTTGCATAGGACATATTATTGCATTATATTGTTAGGGTTTACGTATATTCAGTTAGTCTAAGTACTCCTGTTTCGTGGCACTATTTTATTGCAAATTGCATAAAAAAATAAGTAAACAGTGAGTATGATTCTCATTCTGATGTCTGTTTGAACTGAGAACAGTTCTGTGTTTGAAATGACCAGATTGTCGACCTATCCTGCAGTCTCTACATATAGCTTGTATTCTTATCACTGCACCAAGCAAGTTGGCACAAGTAGTAACACTTGTGACTTGTATTCGGGAAGGGCCTCATCTGAATTTTGATCAGGATACCGACTGTTCTGAGTGAGGTTTATCTCACTTCCTCAATGCAAATGATGTTCGTGATGCCTTAAAATATTTCGTGGTAGTACCTTAAAATTGTATTCTCCATTCTTTTGGGACATTGTGCCTCATTACCAGGTAACTGGTTTCCAATGTTCCGAGAGAGTGTAATGGTCTCATCTGCAAGAGTAGAATGCCAGCAGAAGAACTTACGTTAAAATTGGCCACAACTGATTTCTTCCGCATGCCTTCCATTTCATTATTTACTGTCATCCAGTCATTTGACATAACATGATTGTAATCTGAGTTACCAACAGTGAATTACAAATAAGTAAAGTTAAGTTGTCCATGTACAAGCCTTGAATACGTATGGAAGCATGAAGGTATAGTTCCACACATTATTTACCTTAGCACCAGATGGGAATAGCATAGTCAGTATAGCGACTTGCTATGGGTTGGACGGTCTGGGAATTGAATCCTGGTGGGGGGCAAGATTTTCCACACCCATCCAGACCAGTCCTGAGGCCCGGCCAGCCTCCTATACAATGGGTACCTGGTCTTTCCCAGGGCTAAAGCGGCCGGGGTGTGGCGTTGACCACCCACCCCTATATAATGCTGAGGTTAAAGAAAGAATAGAGCTGTACCTCTACTCCACCTCTGGGCCTTTGTGACCTGTATAGGACGAACTTGACCGTTTCCCTTTACCAGCACTAGATGGAGGTGAGTGGTAAGCTTAATGCCAGGGCAACTTTGCTACCAGGGGAAAAGCCTCCAGTACATGCTGAATAGGAGGTTAGATGGGTTCCATTGCCAGTCTGGACACATTGGAGGAAGGAATAATCTTTTGCCTCTGTCGGTAGTCACATGATGATTCCTGGTTTGTCCAGTCTGTAGTCCATTTGCCATATTCAATATGCTCTGCTAACTTATTACCAATGACTGTCATCGGTGCTAAGTAAATTTTTGCTGCCAGTAATTTGTAAGTGTTGTACCCGTTGATTGAAATGAACAATTTGGCTGCATTGTATTGAAGACCACCATGTACAGATTGAAGAATTTTCTTCTTTGTTCAGTCCACTCATTTGTAAATATGATCTTTAACCTTTTGTTTTAAGTACTTTTGGTGTAGTGATACAAATTTTGATATTTTAAGGTGCAAATATTAAGTTTCCTTTATTCAAATTCTGCCCTCTGCCAATTCTCAGGGCATGAATATAAAATTAAAAATTAGTAACGTGTGATTTTACTCTTTCTTACACATTTGTACTGTGTGTATAGTCACAGTTGTTTAGGACAACCATTTTAAATAGTTCTGAGCAAGTCATATAAAGCCTACTTTCCTGTTACACAGATGAGCAGTTCCACCTACCTACCTACATACACACACACACACACACACACACAATACATACA
>Ga0268261_10004521_pt1 | contig 10436 bp, 13 predicted proteins | sample TergutNc150P1_FD_190353 | JGI IMG/M metagenome (GOLD analysis project Ga0268261, IMG submission 190353) | Nasutitermes corniger P1 segment gut microbial community from laboratory colony in Florida, USA - Nc150 P1 (SPAdes) (version 2) | ecosystem: Host-associated > Arthropoda: Insects >...
AAATAACTACCCACTCTTCAAATAATTTAGGGACTGACAGCAGTCCATGGTCCACAGATTGAGAAACAACAGACTATAATATCCACTCTAATCATTCAGCAGTTAAAGACAACCATTCAGCATCTATATGTGTCAAGTAGCATAAAAGCGCATGTGATGGCCTGGAAAGATAAATTACTAGCACTCACAGCTGGAATTACCAAAATTTGTCCTAATTAAGGACCAGCATTAGTGTCTATAATAATGTAATAAAAATGGTAATTGCGGCAATGTTAGTAGAAATGTATCTGTAATCAGCATGCGCCATTGAGTTGTGCAGTGATCTATGTTGTACCTTAAGAATGTTGTGTAGTTTGTGTGAAGAATGAACTGGTCCGACTGCTTGGTTTAAAAAAAGTCTGCCTGAATAGTTTGGCAGGGAGAACAGGACTAGATGTTACGTGACAAATGAAATGTTTATATCTACCCATGGTGTTGCTAGGTACACTACTGTACATATTAGGTACTTGTTCTGATGTCTGGAAAACTGCAATATCTGCGAGCATTAGGTCCAGCAGGTGGCAAACAAACCAGTTTTTACTGCATTGTAATGCCCTTGACATGCAGCTACATAATCATATACCAGTGAGACTTTCAGTGTCCATTTACAGTACTTCTAATGCTGTTCCCTCCAGTTCCAATTGCATAGTCACACTATAAGCAGTGACATCACCACCACATATGCACACTGAATGTGCCAACACAAGTGAAAGCAGAAAATCTTGTGAAAGCAAAGAACAACTGGATGAAACTAAAATGTCTGGGTTGCACAGTTGGAAATACCGCTGTGCTTCAGTGCTGCTCAAATGTGGCATGGGACACTAATTTCCCGCATGTTACAAAAATGATAAATAAAATGAATGAAAATCCAAACCAATATGCTGTTAAAAAAAAAAGAGAGTTCAGATCAAAACAATTCTCCAAAAACTACACAATTCCAGTGCTCAGGGAAACCTAATTAATGATTTTATTACAATCATGTTGATAGTTACCATTAAAAAGGAAATACAAAAAATATGTTAAATATATTTATTTTATTGTTAATATTATACCAGAATTATATACAACATGGAATCATCTACATTACTTCATATACTGTATGTATAATTATTAACAACAGTTTACAATTCATTTTAAAATTTGCTTAACAAAATATATACCTTTTTAGAACACAAATTTAATTACAACACAGACATGAAGGAGTATGAGTATACTGAAATTGTCTTTGAGGTTAAAGTGGAATATAGTCTCCAGACTTCATGGAGGTTTTATGGTCCAAGGTATGCTGCGACGACAATTCACAGCCCCAAAATGATTAAAGAAAAAAACTTTGCCTTCCTTTCGCTTTATTTGTAACTAGCCGCCACAGCCACCTCCAGGACAGGTTCGCCGAGGGCGTCTGTAGCCGCCAGACCCACCTGTCCCCATCAGAGGATTGTAATCTGTTTAACAAAAGAGAGTTAAAACTGTACACTGTAATCCACTGTTCAACAAATGTCACAAGTTATTCTTACACCTATTCTCAATGCTGTGGGGATCTACAAGCAGATCACCCCTCTCATCCTTTACCACTTTAGTTCTAGGCTGGTAAACCTTCTAAATTCATTTGCCTCTATACAGTTCTCCAATACTGCTCTTCTTAACATTTATTACAAGCTAATTAATTTTACCTTAAGTATTCCCTTTTTTGTTCCTCAAATGCCTACTAGTATCACATCTTCCAATATCAATTTGGCTTGGATCCTATAACAACTGCAGTGCAGCTTGTTTAATGCCGTAATTGTCTCTACAGTACTTTCCTAAATTCCCTTGGCTCTTGAAACTTTCTACAATAGAAAAATCAGAGTATCTACGCATAAACATATTTCAAACACTGTGCCAAAAGCAGGCATAATAAAATCATCATACAGTTTCAGTTCTCCTCCTAAAGTACAGCAGCTATCAAAGTTCTTCCCTGAACAAAATACTACAGTAACAGGCAGAAGCAATATACAAGAATGAAATGTTACATCTAAAACAGTATGGCATCTTCAAGTCACACCTAATTTTATGTTAGAAACAATGAAGACAATAAATAAACGAAACTAAAAATAAAATGAACATTCGTGACTTAATTTTGTAACAACATACATGGCACTGAAAAGTCCAATAATGCAAAGGCATTGTCTGGGAAGATATTCAATACCTGGGCGATACGAGGACTTTGAATTCTGTCCTTTGTTTGAGTGTGTGGTGGTAGTTTGGTCTGATTGTCTGTGGCCAAGTTGAACTGGTCCTTGTGCTTCATGCTTTGCAAGGTATTCCTCTCTCTTCTTTGCTTCACACTGCATAAATAAAGCATCATACATAAAATGCATGCCTTAATTATTTACTAGGGTCAATAATGCTACATTTAGTACTCCTACAATACATGGTCACCTGCAGAATTCCATAACCTGTTCATATGAAAATTTTTCATCCCTTATTGTTGCAAAAGCAATGATTGGGTAATATGTATGATAAACCAATCATCAGGATGAGACCATGTGGCCATGCCATGGTTCAGGCGGTCAGTTGCTGCCTGTCATGGCATGGCCTTTTATTTTTGGCTACTCACATATCATGTCTGCCATTCCTACCGATCCTGAGTAAGCTGTATCCACTCTCCCTCTTCTGTGAGTCAGAGTGGCTATGTTCCTCGCAATCTGCCTATACAGCTCAGCAACAATGTCACCTATTCATCAAGTAGAACCTAATCTTCCAAACCTAAAGGTGGATGTAGTATGTTTCTCTGCAACGGTGGTGTCCAACTACACAGTATCATCACCAAGAAGACCCCTATATATGCTGCTGGTTTTGCTCATGAGACTTCTAACATTCACACACTAGGAGAAAAACAGATAAAAATATCCATAAACCAGGAACATGTCATTTACATGCAACTATTATTACAAACCTGTTTTACTTTTTCAGCATGAAGTTTGGCTTTTTCATCATGTTCTGTCTGAAGCCTTTGCCTTGCGGTTTCCATAGCTTCTTGGCGGGCGCAGACTAAGTCAGGATCTGCAACATGATGGTAGAATTTAATGCCGCAATAAAATGCACGACCAATTTTGAACGTCCATGTGACACCCACAGCTACTTACCAAACTGGCATCATTTTAACTTTGGTGGCACATGCATGAGTGCCTACATACATGAAGACTGCATTACTATTTGTTACTATATGATACATTCTTTTTAACAGGCAAAATTATATTTACAAAAACTGTGACATTTTCCAGTGTTCAATAGATTGAGAAGCCTGTTAACACTAAACAAGTCTTCAATATTCTAATATACATCCAACAAGATGCAACGTTACACAGTTTATCTGGAAACTGCTCTACATGTTTCGGGTGGTACCACTACCCATCATCAGGAGCGCAAACAACTGTATCTACAGCATCTGGTATTTGTCACGACGTTACTGCTACTTGCCGCTATCGTGGAAGAGTTGGAACTGGTTTGAGTGTGCTGTGGGTGACGTGTGCCAGATGCTGTATATACAGATGTTTGCGCTCCTGATGATGGGTGGTGATACCACCCAAAACATGTAGAGCAGTTTCCAGATAAAATAAACTGTGTAACGTTACATCTTATTGGATATACATTAGAATATTCTTACGATGCACGGAACCATGAACGTTAAATTAAAAGTATTCAATACAGTAATTTTTGCCTGTTGTTTCCTATGGATGCAAAACATGTTCTGTGACTATAAAGGAAGAACATAAACAAAGGATAAGAACTGCGCTCTTCTGGGTTATTATGCAGCGAGCAGTGGTAATTTATTACCGATGTTTCGGGACAATCTCAGTGTTTGAGAATCCAAATTTTGGAACCCTGAGGTTGGGACTGATAGGTTGTTCTCCAATATCAGTAAGAAATCACCATAGTTACTGCATAGTAACCCAGGACAGTGCAGTTCTCAGCTACTTTGTGGTGGAAGCCTGAAATCATGCATAGACAGAGGATGTTCAAGAATGGGTGCTGAGGAAAACAGGGGGCAGGAGAGAACTGAATAATGAGTTACATAATTTTTATACTTAGCAAGTATTAGTGTGATCAAATCAAGAAGGATGAGGTGGACGGGACATGCAGCATGCATGGTAGTAAAGAAATGTATAAAATGGTTTGATGGGAAGGCCAGAAGGGAAGAAATGACTTGGAAGACCTAGGAGTTGATGAAAAGATAACACTGAATAACACCTTAAAGACAGAGGATGACCAAGTGTGGACTGAATTCAACTGATTCAAAACTGGGACTGGGGGAGACCTCTTCTGACAAGGAAATGAAGCTTCTGATTCCATAAAAGGCATGGTACTTCTCGACTAGCTGAGCAAATATCAGCTTCTAAAAAGGAACTCTGCTTCATGTTATTTATTTCATTAATCAACCAACAAGCTTTCTTATACAACAACCATCACTATCCAATGTTATGACAGCTCCTCACAGTACATCCTTCTTTAGAAGTTAAGTAGTCACTAATCTTGTCAAAGGAATCCACGGCCTTTTATAGAGCCCAGAGGTTCATTAATCATACACGTATCTACTAAAAAGTCCAACTAAACAGTCTTATAAATGTGTATGTGTATTTTGTTGGACTTGTTAATAACTGACTAATACAGCAGAAATACCAACAAGATGCAGCTTTGTAATCCAATTTATTATTCCAAAGTCTACTGAAGGCTCAACATGTTTCGAGCGGCACACCGCTCATCATCAGGAGCTCTAAACTGTGTTTGCAGCCTCTGGTTTATATGCCCATGTGGTGACCGGCTGTTGTCAGGGCTGAGTGGGAAAATTTTCCCACTCAGCCTTGCCAATGGCTGGTCACCATATGGGCATATAAACCAGAGGCTGCAAACACAGTTTAGAGCTCCTGATGATGAGCGGTGTGCCGCTCAAAACATGTTCAGCCTTCAATAGACTTTGGAATAATAAATTCTATTACAAAGCTGCATCTTTGTTGGTATTTCTACTGAATCATCCACGATGCACAGATCCATGAATATCAAATTAACTGACTAATACATGGAAATTAAGGAGCATGCCAGTACAAAGTTCATTACTACATTTAAAGCAGCCCACTATTAGTCCCTATCCTCAAACATATAAATCCAGTCCATTCCCTTCCATCCTGCTGTTTAAGATTCATAACCATTTTGCTTCTACAAGATACCTAATTATTTTACTCATTACATGTTGGCTGTAGATAATGCATGTGCTGTGGAAATGTCTGAGGAGGAGGCAGAAACGAATAAACAGCAACAACAAATATGTCTCACACAGGGCCGGTCCAATATGTGGTCGCTGTGGGCAGGCCATTAATTTGATGCACCCAGGCAAAGTACTAATTTGGTGCCCCTTCAGCCCAATACTATCTGAACTACTGGCGAACATGTTTGAAGGAACATGCTGAAATGGCGGATAATGTTCAGAGAAGTTATTCTGTGTGTGAAAAATATAAGTTTACCAGCAACATATTTCCAATTATTCCAGTGATATCTTAAGAGCCCTGGGCAGCTGCCAGGCTGGCCTGCCCCTTAGACCAACCCTGGTCTCAAGCGAAGTTCTTGTTTCCAGAAGTTACAGATATTTATGTGTAAAGCTGAATTTTAATGCTCTTAGGGTCATAACAGAAAACTTGCATGTCTGGTAGATTTAAAGTATACTACTAAAATAAATATTACTGCTAACTCTTATGGCAGAAGGCAGCATATCTTCTTTCCTCTTGGTGTTCTCTGAATTTCTTTATGTATGGCTGCATCTTGATCCACAGACAGTAAAAGAGCACACCAGCACCAACAAGAAACCATCCATTTTGTTCTATAAATGACCTTCCTGCAAAATGCACAAATTTATTTTGGTTTGATATGACATACAAGCAACACTGTGCAGTCTAAAGTTACATACAGAAGAAATGTATCATGTATGTATTGCTCAAACATAACACATACTGGTTTTCTATGATGTACACAGCATGGTAAACCACACTGTGCATGGTTTACTGTGCTGTTCACATCAAAACCTGCCCGTGACAGATGCTTGGCTTCGGCATGGATGGTGACTTACTGCATGAAACGTCTGTGTATACCATCCAAACCAACAATACTACAACTACTGTTAAAAACAACTTATATTCATGTATTTTAAACTATGGTTTTCACGACTGTCATTTTTTAAGTGTCAACTGGTTTTCATACTTCAGTAATTTAGCCTCTTATTTATTCATCCCCTGTGTTTTTCCTCCCTGAGGATGGCCACATGATTGGCCAAAACATGTAGGAGGTCATTGTGTATACAACTAATTTTAATACACTTATGTGCATTTTGTTGTTATATTATTACATATACATCACAAATGCGTGGATCATGGACGTTGCATTATGATACATTATACATCCTTTGGCTAAACCCAAAGAAGGATCTATGGAAGGCAAATGAATTCCATCCAGTTTTACTCCTTCCAATGTACATACTTTCATTACTGATTTTGCTTTGGACAACACAAAAATTTCAAATCCAGAGATACATATTATGTGAGAAAAAATATGACCTCCATTTTCCACAATGCTAACCTCACTAGTTACCCAAAAAGTGTGTGCTATATGGAGAGCAGGTAGCACCATGCTCTTCCACCTACCATTAAAAAATGTTATCATCATACAGCGGTATAAGTAAGCTTTGGTGGATTACCTCTCTGCTCACTTCTTCTACCCTGTAGAAAGTTTTAACAGAATACTCATACATACTGCACATATTAAGCAGTTCTTGACACAAACACATTGCTATATTTTATAGTCTGTGTGATGTTGCTACAAGATTACTATAAACAGACATACAAACCACATTATTTCATACATACATTCTATTAGTCATGCTACAACATGTTCTACAACCTTATACTTTAAGGGGTCTATGCAAGGTCAATCAATTCTATGCCATTCCAACGAACATTTTAAGGTCTAAATAACCTTGTGCACTACACGTTGTAATACCGAATCGTGGTGTCAACGAATCTAACAAAATCATTCTATCATTGAAATTGTTTTAGTTATTATGTTACTTGCTAGTTTGGTAGGCTAATCGAAAATCACGAAACTTTCACTTAACGGAAGACACCTGTAACGATACCACGGGCACACACAAGAAAAAGCTCGGAGGGACGTCATTACGCCATGTTAAACATCTGATGACCTACATACATATTATTAAACGGACATAATATGAAGGTAAAATTCATCACTACAGTCACAAAACGGGACATGTCAAATACAGACTTGTTCACAAGAAGACGTTGAACATATGTCACTTTCCAAGACTTAGCGTTAGCTCTGATAATACTAACCCCCATGCAGCAGAGAGGCTACAAATTCGGGAGGTCTCTCCTCCAACACTTCTGGGTGGATATGTGCATCCATTCCTCCGTGTGGTATAGTTCTCAAGTAATGATTTTAAATATACGACACACTTTGCTCTCACACAACTCAACTCAAACCAAATAAAGACGACTCATGCAACAACGACAAATATGGCGCAACATCCTTCCTACGCACACTCACGTCTGACATATTTGAAGTAATCGATAACACGATCAGTCGATACTTTGCAACCTCATGCTGCCAATCATCCGATTATTGTGTGGTTCGATAATCATATCACTACGCCAAGGAAGTGCGACATTGAGACCATTTAGATGGCCAAAAAAACGTACACTTTTCTCATGCTGTTCCTTATGAAATAGTGTAGACGCATTGTGAATACATTTAGAGTATCCAGAAACACAATGTTTCGTACATCTTGTCAGTTTAAAAAATATATGAAGTACAGACCTATGCATTTTAGGTTATGTTACAATTTAAGGGGTCTCAAAACTACAGAAAAAAATTTACACGAAATCTCAGGTATGTGTGGATCTACAAACATTTATCGTCACATTTACCATAGCTGTGTGCCAATGCAGATCAAACCGGCAGAAAACACATCAATAAATATCTTCGATCGACAAGCCAAATGCCTTCAAAGAGAAAGGGCTGCACGTGCACCAGACGTAGCAGTATACGATTATTTGAAAGAAGAAGTAGGTTACAGACTTGCTGATCGCATATTTGATATCAAAAGAAGGTTCAAACTTGCCGTGGACTTGGGGTGTGGTAGAGGTTATGTTGCTAAACACATTGATGCAGAATCTGTGGAAGAATTAGTTGTGTGTGATTTGAGTCCAACGTGGTTAGATCAAGTACCAAACCCACCAAATGTGAAAGTAAGACGTGAAGTTGTAGACGAAGAATTTCTTCCTTTTGAACCTGCATCTCTTGACCTTGTAACTAGTAGTTTAAGCATGCACTGGGTAAATGATCTTCCTGGGGCATTTCGTCAAATAATCAAGTGCCTAAAAAATGATGGAGTGTTCATAGGTGCTGTTTTTGGAGGTGACACACTGTATGAATTGCGCTCTTCATTACAACTTGCTGAGCTAGAACGTCATGGGGGCATAGCTCCCCACATTTCACCTTTTACAGAAATCCGGGACATTGGTAGCTTGCTTACAAGAGCAGGCTTCACAATGCTTACAGTGGATACAGATGAAATTGTGGTTCGCTATCCATCTATGTTTGAATTAATGTGGGATCTGAAAGGAATGGGAGAGAACAATGCAGCTTACAACAGGTGTCGTAATTAATTTACCCATCATGATAGGGCCACAACTAAAGCAACAATGCAAGGTATGTCTTATGTTTTTCGCTGTAAATTGTAGTACACTACTTAAATACACAGCTAGTACCTACTGGAAAGACAGCAGGTATGGAGTGAGTCATACTACCCCGTTAGGGGCAACTTTGTCTTACAAGTAACACCATAACATTTTTCTTTAGTTGTGGCCCTATTACTGCAGGTGTGCAACATTAGTGTAGCTAATTTTTATGTTTATACATCATCACACACTTCCATTGTCTAATAGAAAATTAACTGGAAATTAATCAGCCCCGCTAGTGAAACAAACAGCAACAGACTGAATAGTTCAGGATTTTATTCACAATATAATTGTGCCCATCTGTCTAATCATCATGAAGCCAGCACCTTCTGGTCCCACCCACCTCATCACAGCATTAACCTGCTCACCCTTGCCTATCTTGTGCCAATATGAAAAATTCACAAAGATTTACCAGCATTATATCTGCGTTTAGGGGCATATGACTTTACAATGCAAATAATACATGTTTGTGAATCGGGAAAATGCTTTTCACACATTGATTTCCAGTTATTATTGAAAGGCTGTATTATACTGATGCTTTAACTATAGCAGCACTATTACAGAGCATTCAGAACTGATGTACTATTACAGTTTAATGATAATGCAGTTTTTGACACTATGTAGTCTTGTAGATGAGGTCATTATTGAAAATACTGCCTCTGTAACATTAAAACATGGCTAAGAGATGTGACATTGTAGTGGCAGTAAGTCTTAAAAAATGGGGGCACTTGGTTCTGAAACATTGCTACCCATCTACCAAACTGTATGGCTTGCAAGAAGGCTGTAATCTTTAAAAAACCATGTTTTTCATCAGTGGTATTATGATACTGACTGTAAATGTAAGAAAAGAGTTTTCCAAACATAAGGCTACCAGAATATTTAACACAAAAATAAAAACTGAGTTTGTCAGCCCATCATCTAATATTTGAAGTCAATCACAAATCATGAATTTGTACATCAGATGGAAAATTACAGGTTGCAATTTTTTTCATTGACAGGAAATTGCACTTAAGGCGAGACACTGCTGTGGCTGCTGCTGCCATCTACAAGCAATTGTATGGAAACAAAGAAGGTGGAAAGTACTTTATACCTGCTACTTTCCAGATTATCTACATGCTTGGCTGGAAACCAGATACCTCACAACCCAAGCCACTTCCAAGAGGAAGTGGAGAAATGTCTCTCAAGGACTTATACAGACTGGATGAAGTAATCAGCAAGACAAAAAAAATGCCATTAGATGATGAAACACATGAACCAGGAAAGGAAAAATAGAACATACAAATGCTGATATGTAACAGACTACAGCATGACATGCTGAAGTTGAAAAGAAACTGCACTGATAGCAATGTTACTATGGAACAAATGGTACAAATGTACTGCAGTCACCTACCTAATTGTTCAGACTGATAGCATTATATCTTGAATGTAAGCTGGAACATTCATTAGATACCTTTTTTCACTCTGAAGTTTATTCATTAACATATGGTTTTATTTAACCCTTAGGCGACTAATGTCATATATATATATGGAGCACCCATTCTTGATGTTTCTAGATCACACACGACGACGCAGCACAGTCGGTAGGACTCCTCTGGACGAGTGATCAGCTCGTCGCAG
>Ga0268261_10004522_pt1 | contig 10435 bp, 7 predicted proteins | sample TergutNc150P1_FD_190353 | JGI IMG/M metagenome (GOLD analysis project Ga0268261, IMG submission 190353) | Nasutitermes corniger P1 segment gut microbial community from laboratory colony in Florida, USA - Nc150 P1 (SPAdes) (version 2) | ecosystem: Host-associated > Arthropoda: Insects > Digestive...
TATATATATATATATATATATATATATATATATATATATATATATATATATATGATATTAGTAGCCTAAGGGTTAATTATAATGGCTTTCCAAAGGATGCAGAGCTGTGTACATGGATGTTTGCTGTATAAATTTTACCAGCGTGAACATTTTCAAATTTATGTGTTGTAGGTGAGTGCTGAACTTTCAGATGAATGTGTTTCCTCCATCTTGTGGGTCAGCCCTGAGAACAGAGGTATTATGTTCTTCCATGGAATTTGCGCCCACCTACAGGGCTTTGTTGTATGACCATTGTGTACTCATTTTAAGTTACTCTTTTTCATATCATTTTCAGAATTTAACTTTCATCCCATGGAATTATTCATGCTCTTGATACAGCTAAAAGTTCCTTTTATCTGATGTGTCCAATACTTCAGAAATCCTGATAATCTGGCACTTGAGGAGAGTAGTCCCAATACTGGAAATTTTGCTTTTTTATTTGATAATTGAAAAAGGCAGATCACAGGGACAAGTTAAAAAAGGCCTCCACGAGTCTGTACATAAATGTTTTTGGTGTCTCCTGACCCCTTGTCTCCTACTCCATCAACTTCTTCAGCTATGAAGACTCCAAAGAACACAGAAGAAGACCCTGATGACCCTGAATAAGCAGATGAAGGAAATATCCAAATGAAGTATTCCTTAGATTACTTGTACAGCCTGAAAATAGTAGCAGTAACAGAAAATTACCTATAAGAACCTAAGTCAATATAGGTACTGTCTGATAATTTGACACCTGTCCTGTCTCATGTGAGTTAAATTAATGGAAATTTGTTTTATATAATTAGCACTATTTCTAGGTACCTAATGGCTGCACCTTTCACAGCTGAATGGTCATTTTTTGCTTTTGACTTACAGACTGTGTGTAAATAACAGGTTTATTTTTATACTGACAGGCTGACAGTTATAAATAAACTGTATCTCTTGTTAGGTGTGTTCACAAAGCATGTGTGAAGAGTGACCGTCTCATCATGTTTGTCCATCTGTTCACATGGAACAACCCAACTCCTACTGGATGGATTTTTATAAACTGTTATATTTGTGAATTTCTACTAAAATTTGTCAGTGCATTCTGATTTGAGTCGAAATCAGATATAAATAGCAGATTTTTCACAAATACCTGCGTATATTTATGCTATTGGTTTATGTAAATTGTGACTGTGTTCTCTGTGAGGTGCGAGTTATGCCCGAAGAAACATTCGACAGTCTAAAAGTAACACCTGAGATAAACTAGTTTGTCTCTGTGGCATTACAGTTCATGATCTACACATAACAGTTGAGCATATTGGACTCCAAATCTGTTGCTAAGAGACAGAGAAAACTTGCAGGACAATAACAGACTGAAACAGGAATTTACACCCTGTGGACATTTCCCAACTTGTTGGGATATGTCAGGTGCACACAGCCATAGGTGCTGGCTCATGTCCAAACCATGTCACCCATGTGTATAGTTACTTACTGCAATGGCCTGCCTCATATATGTTTCAATTTCAACATGACACTTCAGTTCCATGTTAATGTTATCTTTTAGGTCTGTTAGTTGACATTCTAGTTTCTTTTCAGACTGACGAAGTCGTGCAGCATTCTGTTCCTCACGTGCTCTCTCCCATTTAGACACATACTTGAATTTCAGATCATTTGTGAATAATGTGTCATGAATTTCATCCTGTTGAAGGAATGGAATTTATTGTGAAATCCGTAATTACTCACAGTTACAGTCTACTGTCCTTATATCATAAAGGAATTATTTTGTCTGTGTATGAGGTTTTCAGGTTCTCATTGTGTTGAATATTAACATGTGGCCTAATTGTGGCGCCATTTAGTTGCGTAGATACCATTATAATTTTGGCATATATGTCACACTATGTGTCACCATCCAAATCATATCCATGTGGCTTACTCTTAATAATTTTTCAACAAATGGATGAAACTAAGGAGAACTTGCAGATGTACTGAGTTTCACCGTGTTAAAAACGCAAATCTGCGTCACCCGTCTGCAATGTGTTAATACCACTGTGGTAACTGTGGGAATTTGGTTTTGACATTTCGGGTCCTGAAATTTATGCTGTAGATCTTTAAAAATTATGCAGCCTTCTCTGAACAGAAGTGCATATTTAATGTGGTGGTAGTGGCGGCGGCAGTGGCGGCAAGAAAGATTTTAAAGATAAATACTTTGACTTTAACACTGTTTGAATGCAACCGCAAACAGGTATTTTTACCTGTGCTGGCCTGCGTATCAACCTCACTGTATTTACATCTCAGAAACTTAGAATGTATTACAGATACTACAGTGATAATCCTTACTTTGAGAGAAGCAATAATGTCATGTTTGTCATTTATTTTATCCATGCCTTCCTTAAATTCTTTTTTTGATAGGAGATGAAGTCTTTTAATTTCCTTTACATTCCTCTCAACCATACTTAAGAGCTGTGCCTCTTCATTTTGTTTCTGTGCCTCCAACTGTAATATTTCAACCAACGTTTTGAAGGAATTTTTAAACCTGAGTTCATCCAGGATCGTTTGTAGAATTTCTTCAAGGTTTCCTCTGCAAAACAACAAATACAATGAAGAATTCAGTAAAATTTCACCACACTTATTGTTTAGGTATATTTCATGTGTTACTATTAGAAGGCAGATCTTTTCAACCAATGAAACCCTTTACACAAGCAATCTGTTGTCAGTACAGCTTCTTTGTACTCAATAAGCAGTACATTCAAATCTTGGCTGAGAAACAGGGTAGCCTGACTTGTGTTTTTGGCTCTCCATAGTCTTTGCATATTTTTGGATAGTACCTTAAAATATGACATTACTGCTTTTTTGTACATCCTTTCAGTTATCAATCAGCTGACCAGCTGTTGCTATGTTACCTGTCTGTGTCACACCTCCCCATTTCAAACCATCACTGTTGGAAATTATAACAGTCAAAAGAAAGAATTCATGGTGTCAGAAAGAAAAATTCAAAGAATTTCTTTGTGCATTATGACAACAGTTGGTACAGTTCAGTAAGGGGCATGCGGTGGCGCAGTTGGTTGAGGCACTGCGCTACAAGCCAAAAGGTCGCGGGTTCGATTCCCGATGGTGTCTTTGGAATTTTTCATTGACATAATCCTTCTGGCCGCACTATGGCCCTGGGATCGACTCAGCCTCTAACAGAAATGAGTAGCAGCAATGTTTCCTGGGGGTAAAAGCGGCCGGTGCGTAGGGCTGACAACCTTACCACTTTCATGTGCCGATTGTCTTGAAATCTGGGAGCCTCAACCTCCTGGAACCCTCAGGGCCTGTCCAGGCCTGTAATGGGATTGCTTTACCTTTTTACAGTTCAGTAAACATCAATATTTGACCCATTTATAACACATGTAATGTCAGTCTGTTTGAAATGTATTGTTGTTTTATCTTGGTCACATGTATGTGATCTTGTATCTTCAGAAGGCCAGACACATGACTTGCCACTCGATCCTAGATATACCCTCATAACGAATAAATTGAGACGTAATATCCGAGAAACATGGTAACCAAGAAATTGGTATATTTGTGCCCAGTCTAGTGATCTTGGAAGGTACTGACAGATTCTTGAGCAAGGACACCGTGAGAGAGGAGAGGCCACACTGTGTTTGTTGATTATGTTAATTTGCAACTCAAATATTTGTGTTACATGAGTTATTTCAGCATCTTAGAATACACATCACCTGTTATTTTAGCCTCTTACGAGAAAGAGTGTCCAATAATGTAGTTCTTTCAGGCACAACAAATTTTCACTTCAGGGTTACACAACCCCATCTCGGAAGGGATCGTGAGGACTGTCCAAGACCCATATGAATTAATTGCACTGATTGACGTTTCCTGAGAGGCTAAATTTAGCCTTGTCAGAAAATATGATGCTGTTAAAGAAGCCAGGATATATGTTGATCCAGTGCAACATGTCACTATTGTACTTCTGTCAGCCTGGTTGTTCATAAGTACTTTGTATACAAACAGATGGACCATTTGTACAGAACTCTGTACGTCATCATACCTGCAGTTTCCTGGACATTTGGTAAGTGGATTTACAAGTAATTAAGTTTCCCTTGAAAATATGGCAGATTTTATTTACCTTTTCTTTGGACACACTCTCATCCACGCCTGCAGGTTATATCTAAACATTCCCTGTAACCAATACTTGTCAACCAGGGTATTATAGATGGTATATAAATTTTGTTCTTTTAGCCATGACACTTGTCTGAAGTGGAAGAGGTGTATCAGGCATACTCTGTATAATTAAAGAGCCGAAGAGACAGTGAATGAATGAATAAACCTTATGCATTTTCCTTTTATCATGTGTTGTGTTTTGTTGATTACTGTGAATAAAGTTATGGTGGCCTTTTTCATTTGCCTTTTAGAATAAAGAACAATTTCATTTTCCCCAGACTGTATTAAGCAGTTAGTCCTTGTAACTGAGACATCATGTTTTGTTTGAGGTAGGAACTGAGCATGAGGAAGACTGAAGAAAAACTGGATGGAAGGTACAAGGAAGGCCGTGAATGAAAGAAACCTAAATGAAGGCCAGTGGGAAGATAGGAAACAATGGAGTTTTGATGTTGAACAACATAGAAAAATGTTTTGAAACCGGAAAAAAAGTGTGTGTGTGTGTGTGTGTTTGTGCGCGCGCGCGTGCATGTGTGTGTGTGTGCATGTGTGTGCGCGCGTGTGTGTGTGTGCGTGCGCGTGTGTGTGTGTGTGTGAGTGTGTGTGTGTATATATTCAGATAATTATTCAGATATAATGCATAGCCAGATGGGAGATGAGTGTATGTTGTGGGTTACCTCTTCTACATACCGGTCTCTTGGCAGCATTGTGATCTTGGAATCTCTGAGAGGCTCTGCTTCTCCATCTGTTTCTTCAAATTCCATCCCTCCGTCTGAAAATCTGGCAGTTAACCTTTAAAAGACTTGTGTAAAACACTAAAATTCATTGTATGTGTTTAAACAACAAGGAAATTTACTGCACTTTAAGACATGCTGCATGATTTGTTTTATTTTCCACAAAATGTGATATAATGCATGATTTTATAATTTTTTGTTCCACTAATACTCACATTTTTCATAAAAAATTTGCTAAAATTTAAATACCAACTGGTTGGATAAAGGTTAAACTCATCACAAAAGTTATCATTACAATTTTATAATTAAAATTAATAAAAAAGTATCACCACAAAGCATACTTACAGAAATATAAAATATTTAAGAAATCGGCTATGGATATTATCCCTTGGATACTGAAATTTATAACACTGCTATTGTAATTGGTGTACTGCTTGTGGTATGATATCCATGTATGTCCATTTGCAAATCAGAAACACTTAACAGATTTGTTATAAGTTTAGCGTGAACATTATACCATTGCAGGCTGCACGAATTTCTGCATTTCTTAATTCTTTATTAAGATACTGATCTTATGATTTTGTGTGTTGCTGTTCAATCAAAGCCTTATGTTTCAGTTTGACAGACCACTTTACTGGCAATGCAGTTATACACTGAATGTGTACTACTTGTTTTGGCATGTGTTGTCTTCAGGTATGTGAGCAGTGCTATCATTAAGGCAGTGTGCTAAAACTATTCATGGTAAAAATAGTTCAAAACTGAAACTAGATTTATGTGTATTTATTCTTAATAGTCATGTACTTTTCTGCCACCAACATAAAAGAAGGAATGCTTTTATATTACAGTCTATAAAGCAGTATTATGAATTTCTCAAGGACATTTTTGCATCAGCAAGTTTGTTGTTTCATGACCTTGACAATGTTGTCTTATGTCTATAAATACATACAATAATGATGCACCTATCTCATTGGAGATCACAGTGTGCAGAAAGACTTAGGTCACATGTAATGCTGTAATGTGCTTCTTATGGCATAGTTGCATAACTGCCCTGTTATACTGGTATATTCTGTTATGGTCATCTTAAATTAACCTTATCTGTGGCTTGAAGCTGTTGTTAGATTTATTACATATCTAAAACATACAGCATACCATTAAAGTTATTCGTGTCTGTGTATTAAGACCAACAAATGCACTAATGTTAAGAGTATATTTTTACACACAATTTATCATAAGTCTGTCATGTTGCGATATAGCTTGATCATCTTCAGGGAGTTACTGAATATCAGTACAGCATATATTAAACATAGATGGTTTATTAATATATTAAAATTTGTGCATGGAATGTTTGTAGATATTATAAAATTTGTTTGTAATGATGTAGAACTGGTTCATGAAATGTGGAGGTTGTAGTTTTATAGATTTTTACAATGGTTCATGTCAGGATCATCTTCAGGGAGTTACTGAATATCAGTACAGCATATATTAAACATAGATGGTTTATTAAATATATTAAAATTTGTGCATGAAATGTTTGTAGATATTATAAAATTTGTTTGTAATGGTGTAGAACTGGTCCATGAAATGTGGAGGTTGTAGTTTTATAGATTTTTACAATGGTTCATGTCAGGAGGATGTTAAGTTTATGTTTTGGTAGCCACACTAGTGCATTTGTTGGATGTATTGTGTGAATTATACAGCATACCTATTTAGACTTTTGGCAATATTAGTGAGTACAAGAATTATGTTTTTTTTATCCACATATTAGTTGTCATTTTTATTTGAACAAGTATGTAAAGATTGTATTTAAATGTTTAATTCAGTAAAGATTATATTTAAATACACATAAATCTAGTTTTAGTCTTAAATTATTTTTTACAGTGAATAGTTGTAATGCATTGCACAAATATAATCTTGTTCACACAGCTGAAATGACACAACTGTTAAAATGCATACTGTCTGTTATGCATAATTTTGTTATCAGTAAATCTGTGAGGTTGAATCAAACTCACAGTCCAGCACTTCAGCCTTTGTCTGTACACAGTCCCATTGTTATTACTCAGTTGGTTAATGTTGCTTCACTCAGCACAAAGAATTTACAACTTAAGAATTCATATACCTATCTTTGAGGCTCCTGTAGTGAATGTCAGAAGGCACAGTTGTTCTTTTGTTTGATTTCCCCAAAATTTGCAGCTGAGCAACGCAATCTTCTAATAAGGACATAACACCAGTCCTTTCAAGCTTTGAAAGTTCAGTATTTTGAAGAGATGAATACATGTCCTCTGATCCTTCAAATGAACCAGGGAAATCCTTATAGATCTTTCTTGCCATTGTATATTCTACCTTCATGCCCATATCAGCCATTTTCATTTGTGTAGTTCTTCCTGATGTATGCCTTTCCTTATCTGTAGTATCTGTTAATGGAATTTAAACATTTGATTTTCAGTTCCTTGTAAAACCTGTATAGGTGGTAACCATGCAGCAACTCTTCAGTCTTTGGTCACCTTCACATTCCTGGTCATCCAAAGCATTTGCATTACACTTCCTCTTCCATGTATTATATCACTCTCATTTTCAGATACATTCACATTTTACTTATGTTCTAATGAAGTAACAGGTCTTCTGTGTGGTCCACCACCATTGATACCTTCAATAACATGACCTCTAACATCAGTTGTTTTATAATTCTGCTGGCACGAGTGAAAAATAAGGGCACTGTGTACGTTGGGAGCACTTGTTTGCTTGTTTATGGAAATATAAAACATACAATAATAAAATTCTCTTCTGATGGATGTCCATGTTAAATAAAATGTTATCTTTGTAAATAGAAATAGATAGGACTCTTCTTTTTATTACAAAAAATAGGTACACACACTATGAGCAGTATAAACAAGAATAATACTGTGGGTGTGTGTCCTGCATAGTTGCTAAGCAACACACACATTACACAAAAATAAGGTTGTTAAATCAATAGTGCCCAGAGTGTTATAATCTTACACATATTGATTGTCCTGTTGCAAAATGCAGTTAAATGTTCACAACAAATTTATTTCATTAGCTGATGCTCGTATTCCAGGGAAATAAGTTGACTCTCTAGCTGACAGCATAGAAGTTTATCATAATCATACAAACGAGAGTGCACGCAGTGGCAACTTTTCTGTTGTGGCAACAGAAAAGTTGCTGGCTGATGCGGCCTGACCCATTCTCGAGGCAACAGAAAAGTTGCTGATAACGATAGGACGCACATGTTTCAGTCTGTCCATGCGCACTGGCAACTAAAAAGTTGCTTGCTAACTGCAATAAGATGCACAAGCCTTGTGTCTTGAGCCATATGGCTATGTCTATCGTACAGGACATAGAAACGTTAATATGGGAGGTGGAGAGAAAATCACTTTCATGTAATAAATAATTGAAAGAATACAGGGACAGAAATCTGAAGGCTAAATTGTGGTACGAAGTTTGTGAGTCAGTCATCACGAACTGGAGTGAGCTTCCAGCTGAACAGAAATCAGAAAAAGGTAGGTTAATTTTCTTGTTCATGTTATTGGGGATCATGCTGATGATGTTAATATATTGGGCAGAAGCGTACATACTATAAAAAAACAGAGGCTTTAGTAGCTGCTAGTGAGATTGGCCTAGAAGTAAATGCTGAAAAAAGTACATGGTCATGTCTTGAGATTAAAATGCAGGACGAAGTCACAATATAAAGAATGATAATAGTTCCTTTGAAAGGATGGAACATTTCAGATATTTTGGAAAAAATCTAACGAATCAAAATTCTATTCAGGAAGGAAGTAAGTGCAGATTGAAGTCACAGAATGCCTGCTATTGCTCGGTGCAGAATCTATTGTCTTCCAGTTTGCTATTCAAGAATATAAAGATTAAGGTATACAAATCTACAGTTTTCCTGTTGTTTGGTAAGGGTGTGAAACTTGGTCAAAATAAAAAAAAGACCACCCGGCTCCCACTGCTAACGCACTCTCTAAACTGTCACACGTGTAATCCGACTTTGAAAAGGAAACGGAGGGACAATTTTAGTGACATAAGAGAATGTATTTTCGGAAACAACTGATTTATTTTCATGAAAGAAATGTCCGTGCTGGCAAGAAACAATTGTTACATTTTACCATACTACCAGGGAACTGACCCTTGCGGCGAAGTGAAATACTTTGCGAAATACTCTCTTACTGCCAGTCTCTCTTGTGGTGGTACAGATAGGCGTAGTCGAGTATTTTCGTAAGTAATTCGTGGCCCAACAAGCACTAGCAGGTTATCAAAACTTCCTATACTCATTTTGAAGTAGTTGACACATTTTCCTCGGCAGTTTCTTAAATCATACAATTAAAAAAACTGCCCATTTAGAAGTCTTGTACTGACTACTGGATGTACCCAGTGTCGCTTTTGCGTCGATCTTTCCTAATTCTAAGCAGATCAGCACATACACATGCTGCCTGTCTAAAGTCCACTCCGTACTGAGAGAAAAAAAGTTGCCTGTGCATGCAACTATTTAGTGGCATTGCGTGTACTTCACAGCAACTTTTTTTATCACCGCAACTTTTTAGTTGCCAGTGCGCGCCTAGCCTTAGGTTAAAGGTGAAAAGTACAAACATTATAGATAGGAAAATGTTTTGTTGTATTGTGTAAGTTGAATGTCATTCTGTCCTTATAATTGTTAAGATAGTGCGGTACCATTGAACTTATGCAGATTTTTAAATTTACAATGGCCAACTACGGAACAGTAATTATACAATACAAATTTGTCACTTCCATGAGGGGAAATGGTGTATCTTTCCTTCTCTAGTAGGGTCATAATGGCGTGAAAGAATGTGGAAGGGGAAATGGTGTATCTTTCCTTACGAATCTTAGTTCAGCAGGGTCAAAATGGCGTGAAAGAACGTGGAAGTCGTGTAGGTTGTGTGCAATGAGTCGTAATAGTGATAGCAGCGGCTGGCAGTCGTATCTTAACTAGTACGTTTGCGGGGAAATGATTATAGGTGCAAGAAGTATAAAACGAATACTGATCTTAACAGTTAGTGTCATTGTTGGTATGTAGCATTAGTCACCACAGTTGTTACCCGACAGTCGAAAAGAGAGTTATTTCGATTAGGTCGCTGTGATCCGATATGCATTTAATTGTAATTGTAATTGTAATTTATTTACTTTCCATGTATCACATACAGGTATAAATACCACAGATTTGGAAACAGTCCTGTATTATCAAAATAAAATTTACAACAAACACATGCCCTTTGGACAATAGTCAAAGTCTCCCACCATTCCATTCAATTCTATGTACTATTCGATAGTGACAATACCATTAGATCCAGATTACAATTAACCTCTAAAGTAATATGTATACATAATAAAATTCCATAATATACAGATTCAAATTGTATTTTCTTTACATTCGTAGTATTCCTCAACAGAATAAAAAGCATGTTGATGCATAAACCTTTTTAATGAGGATCTAAAAGATGATGAGTTGTGATCTAACGTTTTAAGATATTGGGGAAGATGGTTATAAGCTTTAATACCAGATATACATG
>Ga0268261_10004523_pt1 | contig 10434 bp, 8 predicted proteins | sample TergutNc150P1_FD_190353 | JGI IMG/M metagenome (GOLD analysis project Ga0268261, IMG submission 190353) | Nasutitermes corniger P1 segment gut microbial community from laboratory colony in Florida, USA - Nc150 P1 (SPAdes) (version 2) | ecosystem: Host-associated > Arthropoda: Insects > Digestive...
CTTAACCCTTTAAAGACGAAGCGCAGACCGCTTTATTTAAAGACCCAGTCCGTACCGCGCTGTAAACACTTTTCATCTCGGTTATAAAAACCAATCAGTTTATGGTGTAAGTGGCACAAGTCGCTGTTTATTCTCATATAAATACAAAACACATAAATACAGTGTGGGCAGAGCATACAATTGTTGAATGTTAAACTGTTGGTGCATCACGTAACCAGTAGGCTTTAAAAGGTTAAATTATCATATTAATTACAAGTAACCGAACTAAATTAAAACTACGACTCACATGAAATGACAGTGACCAAACTACAGTGTAGAAACTGTGTAGAAGTTCTGAGGTACGTAGCAAAAATATATGCATGTAGCATACCATTAACCACAACAGACCTCACTATCCCTGCTGATGCCATTAGCTGCCAAAGCACATCTAACGAAAGGACAGTTGAGACGTTGAAAGGCAGCGTTGAACAAAGTAAAGTGTCTGAGATTTTGATCTGGAACATTGAAGGCTGACAGGGTCCAAAAGGGTACGGCAAAATTTTGATGTATTGTAGACATGGTGTAAATAAAAATACCCCCCCCCCCCCCCCCCCCCGTGGGTAGCAGGTTAGAATACTCCCATTGTGGCTCTGCACGGGTCCTCACAGGCGATGAAGAGTCATTTCCCCATGACACAGGGTACCCATGATAGATGGTGTCAAATAAGGAAGGCGAAATACAGACACTGCCTGGAGCCAGTGCTGGGCACAGCAGTATGCGGGACACCGGTCACAGGGCGCTAGGGAAGCGGGCCCCCGTCATACAACAAGCAACAGCCCAATATGAATATGGGGATGTGGAGAACCAGGTAAAGGCAGTCGAACAGTACGCCTCTCTATCTGCTAGCTTCTCGCTTGATAGAAGGACTGCTCGCAGAAGTGATTATTTCACACAACCATTTACCATGGTAAATGGTTGCGTGAAATGAACATTGAGGTAATGCGCACATACTGCTACATTAACCAGTACAAAGACAACCCAACGGGAAGGAGACACTCTTTTCATGCTGAATATACTGAGCAGCATCCAGAGCTACGTCTTACAGAACAAATTTTGTAGATAGGAAAACAGATAAAACGGTATATTTCAACAGACCTGATATAGTGCTCATAAGTAGAGAGAATCAAAACAGCACTTGTAATAGATATAGCAGTTCATTTGATCCTTATCCTTCCCAGAACTGAGGCAGAGAAAATTACAAAATATGGAAAATTGGCCCTTGAAGTCAAAAATATCTGGAAGCTTAACATGTCAGTATACCGTTAAGCATCCCAGCAGAAGGAGTGGTCACCACAACTTCCTAAAATATCTACAGAATACAGGTTTAACCAAAAACATCTTAAAAGTGGGGAAAAAACATAGTACTATTACAAGCGTGTCATATAGCACACAAATCCCTAGGACATGCCTCTTGACCTTAGGGGATAGGATGAATTTCCTTCCCCTGACAGAGCCTAATCCCACTGACAATCTGGGCTAGATGAAAGTTTTCAAGCGCACAGAGGCTGTGAAGTGTGATTAAGTCGATGATGATGATGATGATGATGATACAAAACTGCGGTGGTACACACGAACTCAGTCATTATAGTGACTGCAATATGCATTGCATAACCAGGATTTGGTTTGTGGCACGTGTATGGGATTTTCTCATCTCCAGAACTCTCCTGACTGTCTCTGGGGCACATGCATCCTCTTATTCAGTGGGTGGTGGGGCCTTTTCTTTTTTTTTTTTGGTGGGGGAGTAAAGCAGTCGGGGCCTAAAGCTGACCACTCACCTCCCCCTAGTGTCAAGGTTAAGAATGAGCAGTGCTTCACCTCCGTTCCACCTTATTTGCCTTCATAATGTGGACAGGGACAACTTTACCTTGTTTGCTGTTTGCACCAGTATTATGGAGTGTGACAGCAGTGGTTACTGATGTAATGAAAGGCAGAGCTGAATGGGCAGACAATCATCTGCACAGTTGTAGGTGGGTGGGAGAAGCAACTGACTAGCCACATTGTTGTGTGCCAGTTCATCAGAACCTGTCACTAAAGTATGGCCTTGAAAGGTCAAAATGCTGTACCAGATCATCATTTGAACCATCTGTTCCAAAATCGCTGTGCTGTTAAAACCATACTAATGAACCTTTAGGTTCCAGGAATGTTCTTCATAGCTGGGCAACTGTGCCACCCAAATTAATCATTATTATTGTTATTTGTAGCGGTTCGCTGGTGGCGTACGGCAAGCTGCAGGGTCTGCTGGACTCAGCCCCACTGTTGCTTCCAGGCCGACATGCCATCAATCTAGGACTTGGTGCAGCCAATGTTGGAGCAATGGCTATGTACTTCCTGGACCCCTCCATGTCTGTAGGACTGTCCATGCTCGGTGCCACGACTGCTCTGTCCACCATCATGGGCGTCACATTGACTGCAGCTATTGGAGGTGTGCTTTGTTTTCTGTCACTCAGTTTGCCAGACATGCTTTAAGACTGGCATTTTCGCTGTACTTACAGGAAGCCCTTGTTGTACATTGCCCTGTACAACATTGTTGTGACGTATTGTTGACAGATATACTGGCCAAAGGTTCAATGAATGTTGCCCGGACTGGGGTTAGCATTGTTCTTACTGGCAGCTGGTGGATCTTCAAAAGCCAGAGTCAGACACTAACCTGTTTTTGTCTGTTGTTATGTGCACAGCAAACCTTAATGCTGTTATGTGGTCTATATCTTTTTCTTTAGCACTGCATCCTGTATTCCGAATACACTTCATGTGCACCAGTACTGTTACAGCGGTGTGTACAGAGCTGGGCATAAGCTTCGGCTGGAGTGGACTGATAATTGCGAAGGATTCACAGAAGTTGTTTGTGTGTAAATCTTGGACATAACTAGACACTTCAGGTTTCATTGATTGGAGCACAGTAGTCTACATAGTTATTGTTTATTTGTATAATGTTTATTTTTTTCATTATGTTTGTGTTACATATATATATATATATATATATATATGTATATATTAATAACAAAAGTGTTATGCATACTGCATGTATGTAGCCATGTAGTAGTGCAGTAAAGGTAGGCTGGGAATGTTGAGATGCAGTGCTCCATTCTACATTGTTTCATTGTACCTTGCAATTCTTAGGCATGCCCAAACATTGCACAAGGGCTTTCTTATCACATGTTATGGCATATAACCGTCCTACTAGCTAGTTAGGACTGTTGCTCTATACACAGTCATCTCCATCCTCCTGTCATTTCCTCTCTCTCTGGTCCAGATATTCCCTCAGCGCTGTGTTCTCAAACACCCTCAGCCTATGTTCGTCCATTAATGTGACAGACCAAGTTGTGCACCCGTATGGGACAATAGGCAAAGTTACAGTTATGCGTATTTTAGTCCTCATATTTTTGGAAAGCCAACAGGAATACAAAATACTAGACTTTGTGATAAGTGGTATTCTGCAAATCGGAAAGTGCTGCATGTTTCTTTAGAAACAGATACGTTGCATTTATTAATGTACACTCTTGAACAGTATGAGCAGGTTTGACATTATGTACTGTGTGCGGTGTCTACGCACGCGCACACGCGTGTGTGTGTGTGTGTGTGTGTGTGTGTGTGTGTCTTATCAGGCAGTGTGGTGACAACACCATCCAATAAGAAACACGCCAGCACACACTACATGGACTAGATCCTTTTGGATCATACATGAAGAATTCAGATGTTTCTATGAATCCTTGATGTTTAATTTTATATATAACCTTGGACTCTGTCGCCTACCGCTTCATCTGCAGTCAGTTCTGAAGTCAGCCATTTTGTAATTTTATAATTCTGACATTTTATTAATGTTATATCAAGAGTGTTGTGTTGTGTTGCTACTCGCAAACCTTTTTGTTTTGGATTCCCTGAGGATGGTACCATGATGTTGAAACATGTAGCAGTTTTAAAAGTTATGTATGATTTTCAGTCTTTGTATGTGCGTTTGTTGGTTGCTGTAATTAATGATGTGAACAGGGACTGATTGCAGTTGGCTGCACTGTGTTCACAGGTGCTGACATGCCTGTCGTCATCACTGTGCTCAACAGCTACTCAGGCTGGGCTCTTTGTGCCGAAGGGTTTATGCTCAACAATAACCTCATGACAATAGTTGGTGCTCTCATTGGTTCATCAGGTGCCATCTTGTCCTACATCATGTGCAAGGTTTGCTATATCTCTGACGTTTCCTCAGTATGTCAAGAAATGTCCTACCTTGTACCGAATCAGATGGTTTGTTACCATCTGAGGTTAGAGGTTCTGGCAGCAGTGTTTCTGAAGGTCCAGGTCTTCTGGTGTGTGATGCAGTGTTGTTGGTTGTGTACGTCCTCAAGTGTGGGAAGTGTGTAGTGCCCTCATCCCAGCACCACAGCATTACATCCCAGAAGGCTTGAGCCAGATGAATCCAGTGAACATACTCGCACTGTACTCGCATTTTGGTATTGTACTGTCATTACAGTGCACATACTCGCACTGTACTGTCATTACAGTGCACATACTCGCACTGTACCGTCATTACAGTGCACATACTCGCACTGTACCGTCATTACAGTGCACATACTCGCACTGTACCATCATTACAGTGCACATACTCGCACTGTACCGTCATTACAGTGCACATACTCGCACTGTACCGTCATTACAGTGCACGTACTTGCACTGTACGGTCATTATAGTGCACATACTCGCACTGTACCGTCATTACAGTGCACATACTCGCACTGTACCGTCATTACAGTGCACATACTCGCACTATACTGTCATTACAGTTCTCCCAAGTTGAAAAATTTGAAAGCCTGAAAACCTTTAAACCCAAGCTTCTTAGTTCGTTCTAAAGTCAATTTCAATCCAATATCTGCCCCTCTCTACTCCTCGGTACTTTAGAAAGGATCTGTTTTGGACAGTTGTTGTAGTCATATACTTAATGTATATTGAAATCCTGTATGTAAATATATGATCTGTATTTTGAATTGTTGTTTTCTTTTACATAATCTTGGTTATCTCTAGTTTGTTTACAGTAAGTGACCATTAATTTTGTGTGTTCTGCAGGCTATGAACCGGTCACTGATAAATGTAATCATGGGCGGTTTTGGAACATCATCAACTGGTACTGGGAAACCCAAAGAGATTACCGGCACTCACACAGAGGTGAATCTAGATGGTGCTGTGGAACACATTATGAATGCCAAAAGCATCATCATCACACCAGGTACAAACATCACATTCACCAAACGCTACACAGTTCACCTTACTTGTGTATCTAAGCAAATACAATCAGTGGCAATAGCAGCAATAGGGTGAGCCTTTGTGGGCTTGTTCCATCATACATATTGGTCTGTCCATCTTTATCATGGTCAGCTGGGGAGTGGTCTTAACACATGTTATGTCTACTTGCATCTCTAACCCGCAATTATATTTAAATTCCGTATTTGTGTGTGTGTGTGTGTGTGTGTGTGTGTGTGTTTTAGTTTACAACTGATGTTTGTAAAGTATTGAAACATCAGTTGTAAAAGGAGTTATATTTCATCAGCTTGGAGGAAACTAACAAATGTAAATATAATTTGTACATTAATATTTCAGATTTTTCAATTATTATTACTTTTCTCTGCATGTTGTTGAAGTGTCAGTGACCTGATGATGGCCAGAACATGCCATCAGCTGTGCAGTGTATACAGCATAGTGTGTGAAATGGAGGCTGGGTGAGTTCCAGAATCAATCTGGACATTTTTTAAGAGAGAAAAGTCTTCTGCCTCTGCTGGGAATCGAACCTTGGATCATCCAGCCCATATCCTAATCACTATATTGACTTATCCATCCCAGCTTCTGAACAAATCAGTTGTCAATTCCAGCAGTAAATTTATGATTGCCTGCTCCAAGTTAAAATGCTTCCCTGTTGCTAGGGTATGGTCTGTGTGTTGCGAAGGCCCAGTATCCCATTGCTGAGATGGTGGAAACACTGAAGAAGAAGGGCAAGAAAGTGAGGTTTGGCATTCATCCGGTTGCTGGTGAGTGATGTCTGATTACTGACTACTGTTACTTGATCAGTAAATTAAAACCAAATATGTACACCAAGCTTGGTATTACTCAACTGTTTTATTCCACCTCGGCCTTCAATATTTAAGATTTACACCTATGATTGCAATCTGTTGTAATGGCTAGGTTGGGCCAGAACATGTTGAATACATATTACAAACAGTTGGGTAGTCCTTGCTCTGTACATAATGCCTGCTACAGGTGAGAATATTTTCTTTTCCTGCCTGCTGTCTAAAAACACAGACATTAAAATATACAGAACTGTCATGTTACCTGTTGTTTTGTATGAGTGTGACACTTTGTCATATTATGGAAAATACTGCAACAGAATATGTCTGAGGGCACAGACTGACAGTGTTTGAATATGTCTGAGGACAGAGACTGATGGTGTGTGATTATGTCTGAGGACAGAGACTGACAGTGTCTGAATATGTCTGAGGACAGACTGACGGTGTCTGATTATGTCTGAGGACAGAGACTGACAGTGTCTGAATATGTCTGAGGACACAGACTGATGGTGTCTGATTATGTCTGAGGACAGAGACTGACAGTGTTTGAATATGTCTGAGGACAGAGACTGACGGTGTCTGATTATGTCTGAGGACAGAGACTGACAGTGTCTGAATATGTCTGAGGACACAGACTGACAGTGTCTGAATAGGTCTGAGAACATGGACTGACAGTGTCTGAATATGTCTGAGGACATGGACTGACAGTGTCTGAATATGTCTGAGGACATGGACTGACAGTGTCTGAATGTCTGAGAACACCGACTGACAGTGTCTGAATATGTCTGAGGACATGGACTGACAGTGTCTGAATATGTCTGAGGACACGGACTGACAGTGTCTGAATATGTCTGAGGACACGGACTGACAGTGTCTGAATATGTCTGAGAACACAGACTGACATTGTCTGAATGTGTCTGAGAACACTGACAGTGTCTGAATATATCTTAGGACACAGACTGATGGCCTCTCAGAACAGGGAGGTGAGGGGACAGTTTGGGTCTGAAGGGCCGGCCATTTGCACACCTGATGTACTGGACAGATGTGCAGTTGATTTGTCATTGTACGCAAAGCTCTGCCATTGTTATACTGTTATATTGGTTTATTTGGCAGACATTTGCTCTGACATATGCTTGTGAAATATTTGTCTGGTCACTGTTATCACATTCCCACATCTTGTTTACTTAGCTACCCATCATACAAGATCATACTGATTGTCCAGCTACCCATCATACCAGATTATACTGATTGTCCACATTAGCCACTAGTATAATTGAATCATGGAAATGCAACAGCAAGTTTTGAAGTGATAAGTAAACAAATGTTAGTGATTTCTTTGACTTATATCACATTTACTGACAGTCAGCAGGAAATGGACAAGTGGCTAATACTGTATATTTGCAAGTGCACTGTTTCCACAATGTGGCAAGTTTCCATAACTGGCAAGTGTGTGTCAAATGTAGAAGTTGTGGAAACATGGCATTAGATGGAGGAGTGACAAGAGGATGGAGAAAATTGCATAAAGATAAAATCAAGGAAGCTGATAAAGGCAGGGAATGTAGAGCACAAGGGAGAGACCGTATGTTTGTACAGAATTGTGGTTGGGGAAACCTGAAGGGAAATGACCTTTTGTAAGACCAAGTCCATAGATGGTAGGAAAGTTCAAATTTGAGTTACTGGCTCATATGGCTCAGATTTAAGACTGGTGGCAGGCTGTTTTGCCCACAGTAATGAATTTCGAATTTCCCAGAAAGGCAGGGTGTGTCTTCATACCTGAGCAAGTGTCAGCTTGTCACACAGGGCCTGAAGTAGATTTGTTTTATACTGTCTCTCAAAATCATAAATTTAAAAGCAGATTTTAACTAACACAACGGGGATGTCACACCTCAAAGTTACTGTGTCTCAGCTGACATCTCAGTAACAGTCATAGTTAGGTTTGTGTTGCCTCTCACTGTCTCTCTCTTTTCCTCTTTCTTTTACGCTTTTGTGTGTGTGTGTGTGTGTGTGTATGCCCCAGTAGAATCACCTATCTTGGAACTGTGCAGGGCGAATGCCTGGGCAGCTGAACGTGCTGCTGGCAGAAGCGGGCGTGCCGTACGACGATGTCCTTGAAATGGATGAGATAAATGACGACTTCCCTGAAACAGACTTGGTGCTAGTGATTGGGGCTAATGACACTGTCAACAGTGCTGCTGAGGATGACCCCAACTCCATCATTGCCGGAATGCCTGTCCTCAGAGTTTGGAAGGCTAACCAGGTACCTGTGTTCAGTACATTAGATTAGAGCCCTTCAGAATGGTTGCCATACAGTATATACATTTTACTACACCAGTACAGGTTTTTTTTGCAGACGGTCTGGCCGAGTACCATTCGTATTGACTTTTTTTTTATGTACATGTTTGCTGAGTGACATACCGTACATGTGCGTTACTTTTCTTTTTTAATTTAATATTCATGAATCCATGCATCGCAGTATGAATCAGTAGAAATAACCAACAAGATGCAACCTTGTAATAGAATTTATTATTCCAAAATTTATTGAAGGCTCAACATGTTTCGAGCAGCATACCGCTCATCATCAGGAGCTCCAAACTGTATTTGCAGCCTCTGGTTTATATACACATTAATATAAATTTTGGAATAATAAATTCCATTACAAGGTTGCATCTTGTTGGTTATTTCTACTGATTCGTTACTTTTCTTATTTGTAAAACTCTGAACGCCGTACCAGTATGTTGTGATTGTCTACCCTGCAGCTTGGGCATCATGCTGATACACTGTACATGGTGCACAGCTTGTGTAAAAGTACGGTGCTGTACCGATATATATGGCATTACATATTTTGCATGTGTTACCGTTGTTTTTGGTAATTAAAAAAATGTGATGCATGTGATACTGGTCTTCTCTTTCTCCTCCTTTGCTGGTATTTCTTGGCCTCAGCCAGCATTGCTGTTGTTCTGAATGAAGTAGAATGTGAAAGATGGTGACATCATGTGTGGGAGGAGAGAGAAACCGTGGCTGTCAGGTGTAGCCACTGCCACCAGCCAGCTCTCTGCACTTTGGCTGCCAACTTGCTACAGCCAGCTTGTTTTCTCTTCAAGTCTTCACTTTTGTTGCTTCCACAAATATCTGCCATTGCTTGTCCGTAATGTCCCTGTGGTATAGATGCAACTTCCATTCTTTTCAGGGTATAAACATGGTACTATGTTTTACTATATGCACAGTCTTCTATCAGCAGCATCTGTTACGCACCCATAATAGTGGCTCATGCATGGTTGTGACAGTGTTAACCCTTTCCAAACCAATTTTTCTGCCAACCGCATACTCCCCAGCTCTTATTTGTTTTGGGCGGGAAAGAGGTTGGTGGATTACTTGTAATTATCCTACAGTTTTAAAAGAGAAAAACATAGAGAAACAGAAAGAGTACAACCTGCGCTATCTGTTGGCTAAAGTCCGTACTACATGAGGAGAAGCATCGGACAGGCTCCGACAGCGGGCGAACAAACGCAACAAAAACCATGTTGGACGTCTTCCAACATCGGAGCGAAACAGGAAAATCATACTGTTTGGCAAGGTCCGACATAGGATCAGAAAGGGTTAAGTCTCAGCATTTGATGTCACAAACCACAGTTGCTAAGAAACCAAGTAACCACTGACAGCTTGCAGTTGCATGAAGGTCACAGTGGAGCTACCTTAGTGATTCATTCACTCCATGAAAGATCAGTAATAGGGGCGTGGGTGTGCACTGGATTCATGTGGCTTAGGATAGGGTCTAGTGGTTAGCTTTTGTGAACGCCTTATGTACGCTGAACGGCAGGGAAGTTCTTGAACAACTGACTGCTGTAATTCTGAAGGAGAATTCCACTGCATTAAGTTGCAATTAAATGCTAATGTACTGTTGCTACATTTAATGTAATCACATATCTATTGACTGTATTTTCTCATTCCAGCCAAAGCTCATTCAAACAGTGTGCCTTTGTTGTGTGTTCATTGTGTTTTTATTTAACGAATAACCTGCATCTGGTCCCTGAAAATTTGGGTCTTCTGGCACTTGCACGTCAGTTTAGTGTCACTGTGTTGCCAGACAGTGCTGAATATTCGTTTTGAAAAAAACACATGTTGTTGGATGTGCAGTTCGTGACATTTCCAAGAATCATAGTGCCTCCATTGTCAGGGTCAAGCGGTCTATGATCCTTTGAAATGTCAGCAACTACTTGCCCAGCACAGTGGCTTCGGTGGTCTAGTGGTTAGCGTGCTGGCCTCTGGTACCCAAGATCGCGGGTTCAAACCCGACCGAAGCCGTCGGATTTTTTGGGCGAAAAAATCCTCAGCACACCTTCCTTCGGGGGGG
>Ga0268261_10004524_pt1 | contig 10434 bp, 7 predicted proteins | sample TergutNc150P1_FD_190353 | JGI IMG/M metagenome (GOLD analysis project Ga0268261, IMG submission 190353) | Nasutitermes corniger P1 segment gut microbial community from laboratory colony in Florida, USA - Nc150 P1 (SPAdes) (version 2) | ecosystem: Host-associated > Arthropoda: Insects > Digestive...
CATTACTTGTCTTTGGGCTTAACTACAACATCCTTACATTTTTATTTTTTTAAAAAATACCTGTTTCGACTACTTTCTATAATGCCTTCTTCGAAGTGGTACATAGGGCTTAACTGCTGGGTACAAAGGTCGAGATGGGCCCAAGTAAGGTGCTTACTACTAACGTCTAAGGAATGTTGAGAACGTAGCTTCCACTCCAGGGACTGTTAACCTAGGTTTATAGAATTCATTCTGTTCACCAGGCTCTTAAATTCTGTCCCTGAGAATCCTTACTAGTTCTTCACTTTCAAAAGAGGAATTCTTTCCGCAGCGGGGAAAAATATATCTTTCTTCAGAATGATATTTGTTCTGAATTTTGTATTGTGTTTCAGAAAGCCAGTGAAGGAAGGCCAGGAATTGTCTTCACAGCAACAGAAATTATATTCTCTTGTGAAAATATACAACACACATATAAGAGGAAATTTGTAAATAGATACATCGTGGAAATGCTTTTAAGAACCTTAATGTTAATAACGTGCAAGTAATATAGAAGTATCAGCAAGCGTTTTTCTAACTAAGAACACGCCTAAAGGACCCACTGTTACAAAGGGTCTGGAATTGCGTGAAGGAAATAAGAAGGCAACAGAAGGAAGCTTGGCTTTGAATATATGTTTTTCAATGTGTTTACGTATTTTTTCTTGTCAGATATAACCATAAGTGTAAATGGGAGAGAAAGAGGATCGTTGCCACCCTGAGCACAGCGTAACATCTGACTTAGTTGCCACAGGGCAGTTTATTTGCAGTCTCGATAGGAAAGTGGCACAATTATTTTTTGCTCATTTCAAAGTTGTTCAAAATTAAATCTCCACTCTTTATTTTAGAATCTTGTGTTTTTTTTATTTGTTGTGTTTGTCATAACCTGTGTCTGTATTTAGTTCTCATAACAAAGGAGGAATTCATATGACTGCGTTTATCTTCGCAAACTACATTTAAGCAATCGTTGTTCATAATAAAGCAAATGGAAAGAATAAGAGGCTGAGGATATGAGGTACAAGGGGATTTTGGGTAAGAAGAGACTGAGTGACTTATTTTTAAAAATGTTTGGAGTGAGAGTGTTTATGTTAACATTTACGCTAATAACTTAAAAATTACACACCATTGAATTGGGCATAAAAAGTGGTATGATGAAAATAGAATTTTAAAACGGGGATGATCAGTCGGGGTACTTAAGCACATAAAGGAGAATAATATTACTCTCAATAGATAAGCAGTATTAAATGCTAGGTGCATTTTTTAACATTCTGAATGATTAATTTTACGCAAACTAGGAAATGTCCAATCGACGCCGTCCAAAGATTCGAAGTATTGTTGCATGTTACCGCACTCCAAACAAAGTAATTTTTATTAATAATTAAGATGATGAAGAGTCACACTTAAATTTTTAAAGTAGAAGTGTAGTGTTTGTGAAGGATTTGCATTAACCCGGAAATTTTGTTCGTGCATTTCTAAGAAATAATAAGGTTAATATTAGAATTAATTACGAACACAGCAGTACTGACAAAGGAATTGTTCAGAGAAACTAAATTCATAACTGCCACAACAACTTGCTTAAATAGGGAATTCCATTCTCAGAAAATTATGATTGTGTTCATAGCAATATCATTATTTGATTAAACGAATAGGCCAAATGTTGTCGGTGTCCATTTTGTGGATAGGGACAGGGAAGACAGAAATTTAAAAGTTTCAATTCATATTTACTACAGCTCTCTTTATTTTATAGTACTCACATGCTTTCTAAACCATGACTGCTTGTACTACTCCTGTACTTATACCAACCTTGATCCTATAATTTGTAAGCGGAACACGCCTGAAATTAAGAGGAGGCATACACCGGCGAAGCTTAACTAAATACCCCATACCGTACGATCCTCCTACCGACAAGGTTACAATTTGTCATATCATAATACCTAACGATGTACAATTTGTCCATCGTCAGTTTCGGCTTAGTCTCTCGGCTCTGGATTACATCTCTCGGAAACCAAATTAGTGAACTAATCCATACGGAATATTCTAGAACTTCGTGGCTTTATTAGAACTCTACGATAATTACTGTATTATGTTTCACATCTATTTTAACACCCATAAAACCATACATAGGAACAGGGTATTATTCGTACATTTTGAAGTAAAATGTTGACCGATGGCAAAATAGGCTAGATAGAAATAATATAATGAAGCAACATTTTAAGTGCCATACCAACATCTTTGATTGTTCTCTTTATCAGTTCTGCATTATAGGCAGTAAGCCTGTGTAGGCACTGCCTTTCACCCTCACTGTCAGTCGGATGGAACATCCATGTTAAATTCTGCGGACGTCCTGCATTAACGTTTCGAGGCTCACGTAGTCTGTCCATTGAAGACAATTGACCTTCACTCTGTGTAGGGAAGAATTTACTGTTCTTTACGAGAATCACAATGGAACACACATACGTGTTGGGGCATAACGGTGTTATTTATGCTGGAGGAGGTAGTGTATATACATAGCAACAACCGTGCTTTAAATATTTACACTGGTGACGATGGTTGAAGAAGAAACACGGATTTTAACGGATTAATTTAAAACCCTAGACGGAACATTATTAGGATTTTTATTTTGCGTTTTTTTGTTTATACGGGTTTTTGTGGAAATCATAGCAAAGACAATAAAACAACATTCCGCTTCGCCATACGTCACAATAACAGGGAATGTGCTGAAACAATCAAATTGCATATATGTGTGTGTGTGTGTGTGTGTGCACATAAATACGTCAGCGTGGATTATTTGCTTCTTTAATTGAATGTGAACAGCATAAACAAACCGAACTGGCGGAAGAACAGGTGGAATGGCACTACATTTATTCTATATGTAACTTCTCTGTTTTGTATAATTTATATAACAAAATAAATAATATAATAAAGATGAGGAAGAATTATTTTACGGATATATGAATAAAGTGAAATAAAGTGAAATACGGACATCAATAAAGGGGAAGGAATAAGTGTAAACCAATTAATAAAAGGATTTTAATGAATCAAAAAAATATTCAGTAGACACCTAATGAGTATGACTTGGTATGATTCAATAGAATGACTTGCTACGGGCTAGAAGGTTTATTTTTAACTGTCTAAAAAGACAAATCTTTTCTCCTTCCTGGCAAACTATCGACCCTTTTTAGACACACCCAGCTTCCTGCCCCGACGTTTTTCCCCGACAATGAAGTGGACTAATGTGTAACTCTAAACTCTCACCTTCATTGCGACCGACATCCATAATTCATGGAGTTTAATCTCCAACTTCCAAACTAAGTGCATATCGCGCTGCACCGTCATAGGAACGATTCTGTACTTCTTTCGTATTAGGTAGTTTATATCAAAATATGTAAAAGGAAAAATTTACATTCGGACATAATTTATTTTGTAAAACTTTGTAGAATTTAGTCGACGGCACGGAGTCTTCATAACTTTGTTCAGTTTCGTCGGATTATTTCATTTTTGCGGCCTAGTTTTTATGAACTCAATCTACAGTTGCCATATCTCAAATTATTCCCATACTGCCAACTTTCCGTGCACATATTCATCAATACTCCATTGACGCTCTTCAGTCTACATACAGACAGGGTCGTAACATAAACTTCATAAAATGTTTAGCTTATATTTATTTTATTGTGAGTTCAAAAGCATCTCAGCAACTAGTGCATTAATGTTCCTTCGGTTTGAAAATGTGTAGTACGTTTTTAAATGGAATTTTTTGTAAATATGTCGTTCAGAAATATGTAAACTGTAATAAATATAGTTACGTACATATGGAAAAAAATTTCAATTCTGTTAATTGCACTTCAGTTATAAAAAATATAATACGTCAGATATCAAAGCAGTGTTTTAAAACTTGGAATTTGAAACATATAATTTGAATTGTTTTATATGCTTTCGCGAATACATAACTTCTCTTCGAATTTGTCTATGGTTTAATGTAAAATTGAAGCACGAAGTTTCGGAATTTGAATCTGCTTCCGAAAAATCGTACTTAAATTTTGTATTAAGCGAAGAATAAAGTCGAAAGAACCGTGTTCCTGAATGACATGCACCACCATCCAGGCCTTTGGATTGAATAACAATTATGTCTAACCGAAAACAATAATATTTGTTTGAACGGAAACTGTACTACACAGTGCAGTCCAAAAGTTTTAGGACAGATTTTTCTTTAATTCGAAGACATATAACTTTTTATTCAAAATAAGCTCCATTGTTCTAATATACAGGCTTTTGCGCGGTCGTACAGTTGCTGAAAAGCTGCCGAAAATTCCTCTTTTTGGATATTCTTTAATTCATCAGTTACGGCTTTTGGATCTCAGCAACATCCGCAATGTGGAGTCATTTTACCTTCATTTTCATCTTGGGAAAAAGAAAATAACCTGGTGGAGACAAATCTGAAGAATACGGGGGGGAATGTTTGTAACATTTTTTGGATCAAAAATTGGCAAACACTTGCAGCTTTGTTGGCGGGTGCATTATCGTGCAAGAAGAAAAATCTCGACAGCAGAACGCGACTGGACGAGCTCGTTGAATGCGCTTCAGGAGGCGATCCATTACTCCTTTATAAAATTGCGTATTTACTGTTTTTCCCTCTGGTATTAATTCTTTGTTCACTACGCCTTGAGAGTCGAAACAAAATTATCGGCGTGATCTTGATGCGGGACCTTTGGAATTTCAGGTTCTTAGGCCGAGGGGAAGTCTTGCCAAACCATTCAGAACTCTGTCGCTTTGTTTCGGGGTCACAGGCAAAATACCAGGTCTCATCTCTCGTAATAATTTTTTAATAATCTTTGTCTGCATCGGCCATCGCGATAATGTTTCTGCTAGTTGTGACTCTATCTTCCCTTTGTTCAGGTGTCGAGGAGTGTGGAACAAAGCGTGCACACAACTTTCTCTTTCCCAAATCCTCTTTCAGAATCCCAAGAACTACAGTCTTGGGAATGTTCAAAGATTTTGCCACCATTTTTATGCGACTCGACGGTCATTTTTGACCAAATCAGCAACACCAACAAAGTTTACCTCAGTTTGAGTTGATTGAGACGGCCGCCTCTCTTATCTTCTACCAGCTCCCTTCCGTCTGGAAATCGAGAATACCACCTAATAACGTTACATCTCTTCACAGCCATTTCTCATAAGTCTTTTACACCAATACTCGTGTTTCTGTCGCAGATAGACCGTCTTTGAAACAAAAGTTTATGGCAACTGTCTGTTCATTTCCGCCATCCATGACGTATAAAGAAAACTGATTCTACAAGACAAGTTATAACTCGTATACCGTCGAAAAAAACAACCGAATCTCGGTGTGTGAACGGATGTTGGTTAATAGTACTTAGTGGGTTGGGAGATAGATCTCTTTTGTTCTGTCATTTAAAAATCAGTCCTAAAACTTATGGATCGCACTGTGTAAGTAGAAAAATAATAGCAGGATAATTCCACCTTGAGGTAACTGAAGAAAACTTCGTAAGAAGAGGGATATGGAAAACAAATTTTTCGTAATTATAGACTTGCTGATGAATAGCATAATTTACTGAAGGTGTGTTAAAATATTATCCAGGATAATGTATTCCAAATAATAACACAAACATCCTTAGACTAATTATGCCACTGGTAAGTTTCTTGATTAGGACATACACACCGCATGAGATAAAGAAGAGAAAGAATGGAGTACTCAGAAACAAAACTTTTGTACCATTAAATTTGTGTACACGGTAAAGAAAGAAATGGCGTATTGAAGTATGTGAGCAGGTAATGCTCTAGTAATTAGAAATTGAGACGAAAAAACCATATATATGGAGACGGTGAAATAATGTTTCCAAAAATATAAGGTAGTTACTTACAAACGCAACGGATTAAGAAGAAGACTAAGATTACACACGTCTGTCAGAAGATTTTGAGCCATTTTCAGTCTTTTCAGTTTTGTGATTCTTGGAGCAGCAAGATTTATAAAACCAATATGACGCAACATTTGGAAGAACTGCACATGACGTGAAACACAAAGCTCCTAACTCAGAGCAGTAGTGGTTTTCTGAAGCAACTTGTGAGTGTTAAATTATATAAAAAAACGAAACGACACATCACTTCCGTGATTCGTTTCTCGTTGCGGCATGACGCGGCTGGACAAGATGGCCTCCAGGAGAAATGGGTCAGAGTACTCAGCAGTCACGGAAACTTTGGGCTTTGGGCGAGAGACTGTCAACTCTCAACTTAAAAGCTATCATGTTACAGAATATCACACAGCAATTCGGAATAGAGCGAATCTTTGGCATGAGATACGGAACAGAAGATATATGAGATATGGAACAATGAATGTCAGGAGTCGCTAAAGATGACGTTCGTCGAAATCAGTTGCAAGAAAATTAGCGCGCAGAAGTGTAATACAGATATTATAGTATACATTACTGGGTTGGATTCAAATTAGAAAAACCATTTCACAACATGATTACAAACACTTGCCCTAGTTTCATTGTGAAACCTGTTGTAATATGTAGGAAGTCATAACCATCTTGCCTCAATTCTATTAAGTCAGCTCGACCTAGTTACAACATTCAATACGCCATACCAGGAACCATAGTTAACTAGAACATGTAAAATACGGTAATCCAGGAAAACGCTGAAGTAAGCATGATTAAACTACATAACCTAAAAACCGCGACCACAAGGAAATTCACATCGAGATTCACGCCGAAATTCACGAGCAACGAGAAGATACGGACGTTAAGTGCTATCTGAAAAGAACCTATATTCACGGCACTGCCGAGACCTTATCGCAGAATGTTGCTCTGCTTACTCCTGTTTAAGAGTAAGTCTATCTGTCTATACTAAATTCAATAGGGCATTCAGACAAACAAGTTAAACTTCCTATTCAGGCGTACTAAATTACCGAAACTATTGAAATAATATAGAAGGCAAGACGACTATCTTTATTATCTAGTTCAGTAACAAATTGTGAATCATCCAACTGATATATATGTGCATATTATCGTTGAATATATAGTCCTAGTCAATAGCGACTAGCGGTTATTCATTTGGACGACCTCCCCTTCGTATTCCCAAATTCGTTTTGAATTTCGGTTCCGGTGGTAGCACTGACTATTTACGGTCGCTCAGTTTAACGATGGCGTCCGGAAAATAATCATTAACAGTGCCTAGTGTCGCTTAGATAACCTAGACTCTACAATTAGTGGCAGCGGTAGCTTCACGCACCCGGGCCACTACAGAAGTGCAGATGGGACCAAGGTGGTAATGACGTTACGGGAAATTTTAAATTTCTCAGTGTGAAAAGGAATGAGAATCGTATATTGGCATATTATTTTCATACACGAGGGAATCTTATGACCATGCGAGAGAATAAAGTTTTTTGAGAAACGTGATATCATGGTGTTCCAAATAGGCATAAGAGTAATGAATCGAAGCAGTATTGATAAAACAATCAGAACTGCTATTCAAGCAGGTCCCTAGAAACATAAAAATTCTCTTGAGATATTTTATGTCAACATGTTCATAGATCCGTGCATTGTAATATAAATCTCATAGAAAGAACAAACAAGATTCGACCGTGTAGTGGAATTTATTATTCCAGTGTTTCTTAATTGCTCAACATTTTTCGGGCGACACACCGCCCATCATCGAGAGCTCAAAAACTGTAATTGCAGTCTCTGGTTTTACATACGTTTTTAGTTGCCGGCCACTGCGATGGCCAACGCAGCGGCCGGCAACTAAAAACGTTTGTAAAACCAGATGCTGCAATTACAGTTTTTGAGCTCTTGATTATGGGCGGCGTGTCGCCCGAAACATGTTGAGCAATTAAAAAACATTGGAATAATAAATTCTATTACAGGTCGCATCTTGTTGCTGCTTCCTATGAGATTTATTTTGTCAAATGAGTGAAATTATTTTAAGTCAACAACTTGGATCCAGTTTTTACAAGAAAGTAACAATAATGGAAATAAAGTAATAAACTTTGTTGCATACAAGAATATGTCCAAAGCAAAAAGATGTAACATTGAAATATTTAAAAAATAGGCCTACAATTGGACCGTTCTTAGTACGTGAATTCAAAATTATAGTTCCTCTTGAAGTTCAAATTTCAGAAGACCTGACTCTGATATTTACCAATATCTGATTTTTGCTGGTGTTAGGGAGAGTCTGGCAGCAACAAAACAAGCAAGGCAGAAGTTCGACATTGTGATATGAAACTCAAGAAGTTAATCTATGTGAAAGGTAAAACAATAGGGTAAGGTTAAATTTTCAAAGTGCTTTGCAACATTTAAAACATCAGCTTCAACTTTTAGCCAGAATCTAGGTTATTACAGACAGAAGTGGCATAAATCATACTTCGACACAGAAGCCAACATCAATTGCCTTATTGATAGGATCCTGGCAAATTTATAATTTGAGAAATGTGACAGATAAACTAATTACATTTTATAAATTAAAGGCGGGACACCTGAGAGATATAATCTTCAAATAAACAAAAAGAACAAGAGTATAAGGCGACTTTTTTATAAGGGTTAAACAAATTTAAGCACTTTTTACCTGGCAGTAAAATGATAAGGTACATGTTTGCAAATTCTCACAGAATTCCGAACACATGAATATCAGCTCTTGGATGTATATAGGGTTGGTGCTGTTATGTAGCCGAGAAACAGGTAAAAATAGGGCATCTTTACCTGAGCCTATGGCCCTTGATATCGACACTGATATCAACGGTCTGTCAAGTCACCATTTCCAAGCAAACGCTTAGCCTGCTTATTGAATAATACTGTCCCGTTCGACTGTGGGCCCGGCCAGGCTGCTGTTGAATTAACACACTGCTTTCTTATAATAGGATAAACCTGCCGCGGTGTGTAGTTAACCAGTAACATCCATCTAGGGCCGATTTTAAGAATGGGTGGACCCACACTTCAAATTCTTCTATATACCGTCATGGAAGGTATCAATTTATATGTCCTTTAATAACTCGGCATACTTGTTGGGCTGTGAAATATTTATTTGCCTTTTGGGTGGGGGGATGGTGAAACCAAGGAGAGTTAGCTTAGTGGGCGAGAAAGCCTCAGGAACAGACTACTTGGTAGACGAAGATGAAAATGGGAGGAAAGATGGATGCCTATTGAAGAAATAAGACTGATGCGCATGGACCGAATCCGGTCGAGGATAGGGACCAATAGCGGTCTTGCAAATATGGTGATGAAATGTCGGCTTGCATAAGAAGGTGGAGTTGTCCAAATAGCTACAGATTTAAGCCTCTCAAGGGGACTATGCTACACTGGCCTAGTTCACGCGTTATTAGGAATAGTACCTCCCGTCGTCCAACATGAAAGAAATTAATTTTAATGTAAGAAATTATATAATAATTGGTCCTCATATTCAAAAGTATGGGTAAACCCTCGGGCATACCAAATATATCAGAAATTCCTGTGGTACACTTCTATGAACAATCGTTGAATAATTTTTTACTGGTGAGTTTTGTCTGTAGAATTGGCGCCAGTCACCATTCACCCTGAACAATGCGACTGAGATGTCTGACTTCGCAACTTGGCAGATCGATGAAATTAAACAGCTTTAGAGCATTGCGTGTGAGTTTGTTACAGGCAAATGATATGGATTTAAATGTAGGAACATCCTCTTCTTGTTTAACTTGAAGCAAGTAAGGTAGCTTGAGGCTCAGCAAACTTATTTCACTCTGTGGAATTACACAGTTTCATTTTCGGAGAAATACCTGTATTGGTCGCGCGAATGAAAGTATAGTTAAGATACTAAAAGGTGGTGACACAAGATTTATGCAAACCAGAGTTTTATATCAGTTTCAAATGCTTGCCAAACCTACACTTCCTTATTTCACACGTGGGAATTTATATTCTTCCATAGTCTCTTTGTTCCTTCTCTGTTAGCAGTAAAGGCTCCCTTATGGTCGGTCGATGGGCAATGCCCCCGGGCCATAAATTCAAAAAGTTGGGTGGTGCAAAAAGCACCACCCAAATTTGGGCTCATTTGGAGTCAGTTGCCCATTTTTTAGTTTTATTTTGACACTGCTCGTTCTTTAGCTTCATTGGTGTAGGTGTGGCTGTGGAGGTATAGCTCCACCCCAGTGTGGGGATCGGTTCCCCTGTGTGGGGGATGGGTTGCTCACGAGTCATGAATGGGGTCGCAAGCCATAGGTTGGGTATCCGTTGCCCTAGGTTGGGGATGGGCAATGGCTCCACTGGTTTCCCTGGGTTGGGGATGGGCAATGGCTCCATAGCTTCCCCTAAGTTGGGGATGGGCTATGGCTCCACTGCTTCTCTGCTTCGCCATGACTAACTCACCCTTCTTGCAGCTCCTCTTTCGGCTGTCACCCGAACCTCTGGACATTTTCTACTTCAAAGAATTCCTCTTTGTATTTTT
>Ga0268261_10004525_pt1 | contig 10431 bp, 9 predicted proteins | sample TergutNc150P1_FD_190353 | JGI IMG/M metagenome (GOLD analysis project Ga0268261, IMG submission 190353) | Nasutitermes corniger P1 segment gut microbial community from laboratory colony in Florida, USA - Nc150 P1 (SPAdes) (version 2) | ecosystem: Host-associated > Arthropoda: Insects > Digestive...
AATGAAACGCTATTCCCCAACTGGCAGAAGGAATCATGGCAGACCTTTGAAGAGACTTCTGGACACGTGAGACCGGAACGGGTCAACAAGTGGCCCAACTCCATGACAGATATATGATGATGATGATGATGACAACTAACACGTCTGTATCATTTATTATTGCAATAATAAATAATACAGACATTCTAGTTGTGTTGACAATATTTTATTCTTTTACCTTACATGTTTAGCCAACGTCTACTCACAGCTGGTTGTGTTTACATTCAAACAGCAATTGGGATTTACAAGGACTAACAATACTGTTATGGGACTCCTTCTGTAAGAAGTATATAAGAAGAAACAATTGTTTTATTTTCTTCAAAGTAAATTCCCCTAAAAACTACAAAACACAGTCATCAGAGGTGCCCAAAGAAACTAAATTTTATTTGCTGGTTACATTCTTCTTGCTGTTCTTTACATCTGGAAATCTTCTTGCTTTGAAAGCAATATACTTTTTAGGGAAAAGAAATAAGTTGGCTGGCATGAGCAGAGGGTATAAGGTGGGTAACCAATCTCCACTATGCTGTGATTTGCCATGACAAACTTCACCGTCAAGGTAGAATGAGTGGCTGCATTGTTAAACAAAATAAAACCACTGCCTTTCTACCAAAATTGTGGCCTCCCTTAGGAAGTCGACTTCAATAACCTTCCCAGCAATCCAGAATTCACTTTTCACAGTTTTTCGTGCTGGCAGGAATTCTTTATGGAACATACCCTGTTATCAATAAAAGTGAGCATCATTTGGATCAACTTCTGTACAAGCAAAAATGTTTGGGCCTCAGTGATGCTTCTGTCCTCCACTCCATGCGCTGACATTTTGTTTTGTAATTATACTTGAACATTCGAGACATGTCTACAGTAATGAGTGGACTGGTCTGACACGTGGTCTGGATAAAGCCCTCACAATCTGTGACCTTGGGCTCCTTGTGCTCATCTCTGAGACTGTGCAGAACAAATTCTGGGCAGACTTACTCCTTCCCAAACAACCAGAAAGAATCTGATAAACTGTCTCCTGGTTACTGCACAGTTGACACTCCATAAACTTTAGGGTCAATCAAAAGCATATGGCCAACATTTCAAACTTCTGAACTCTAAACTCTATACAGATCTGGATCAAGTTCAAGGTCTTCACATACATCCATACAGTAACTTTGTTTTAAACTGTTCAAAGATATACATACCACAGAATGTTCCATAACCACAAACGGTTTCAAGCATTTTGTGTGTTTCTGTAGCTGTTTTCCCAAGTAAGAAACAAAACTACATTTCCACTGGCTCCTCCATGACAACAAAGAAACACACAACTTACTTGCAGGGTTGCTATGGATGACTCAATGAATTACAGCTTTATTTCTTGTTACTAATCCCTAACACAAATAGAACCTGGCTACAACTGTTTTCTGTACCAGAGCATTACTTGTGCAATAACATCAGGCCCAGAACATCACAGTTTGATATCACACATACGATCATAAAAACTCAGCAGAGAACTTATTATTCATGCATTATTTATTTAATGATACTGTAAATAACTCATCTACATACAGCACTGACTGACTTGATAATAGCAAACAACAAACTGGAACAAATTTGGAAGGAAGCATATAGTTCAGTTTAAGGTGCTATCTTGGCATTTGACTGGAAGGACTGGAAAACATGTTCTCACTCAGAATATTTGGTGCCCCAGCAATGATTCAAACTGGACACAACAAAAACCAAAGCATTACTGCCTCAGCCCACCTGCTCAGTGGGACAAAACAAAAAATTTATGGGTTTGAGATGGTCAGATTAGCTGACAAAGAAACAAAGATGGTTACTTGCCTGTCTCAGTGTAGCTGTGTCTTCATCATCACGATCCAGACTAGATACACTTTGCGAGACAGATTTGGATTCTTTACTTAGCTTTCCTTCTGCTAATAATCTGTCAACTTCGGCTTTATCATAGCCTGGAAAGCAATACAAATATGTGATTTATGCACAAAGCATCAATGAAATTCAGACATAGTAACTGATAAGCATTACTATCCTCTTACCCTTGCAGACAACCAGCTTAATCTCATTCCCTGAGTTCCGAAGTGCAGTTACTGCTTCTTGGTGTGAGGCCCCAAGCAGGGAAACACCATTAACTTCTAAAAGCCTCATCCCAACCTGTAACACACAGATCCTGTTTGCAAGCGCATTCAGAAAAGTACATGCCGGGAAAGTTTGTAATATGTGAAGTTTCCACGGTATTATTTATTTACTGTCATCAGGTTACAACTGGATAAATATGGAAAATAAATCCATACAAAATTACACCAAACAGTGAAATTCCCAGTCAGCTTCCCTTGGTAAGTAGTGCACTAAAGTACTATGCAAATGGAAGCATTAAAAGGTGGAAATCTAACATCAAGCTTTTGAGAATGTGTCACCAACACTGAGAACTAAATGAGAACCTTATATTAAGAAAACTAAATGGGGAGTTCCACCACAGTCCTGTCAAAGGAAACCAAACAGATGATGATGCTGCTGCTTCTGGAGACTGTGTGATAATATTAAAATGGATCCCATAAAAATACACTGTGATGACATAAAGTCAACTGGTTCAGGATTTCATCAAGCACTGAATAGAAGACAGTGGTATAATTCAGAAGAAACTTTCAAGATAAGCCAAAGTACATGATAAGTTGCTACCAAGACCTATAAAATGTTACTCAGATAGAGGGGCAGGGAAAATATATTTAAAGTTCATGATCTGCATAAGTTTAGTTAACACTAATGTTTATAAGTTGCACCCAGTTTTCAAATTTCAAAATTCTTTCTAAATACATGTACCTTCCAAGGAGTTTCTATGACCATTATGAAAATTCAGTTCATGTTTGGCTCTTCACCCTTAAACTTCTAACATTTTCACTTGCATTACGTTTCCATACACTCCTTAAGAAATGAATTTCAATAACGGCTTACTCAGTCTGTAATTCTAAATACGTACAACTTTGTATACATATTTATAATTCACAGCTTACTAAAATTTCATGCGGCAGCCATAAAGACCATTTGCTGGTTTAATAATACTTTCCTTATGATCCATACCTTCAGTCTGCCATCCCGCTTGGCAGCCCCACCAGAGTTGATTTTGGAAATAAAGACACCTTCATCAGCACGATCCAGAGGGTTACCGCGATGAGCTCTCAGTCCACCTTTGATATGCATCCCCAGTTTCTCTCCTTCTGTCTTCACTATTTTCAGCTCCTATGACAGGTGAACAGATGTCACAGTGAGAAATATAACTGCATTAACATCAGTATGGAGAGCAACCAAATTGGCTTGGGCTGTCATCTATTGTCTTGTATGACTCTGTTCACGAGGTTTAGCAATGACAGTGGCCTAAACAAATTTATAATGATACAGAAGTCTCCATGACAAACATGTATTGTAAGCATGGAACACATTTTTCCCCATGCTGAACACTTAAAAAAAAAAAAAAGAGCAGTGAATAGCAACACGTAAGTAGGGACAGCCCTTCATTTATGCTCTACTTGGGTTCCCAAGAAAGTGGGCAGCAATCAAGAAGGCCCAAAATCAGCATGATACACCTGTAAGAAATAGTGGAATAGGTACACAATAGGGGCAATCACACAAAGAACACCTCTGTGTGTGTGTGTACACACACACACACACACACACACATACATATATATAATATAATGGTGTTACTGATATTATTATAGAAATAAACAATATTCATTCTTATGTTACGTAAACTGGAAATGAATTGTAAATTTGTGTGCATTTTTTATGTTGAATGCTGGATGAGATGGCTCGAGGAAGGTGGTGGTGCTGTGTTAGAAATGCAGGTGGGGAAGGAGGTGAGATAGGTCAGATTACAATGAGAGAGGCAATGATTATGATAGCTGTGTTACTGAGTTATGATATCTCACAGCCATGTGGTAGATAATTCTGTTCTTCTGGGATATTATGCTGCATCACTGGGTAGTTTGTTTTCAATGTTATGGTGTGGAGCAGAGGAGAAAACCTCAACCAATGTTCTGTGTGAGTGTAAAGCCTTGGCTTCACTCAGACATATTTATTTGGGCTCCTCTTTCTTGGATCCAGAGGATGTTAGGAGTCTCAGTCTGGATGCAATCTAGAACTTCAGCAAAGGAACAGGGCTACCATGACTTGACATCAGATTATGGGGCACAAAGGGCCTGTCCAAAGGTCTAGGTGCACTGAGACTAAAAGGGCTCAAACCCACACTATTCCATTCTAACCCATCCTATTCTCAGTGTTATGGAGGAATGCAGTGTGTTCAAAATCCTGGGAACTAATTAATCAGTGATGCAGCATCATAACCCAGAACAGAATCCTCAAGAAATGGATGCTTTCTCCACACCGTTCTGTTCAACTACTACCTAAAAGGTAATACAGCACACTGGTATTACACAAGAATATACTTACTATGACTGGTATATATTCAACCTCGACCAGCTTGTAACAGCCACAACACACATATGATTACTGATTATGTTTCACATAACAGCAGCAAATGTTTGACACTTCAGATGACCAAATTGGAAGTGACAAAAAAACAAGTAGCATTCAGACTGGCACAACAAATACATACTTTTTCTTGCCTATTTTTATGCTACATGTCCAGCAACACCCAATGCATAACATACTAAAACTGAATGTACCCCACCACAGTGTCACTTTGTGTGACGGATATCATCCTCACTTCCTGCCACTATTTTGCTGTGCATGTGGGATGGTTGGCAGAGGGGATTATATTAACCCTTTAAACGCCGAATTAAATCCTATCTACCATCTGCTGGCATTATTAGGATCTCACCATATTCTCCACGTTAGCAGGATAAGGGTTAATATGATAAATGAACAAACAAGACACACTAAGTGATGTTTCTTAGTTAATTAAAGACCCAATAAAACATGGTGCATAATGAACTCTAAGGAGCAGGGTCCTTCTGAATATGTGACAGTCATTCAGCAAATCCAGAAATTTCTCACATTCCATGGTACATGACTGTGCTTTATAGTCTTCTAAAATGATCTAATACACACTCATCAACATTCTGGAGGAATCTGCTGTCCCCATGCCAAGGTTCTGCATCCCAGAAAACAACAATCTTCATAGCCACTACCAAGACAAACCCAAACTGCTTTACCAAGTTCACAGCTCTTGTGACTAGTCTGTAACCTACAACTGATGGATCTGGTTCACATTTTCCCACTCTACATCCTCAAAACATCCTTAACATATAATAGCCTACATATGCCTATGTGCCTCAAGGTGCCACTGCATTCTTTTGTTAATCATGTCATTTAACAACACTGTTAATCACTTAGATTATACAGCATCAGCAATAAGTGAATGCATGAATATGGACAGTTGATGGAATAATACTACAATGGTTAAATCAAAGTATTGTCCTCAGAGAAAAACCTGTCCCAGTGTCCCTTTATCCACCACAAATCCCACATGGATTCGCCTTGGATTCAACCCAGGCCCCTGCAGTGACAAACCAGTGACTAACAGCCTGGACCATGACATGGTCCTTCCCCTTCATGTTTGCTGACATGTATCCTTCTCTAATCTCTCCCATGCCTTACAGACCTTGTTCACCTCCTGCAAGTCCCATACAAGGTTGAGAATTTCTTGACTAGCTAAAGAGGACCATAAGACATTAAGACTCTCCTCCAGGCAGTCAGCTGAACATTACAAATATCAGGATCAAACCTCATCCCATTTGGTTCTTTGTATAAAAAAAAATACATTAGCCTACATATAGCACACAAACACGATTTCACTCCAAAAGAGCAATTATATTTATTTATTCAACAAGGATACTGCATTTTAAGACATGCTGCACTATCACACAACTGCTGCTTTATTTCTCACAAAATGCCACATATTTCACAATTTTTTTTTCTGTGCAAATAATATTCACCTTTTACATCAAGGATGTGTCAAAATTCAGATGTTCAGCCCTGCCAGTTAAGGATTAATGATTCATTTTGGAGATAATGCAGAAGACAAACAGGCTTAACAAATAATATATATAAAAAAATTAAGCCTGAAATAAATTACATGCAACCACATACGGTATACTGAAGTTGAATAGAAAAAAAACAGAAGAACACAGAAATGAGAATTCGCTGTATACTGGTCACATGAGAATGGGCTGGAAAAAATAACCACAAAATGCACACATCTTATGCAAGAACTGATCACACACTTCGTAACAACACTTGACACATCCACTGCAGAGCACAAAACACAGCCTGAATCCAAACATCGTCCCAAGCATTTTAGACTGAATGAACATACTATTCCACTGCATGTGTCAGAAAATGATACGTATCAATCCTCAAAACTCAATCTATGTCCAGCCAAGCTTCTGTACCATTTAAAGAAAGATTATTCTTCTTGCAAGAAACTATTAACACAGGAAGGATTGCCTCATACACACAGTAACTGGCACAATTAGGAGCAAAATTATAAAAGTTCACATTCTAGGTGAGCAAAGTACCAACCTGATATCCCTCTGGCAAAGGATCATGCTGGATGGTGAGAACAACTTCATCTCCGGGCCTCAAGAGCTTTAGCACTGCGTCATGATGACTTGATTTAGTAACATCTTCTCCATTTACTTTGAGAATTCGATCCCCCATCCGTAACTTCCCCGATCTCGCAGCTATTCCACCTGGTACCACCTGAAATACCAGGAACAAACGTCTGCCCATCATCCCCCCTTCATATTCTACATTCAGTCCATTTCCTGTAAAAGCAATTCCCCCCAGGACACTATCAACCATACCACAGTTTCAGTGAAACATACTACCTTTATCTTAAAGGCAGAGGACATGTAAGGGTGTAAGTTATATCCTGATGATGGAGTATGTTCCTACAAAATTCTGGTTCCCAGCTACCAGAACATATGGTGCAAAACCCATCAGACAACAATACAGTATTCACAGTTAAAAACCTAAAACCCTATACAGCAATTATGATGATCTGAGAGCATCAGGGTGTTCATAAATTTAAATCACACAGCAGAGGTCAAGGACCTGCTACATTCATAAAATCATAGAAGAAGAAGCATAAAATCAAACCAGTAATCAAAGAAACAGATTTCAAGTAATATTAACGTAACACATTGCAGTTCCAGTAAGAATTAAAATTAATGGATAAAAATAAATTCATTCATGTATTTGTCGAACCAGAAGAGCTCAGTCAGTGTTGTGACTAGGCTACAGATTGGATGTATGGCAAATCATGGTTCAATTCTCAGCAGGCACTTGAGATTTCTCATCTTCACAGCATCCAATCACACCCAGCCTCCTGTTCAGTGGATAGTACGGGCTTGTTTGTTGAGGGAGTAAAATTTCTCAGCCAGTAAAGAAAAACAAGATGGGAAATGTGCATAAAATATAACATAATGATGCGGTCAGATCTATGCATCCCTATTTGTCAACTTAGTTTGTACTGTCCTAATTCTTTTCTGGGGCTTATGCACATAAAATGTTTTAAAATTTCATGTGTATTCTCTATTTAATGTAAGTACTAGTAATAGTACTTTTTAAATATACTATTCTTTTTATCAAAAATTGCAAAAACAAATAAATAACCCTCTTGCAATGCAAATGCAAGTAATGAATTCTTTGACAGCAGAATATGTTACGTGCTGTCATGGAACTGCAACAATGAACCTCCTTTTATATAAAATACTCTGTTGTGTTTTCATAGAAACACTTGTAAACCGAATTTTTTTTGTGTCCCATTATGTTTCATCATCTATTGCTTGTCTGATCTACCACATTTTTTTTTTGTAATATCTCATAAGAAGCAAGATTTTTTGGAAAAAAATAAATATTCAACATGAGAATGTCTACTTTGATTTCATTTACAACTTTCATCTGAAACTTCTTTCATTCTGAAAAGAATTCAGCGAACTGTTATCGTAAACATACTCAGGTCTGTAAACAAGTTGACCGATATTATCTGCCTGACTATAAGCAAACCTCAATTTTCTCAACATATTTGAATAAAAGCATCGAAAATGAAATTTCATGAGAATTCATCAAGTAGGAGTCAAGCTGTTCCATCCTAGGAATGATGGATGGAGCGAAAGACATGATGAAGTTAATGGCTGCTTTTAGCAACTTTTCAAATGCCCCTAAAAATCCACAATATTTGTCCTGTAAATGGCATACAATATCACTCAATTATATATAAAAGAGAATGTTAAGACTATCTAAGTCCAATATTAATCATAAAGATCAAGCCTTCAAACACACACAATGAAACTGTCATGGGGGATATCCTCACAGTGTGTGGTGAAGGTGATAAACATGATATGCATGAACATTACATAACACACTAACCTGAAACAACTCAGTGGTCCACCATGCACTGTAAAAGGAGGGGGTTGCATAAAACAATATGCACCAAGTAGAATGACTATATATGTGTAAATAACTTGAGCACAGTGTCAAAGGAGAGGCTACACACTTTACAGAACTACTGCTATCTGGGTCGACATACCGTGTACAGAAATATTCACACTAAAAAAAGTTCCACCACGTGCCATTAAAACTGCCGTTTCTAACAGACAAAGCTTCATCTTTCTCATCATTCCAAAACCTTAGTGCTGAAAAATGGTCAGCTGGGAGTCCTGATATACAAATAAGTTTTTTAATTCTCCAAAACACAGGGTACTTACATGTGATATGAAAATTCCTTGTTCACTTGCTCCAAAAGGCATACATGAATGATCTGTTCCTCCAATAATACTGAATCCTAATGAGCCGCCCTCTTTCACAAGTGTCACTTCCTGCAAGATATGATTCAAGTAGTGAAGAGGGACCGGTGGCAGTAATCTTGCTCATGAACTGAACACAATGTTACAGACTATGGATCACTACACAACATTTCAAGTTATCATTTCAAAGCAGAACTAGTAAATGGAAAGGCTGAAACTTTGTAACCGATGACATCCAGAAACAACCCAAATTAAAACTGTATGTACTAGTGACAGCGACAACTTGTCTTCGTGGAAGTGAAATGTGAATATCAAAAGAACCCATTACATTAAAAATGTCTATGAAGACCCATTTCCTGGAACTCCGCATCATGGAGACAACATACAATAAGAAATTATTCGGTTACTTAACATTTTGTAACCTGCAAAAAGTCTCCATGGTGCTTTGAAGTTTTTCTATAGTATGATGGTTCAAAATATTTTAGTTTCAACATACTTTGACTCCTGCCTTGTCAACAAAGGTCTCTGTTACAAGTGTAATTCAATTTTCACCACACTTGCATAGGTATTGGCACAAGGTTTTGACAGTTTGAGCATTAAGTCAGCAGATGTTGTATTTCTGAGACCAACTTCTGGATACAGATATATACACCACGTCACAAATAAGAGGAAGCTCAGTATCTACAGTTCAGCTGAACCATAAAAAAAAAAAATGTTTGGTAAGATCACCAGGCACATCATCCCTTAGAAATACCAGGCATCTCTTCAGTTTTTTTTATTTGAGCATAGGAAAACAAGGTTATGCAAGGCCACCCAGACAAGGATGTCAGTGCTGCAGTAATACGGCTGTCAATTTGCAACATGAGTCACACAGAGGGTTGTTAGTGCGTGTGAAAGAAGCATTTTGTTGAACAACCATTTGCAAAACATTTCCACAGCAAATCATGAAAAATGCAGCTGAAAGTTTTGTAAAAAATACATGGAGGAATTGCTGCTTTTGTATCCAGAGTAGATGAATAAACATGAGAGCAGCAGGTCACTAAAGTTCTGTCAGACCACACAACCTTATATCCTACAGGATTTAATTTCTGTAACTGTTCCCAAAAAAAACTCAAATCCTCAAAATATTAACACTTTGGAGACTGAAGTTCATCTACATAATATACACAATTTGGTTCATATCACACAGTCAACACACTGCCCTCCATTTCAACCACTGTGCTTTAAAGAGTTGCAGAAATGCAACCTGCAACAGTCCTCAATTAAAAATACTGAAATTCACTTCCATTTTATGCTGAAATGTTATACTAGTGCTGTGAGATTAATCAAACACCCATCACACTTCAATGTGTTTACACTTTCTTCAAGAGGCTATGCTGCTGCAGAACTCCCAAAACTTCGTTTCAAAGCCACACATAAATTTATGTTTTACAATTTGATCCCTACCACTGTCTAGTTAACCCTTAGGCGACTAACGTCATATATATATGGAGCACCCATTCCTGATGTTTCTAGATCACACACGACGACGCAGCACAGTCGGTAGGACTCCTCTGGACGAGTGATCAGCTCGTCGCAGAGACCTCTACCTGACAACACACGACACTCACAACAGACAAATATCCATGCC
>Ga0268261_10004526_pt1 | contig 10430 bp, 6 predicted proteins | sample TergutNc150P1_FD_190353 | JGI IMG/M metagenome (GOLD analysis project Ga0268261, IMG submission 190353) | Nasutitermes corniger P1 segment gut microbial community from laboratory colony in Florida, USA - Nc150 P1 (SPAdes) (version 2) | ecosystem: Host-associated > Arthropoda: Insects > Digestive...
GAAAAGATCAGTTGGACTGATCATGTGAGAAATAAAGAAGTATTGCTTAGAGTCAAGGAGCAGAGGAATATCCTACATGAAATACGTAAACGGAAGGCGAACTGGATTGGTCACATTTTGCGTAGAAGCTGCATTCTACAACGGAGTATTGAAGGAAAGATACAAGGGGGGATAGAAGTGACAGGAAGACAAGGAAGAAGACGTAGGAAGCTATTGGATGACCTTAAGGAAAGGAGAGGATTTGAGGGAGGAAGCTCTGGATCGCATTATGTGGATAGCTCGCTTTGGAAGAGGCTTTGGACCTGTCGTAAGACAGACTACTAAATGAATGAATTTACGATATTTATGTAGCAGCTGCCTCTACACTAATCAAATAAAGTTATGTTTGTGTTTTGAAAAGTTTTACGACTTTTACCTATGTTTAATAGCTTTTTTTTTTTTAAAACTCCCCATAATAGGCGACTTGCCCCTACTGAATGTACATTGGGTTAACGATGTTAGGCAGACAGAAATACGTACAGCAGAACCACTAGTACCTGAGCCAAGTGCCTCTGAGATTGAGTTGGCTATTGAAAAGCTAAAAAGTCACATATCACCAGGTATTGATCAAATACCAGCAGAATTGATTAAAGCAAGGGATAAGACAATTCGCTGTGAGGTTTATAAACTTATTATTTCTATTTGAAATAAGGAGGAATTGCCTGAGGAGTGGAAGGAATCGATCATAGAACCTATCTATAAGAAGGGTAATAAAACAGATTGTAGTAATTATAGGAGCATGTCACTTTTGCCAACTACGTACCAAATGTTATCCAAAATCCCGCTGTCAAAGTTAACTCCATATGCAGAGGAAATTATTGGCGATCATCAATTTGGATTTCGACGCAGCAGGTCAACTAGTGATCATATACGTGGTATTCTGCATTTGTCAAATACTTGAGAAAAAACGGGAGTACAATGAAGCAGTGCATCAGCTCTTTATAGACTTCAAGAAAGCTTATGATTCAGTTCTTATATAACATTCTCACTGTGTTTGGTATTCCCGTAAAACTGGTAAGGCTAATAAAAATGTGTCTGACTTAAACATATAGCAGAGTCCGGGTAGGCAAAAATTTGTCCGACATATTTCCTATTAGGAATAGTTTGAAACAAGGAGATGCTCTATCGCCATTGTTTTTCAACTTTGCTTTAGAGCACGCCATTAGGAGGGTTCAGGTAAACCAGGTTGGCTTGAAATTAAATGGCACACACCAGATTCTGGTTTATTCTGATGATGTTAATATATTGGGAGGAAGCGTACATACCTTAAAGGAAAACGCCGAAGCTATGGTAGTGGCTAGTACGGAGATTGGACTAGAAGTAAATGCGGATAAAACTAAGTACATGGTCATGTCTCGAGATCAGAATGCAGGACGAAGTAACAGTGTGAAAAGTTATAATAGTTCCTTTGAAAGGGTGAAAGAGTTCAAATATTTGGGAACAACTTTAACAAATCAAAATTCTATTCATGAAGAAATTAAGAGCAGATTGAAATTAGGAAATGCTTGCTATGATTCGGTTCAGAAACGTTTGTCTTCCAGTTTGCTATCCAAAATTTTAAAAAATAAGATATACAGAACTATAATTTTGCCAGTTGTTTTTTGTGGGTGTGAAACTTGGTCGCTGACATTGATGGAGGGACGTAGGCTGAGGATGTTTGAGAATAGGGTGTAGAGGAGAATATTTGGGCCTAAGAGGGATGAGGTAACAGGGGAGTGGGGGAAACTAAATAATGATGGACTTAATGATCTGTACTGCTCAACCAATATTGTGCAAGTGATAAAATCAAGAAGAATGAGATGGGCGGTGCATGTAGCGCGTATGGGGGAAGGAAGAGTTGTGTATAGGGGTTTGGTGGGGAAACCTGAGGGAACGAGACCACTGGGGAGATCCAGGCGCAGATGGGGAATAATATTAAGATGGATCTTCAGAAAGTGGAATGTGGTGGTATGGACTGGATCGAGGTGGCTAAGGATAGGGACAGCGGGCGGGCACTTGTGAATGCGGTAATGAAACTTCGGGTTCCATAAAATGCGGGGAATTTCTTGACTAGCTGTAAGACGGTTAGCTTCTCAAGAATGACTCTGCTCCATGGAATGTGTGAGTAAGTAAGTAAGTAAGTAAGTAAGTAAGTAAGTAAGTAAGTAAAAAGCATTCCTGATTTCAAACTTTCGCCATGTTCTGTATGTTGTACGCTTTCTTCTGGGTAATTCCCCGGGGTCTGAATTTTTTATGCCGACGTTTCGGAACACTCTGTCTGTTCCAACTTTATAGGCAGGTAGGTGTAGAATTCTAAACCTACCTGCCTATGAAGATGGAACAGAGTGTTCCGAAACGTCGGCATATAAAATTCATACGCCGGGGAATTACCCAGAAGAAAGCATACAAAATAAAAGCAATTCAATTGATGATGGAGTATTTTCCTAGCACGGCTCAATATTCCTAATGAAAGTAGACACTACATCGTAACCAGCTACAGGAAACAGTGACATGAAATGCGGAAGCACAAACGATGTGCTGCTCTGCGCAAGCGCGAGTCGGCTGACTTCCATTTGCTCTCCAGCCGAAACTGATATATTCATACTTGTCACAAATACAAAATTCGGCCCAAAAGTCGCTATGTTTCTAAGCTATATTAGCAACATATCGACTGACAAATCCTAGGTTTTACTGGCCATTTATCAAATCTTCGACATTATCGACAGTGTAAACACACCTACTAATTTATGACATATTCGCATCATATCCAAAACAAATCGAGTATATAGCCCAAACTTTCCATTGACGCGTTGGAAAATTAAGTCAGCTGAGGTATCGATAAAGTAAAGGTATTTTAACATTTATAGCCGGGGATAGCGATTACGTACCCGTAAGTATTTTTTAGTGACAACTACAAATTGACCAGGTTTCTTCATATATAATGTAGTAAAATATGCCTATTTCTTAGGATGCCACAAAAATAATTTTCTAAGGAGTTAGTAGTTGCTTAGATCTTAAAGAAAGTGCTTTATCAGGCACTGTAATTCTATCATTAAAATACTATCTTCTTCCAAGATGACAAGCAGTGTATTTTGGAGGGACCTACTGGCTTCATCCGCAGAATAAGGAAGACAAATATTCACCGTCCTGAGAACCCCATTTAACACACTTTGTCATTCGTCAGCGTATAACATAAGAGGGTGAGAAACACCCTTAAATAGGGTAATAAGCAAGAAACCCCTGCTTTTGTGTTGAATCACTATAAATTGGTAAATTTATTCTGTTATTTCATAATAATATCAAGTGTGAATATCCAAGTAAGGGAAGTTTTTAAAAGTCTTTATAGTTTTAAATGTTTTAAGATATAAAATAGTCCATACTCTGGTAGTTCTTGCATTATATACGTGCTTAGTGAATGCTTGCCATCTTCATACTTTCAGTGTAAATAAAGTTTGTACGCACTTCAAAAAAACATACCAGTTACATTAGTGTAATAAAGGAACAGTTGTCGAAGAATTATACTTAAAATTTTATTTCGGTTGTAGTACCATGTATTCTGAATGTTTTACTCCTGCAGTTGTTCGTAACCAAAGAGAGGGACGTTTAAAGGGAGTCCTTTAAAGGGAATGCTCAATTCATTTTTACTGTAATTAAATGATCTCCTATTCTATAATGTCTAAAAACTGACTTGCAATTGGGACTAAAGTCTGAAAGCATGTTTATTAAAGTAATAACATTCTAGTTTTAGTTTACAATTAGAAGAAGTGGGTATACTTTTCTGGTTTGATTGAAGTTTGAATTTTGATTTATTTTTTCACCTGAATTGGTTAAATAGTGTCCAATTAAACAGGAAGTATTCAATAGCTTAGTGCTCTATCCATGTATCTGCCTAGAGATGTTAAGACAGGCTACGAAGACCTCTCACTCGATACCCAATACGGCGGAAATGTGAACCAGCGACCAAAAGTAATATTATAATTACTGCTATACTAACTTTTTCCGTCCAAGAAGAAAACACATGCTTCTTATTCTTTCATATTCATCTGCCAATATAATAATAGAAGAGAATAAATCAGTTGTGAGTATTTTTACGGAAGAATTATTTTTCAAAATTCAAAAAGCTGTCAAGAACAATCCAGGAATAAACATTATTTATGTTCTGTTTTTCATGTGTTTATGTCACTGTTTCAATCAATTTGAGTGGGTATATTAATAATACATAAGTATATATGCAAAAATGAACACGTAAGAAATAAACATAGGGTTCTTTAATTTCTTTGACATATAAAGGTCATGGAAAAAACTACTAGCCCTTTGATGCTAATTCTCAATACTTCGGCGTAGTAATCTTTGCACAATACAGTCTTTACACAAAAAATTATAGGGTGGTTCATCTTTTGATCTTACACCGTATTTTTATACACTTAGATAATAAGGTTTTTTGTAATGTAATTTTCTAAATTCCTTTCTAAATTTACATTTTTTGGTTCCATACATGTTTAGTAATTCCTTTTTAAAAATGTCAATGCATGTTATTCCACCCAATAGTAGGCCAAGTTTCATAACGGCACAAAAATGAAGGGTATGGTTATTTTTTCATGAACATCAGTTTTCAGTTAATTGAATCTGAACAAAGGGAATTAAAGTTTTATCCGAATAACGACAACATTTTTCCTAGAAATATGTCATAATTTCATTGTAAAGTTTACGTTTATTTGCTTTTGTAAGTTTATATTATTTAAACGTTGGGCGATAAAGATATTCAGATTATTTATTTATTGCAACTTGAAGTTCTTTTGATAGAAATTTAAATGTTCATTTCTACCCTACAGAAAGCATTGTCCCTAACACAAGCACCGGGCTGTCAATATTATTTACGGAAATAATCTTTGTTTATTCCGAGTGCCATAAGAAGCTACTGAATAGGGGTATATTATATGGGCAGATTTCATAGTTTACAAATGTTAAATCAGGCGATATACCTAGTAACCACAGTACGTCACAGGTATTATTATTATTTTCATTACTTTATTACTTTTCGTGGAATTATTGAGGATCACAAACATATCTATTCCGCTTAAAATAATAAGAAGCCATGTTTTAGAGTGATAGGCGTATACCTTTGCACTACGCATGTTTTAAAAATGCTCGTTCATTAATGCTATTAGTGTGAAACATTTGACGGCCACGTGTATAAAGACACAATTTAGCTAAATCCTAACTCATACACACGTAAAATAGATCTTTCAAAGTTAAAAGCATGAAACGTCAAAGAAAATACGTTGTTGGGTTGTAAAGAAGATTCTGTAATTAACGGACTTATTTCTTTTCATAGAGACAGAATTAGAAAAATGGTTTGAAGGATAGGAAGTCAGTTATCTAAGTGAATAAAACTAAGTGCTGATGCCTGTTGTCTCGATTTATAAGCATAGCTTCGCGGAAGGTTTCGATAGGTTTAGACACTATCCTTCCATACTCTACCCTGTATTTCAAAATTCACTCTGATTAATTTAACTTAATCGGTGACAAATCCTCCTGTCATTTGACCCTACATTACTTAGCTAGGAGAGCAATGTCTGTACAATGTCAGTCACTCCACAATTTATTTTCACCTGTTAAGATACAAATATTTTAGATAGTACTCTTGTCCAATTTTGAGTTACTGTGTGCTCCTGGCTTTCATGTCATCTTGTTGACTGGAATATGTCAACGCAGAATATCGTTCTCGCGTCTGCGTGCTGGAAGTATACTGTCTGTGCTTTAATATTTAAATGTACCCATACCCACCAACATTTCATGTTTCACAAACCGAAGAGCCTATTACAGACACGCAGGTGATTAATGCTTCCTCTTCACCTCAAGTTATTTAGCTAAACCACACAGGCTGGAAAAGCTCTCTGCTTGTAACCGGCTCCTCCGCAGTGTCTTTATCCTTTTATGTATAAGACGAAGTTGTTATGACTTTTAAACATCAAATTCTTGCCTCATAATTGTAATTATATTAATTGCTGTGCTACCTACATCGTGAAACGTAAGATAGAAACGCTGACATTAAAAAAGAATCAACTGACCGCATTCAGTCAGTGGAGGCTTGTAGAAAAATTTCAGATTAGAATTTAATTACAGCGACGATGCAATATGACAGGCAGTAATACTGGATGATAGGATTAATAATAAATTATATACTGAAAATTATGTGGAAGGAAGGGGTCGTGGCCTAATTTAGGTGCCCTCTGGCCGTAATCCTGGAGGGACTGAATAAAACCACAAAGAGCCCTTTCTAGTTTGGGTACCCCAGCCGCGATTAAAATAGAGTCCTTCGAAATAAAGGTCACAAGCGTTAATGTTTTATCCTGTTGGCTCAGTTGAATAAGGTTTATAAGTCCTTAATTTAACAGTATGTGATGGGTGTCAGGATGATAAATTTGTCATGCAAGGATATGTAAAAGAATAGTTTAAAAATAACCTGTATCAATTAAGAAAATTATAAGTAATTAGTAATATAAGTAATTAAGTAATAAGTAATAATTATAAGTATAATTATAGTCTAAAACTGAAATAAATATATATAACTTCTTGACCAGTTTATTTGATATCTAGGATTCCAAAAGAGTTGATATGCCTAGTAGGTGCAGTCGGCGGGGCGTGGTCACTGTTAAACCCAAGTTCGAAAGAGCAGGTAGCGTTTCATCTCCTTTATAAACATTAAGTCTATAGGCAGTACGTACATATCTTGTCATTGTGAACGTTTTTGAACGGGACAGAAAATGCATCCTGGGGGCATGCTTGCGTCTTTAATCCCGCACAAGTAACCAGCAAGTACTCTGGCCAGTTTAATTCTGAAGAGTTCACATATCCATAATGCAAGAAAAGGCGTTAGTAATAGGCAAAAGTTGATTTTTTATAGCCTTCTTCAGTAGGCATTCCTCACCTTAATTTTTCTTTGTTTTACTCTTTGTGCAGTTAATAATAACTCTCTCCAGGCAAATGAAAAAGAGTGTTTGCCTTCAAATAAGTAATTCTATTGTGTTTTGGAATCGTTACAAATGAAACTATCTCGAGCAACCTCGCATGAGCAATGTGTATGCTGGCGGTCTTAAGCCCTGGAATATTCTGACAATACAAAATTAACGTAGCTACAAAAAAAACCGACTTCAGTCACGTCGAATCGAATCTACAGCAGTGACATACTCTACAGGCAAAACGTCAGTGTCATTCGACTAAAATCATTTAAAGTCCAAAATTCTGAAACGCTATGCGAAACCAAGTTGCAACATATTTGTGATAGTGATTCGACTCAAACTTCCTAGACCCGATCTGGTTCGTATGCTAGCAACATAACATCATAGTAACCAGTTTAATTATGGGAAATATTGATGTCTGTAGTTTCGTCTTCTACAGGACGACACCTTACGATAAGCCGATCCCGCATTTAAAAATCTTAACCGCTGCCCAGAAAACGAAATTTTACTCTAGTCTGAAGGTTACAGCAATATTGAATATAAAGTTAGGCCTAAATGAACACCAAGATGTAGTATAAATTACACCGCGAAATAAACGGAGTTTTAGACCTGCCAGCTTAACAAATTTTGTGAAGTTGCCTAAAAATGGCAGCACAATGATCCATATGTGTATCTGGCGTTTATGTACACAGGTAATGAAAATTTCCCTGATGCCCTATGCGTCTTTCATTATCAGTCTTCGACCTTGTTAAGATAAGGCTCTGAAAATATGTTAATGCCTCAAGCTTACCCTTGGAAAAATTAATATCTTTTCCTTATATTCAGGGTGATGGTTTTCACGATGTTTGAATGGTAACACAGGATTCTCCGTTGTGTTACCAAAGAATCCTGTGTTACCATTCAAACATCGTGAAAACCATCACCCTGAATATAAAGAAAAGATATTAATTTTTCCAAGGGTAAGCTTGAGGCATTAACATATTTTCAGAGCCTTATCTTAAAAAGGTCAAACACTGATAATGAAAACACCCAATGCCTCCTACAGAGTGAGTTACCATATTGCAGTCGCAGAAGAAGCCAATACATTTGCAGAAACCCGATTTAAACTATATGAAGTGAAAATGGCAATTTGTGTGCTTGGTGAACGATCAAAAAAGAAATTTGAAACCGTTCATTTATCTACTAATACTGTTAAAAGTCACTCAAGATTTGTCAGCAGATAAAGAAAAACAGTTGGTGTTCCGATATATATCTCGCTTTGCTTTTTCGTCGCTACTTGAACGTGTCAGTGTTAGCAGTGGGCCCATAATTGAACTGTATATTACTTATTCCAAAACAAAACAGAGGAAGATTTTTAGGTGGACATCCAATTTGGTGATAATATGATAACTAAATAAATTATAACCACCAATACAACTACGTTTTGGTGTTTATTAAAGCAATATGTTTCAACCCATGTGGGTCACTTTCAGGCTAAATACATGTAAATCAGTTAAAGGCAGTATAAATTGCTATCTGTAAATTTTGACATCTCAATTTGCATATTCTTTACATTATTACGTTATATGTTAAAATTCCTGTCCAAGTCTGGTTAGACATCGTTACAGTTGACTGGAAGACGTGAAGTTATCAGTTGTTCTAGGCAAGAGATATATCCTCTGTTGTCATACTAGAATTACCAACGACGGCAACCTACTGCCTGACGACGATGTTGTTACATCTCTTGCGTACGAATATAATAACTAATAACTTCACGTCATCCAATCAACTATATCGGGTTTCTGCGCTATCATATCACCACTTCTGTGCGTAACCAGGGTTAGGTTTATTTTTAACGTTAATCAGCAATAAATGAAATTCTGTTCTTCATAAATATGCCTAAAATTTACTCTTTTTTAATGACATGTACTTGATTTAAAATTTCTATTTTGTTTATGGCTTAAAAGGTATGTTTTTGGTTTAGAAGGGTCCTACGAAAATTCAGGTGTAGCCACACCTTTTCCACAGATATTAAATTTGAACACCACTGACGTATACATCTGTCTCGTGCCACGTGACATGCACATTAAACAGGTGTGTAAACATGAAATGTGTTTAAACATATTTCAAGAAAGAATCCGAAGAATCCGAAACCTCTCAGTCTGACGTGACATATTTATTCCTATCCTCTATAGTATGTTTATCCTTGTAGAATAAGGGTGAAAAAAATGTATGTCGTTGTCCTCTGCTTTTAGGTTTATTCAGCAATTGGTATCAGACTGTATCTACATTTTGTTGCCATCATTATTTGGTACGTAAAGGCTGAGAATAAAGAATATCAATCAAAGTTATAAAGACGTTTTATTTATTGATAGTTTTATTTGTAAGTCTCCATGACCCCATCAAACCTTCTACCTGTTTGTTGTCTAAGTTATTAGTATTACAATAGCCAACCTCAATGGGATACAAGTCGGCGTCTCTATGCTGCATACCCTCCTTTACCGGCAGTGCCTTGCACATGTTTGAACCGTACAATAAAAAGGAACGTCATTATTCATAATGAGAGTATTAAAAATGAAAGTTTAAACATTATGACTGGCGTTTGTTACAAAAAAAACCTTCAAACTGTATGACTTTTTTTTAATGAGAGGTTCTCACAGCGGTGATTATGAAAATTACCCTTCTCTTATTTTTATGCTTCATTCAATAAATCATCTTCAAGAAAGTTACCATTCCCTTGTAGTTATATTTGCCAGGTCCAGGTTTCTAATATCATTCCAGAGATCTCTCTCTTTTGACTAGGATTTTCAGGTTTACTTTCAGCTCGTAACGTCAAATTTGTCATTATTTTTCATTTAATATTCTTCCAAGTCGTATTTCACAACCGTCCTTCCATTCTACATCAAATAGACAGTAAATGACTCGCTGATGATACATGCATGGGAGCGTACCGTAGGTTGCTCATCCTTCTTTTGAGTGTGCCATAAAATTTAAAACTTTAAAGCGCGCTGGTTACGTATTACTTGTGCCACCTGTTTTACGACCAAAAAAAGAGTCGCGTTGTGCCCGCATAGTGCAGTTTGCTTGATTCCCAAATAAATAGCGATTTTTTTCCACATTAACAGGCTGGTGTTTGTACTGGAGAAGCAGGAATTTCTCTGTTAGGTAGAAATGAAATTTTGTATAGCAAATGGTTAAAATGCATGTTTAATATTTTAACGCATTTCTGTTTCCATATAATAGGAGACGGTTTATGATCCGACTTAGTTTATGCGTTACTCACGCACAGAGATGTAGTAATTCTGTGTCTGACAGATTACCTCGTATGCTAATTTTCAGATGGCTTCGACATGAACTACACTTTCATCTGCTCAGACCCGCTGTTGAATGTTAACGGTCCTTTTCAGTTAGCACAACGTACAGCGTGTAGAAGCTTGACCCCACACTTGTACAGTCTCCCCCCCCCCCCCC
>Ga0268261_10004527_pt1 | contig 10430 bp, 11 predicted proteins | sample TergutNc150P1_FD_190353 | JGI IMG/M metagenome (GOLD analysis project Ga0268261, IMG submission 190353) | Nasutitermes corniger P1 segment gut microbial community from laboratory colony in Florida, USA - Nc150 P1 (SPAdes) (version 2) | ecosystem: Host-associated > Arthropoda: Insects >...
TGCCGATTTAAATGGGCTCGTCCGTTTCGCCGAAAGACGAAATCTGGTTTCTGCGCGTGTGCCATCACATTTCAAACGCAATCTACGAAAAAGTGTGTAATAGGGAAACTGTCTTCACAGACCTCATGTACGCAAAATTAGGATGGCGCTATATCTGGGTTTGATTGTAATTTCAGGGATCAGAGACCCATTGAGAAGTAGTAGTCGGTCATTTCGTCAAAATATTGCCCGCTTTCTGTGGAACCCTAATTGACAAAAGCCCGCCGCTGGCCCATACCATGGTTCCTTTGATTATAGGCTATATGATTTGATTGTATTATTCTTTCCTGCAGTTTCAGAAGAACACAACCCCGTTCTCGGAGGATAACGGCCTTGTTTTCCTTTCCTTCATGTATCTGTTTGAAGTGCTGAAACAACAGAGTGACTTCCACTTCATACTGAAGGCTTCCTTCCTAGAAATATACAATGAAAAGGTATGCCTACTTGTCACAGTATGACTTAATGCTTGAACTGGCGCTCAATTTTCCAATTCGTTCACTGTGCTCCATTTTAGACTTTCTACAGCTCTATTACCTAAAAAAGATGGCCATGCATTGTCTTCTATTTCACAGCATTTGTAACCCCACACGCTCACCCATCTGTGAACGTGTTACATAGAGTTCACTCTAGTACAGGCCATGAAGGCCCAGAAGGGGAGTACAGGTATAGTTCTACTCCCTCTTTAACCTCGGCGCTTGATGGGGGTTGGGGTCAAGGCCAAGCCCCGGCTGCTTTACCCCCTGGAAACAGACTCCGTACCCATTGTACAGAAGGTTGGGTGCGCACCAGGGCCGGTCTGGACGGATGTGGAAATAATTCCCGGACCGTCTGGCCCTTAGCAAGTCGCTATCCCGGCCAACGGTAACGCATTACATTCTGGTTGTTAAGACGATGGAACGTATAACTGAAGTGGTTCAATAGTAACTTTGCACTGAGAGCACGACCGGCGGGTACCCTGGTCCTCGGTCAGTGCGGACACAGATTACTACTTAGTGCGGATTGCCCGTTCCCATCCACATCACTTGCTGACACGTTTTGCGGGGTTAGGGGTACTTGCGTTGTGGCTCTGGCTACGTGCGGGTGTGTTAACGACAAAAACCTGTCCAATGCGGAGCCTGTGTAAAGCAACTGACACCCACGTTGGAAACGTGTGCTGATAAATTGCCCGATAACGGAACATGCCACATGTCAGCAGGCACCACACAGACGTGCGTTCATCCACCCTTGGCTGTGCGTGGTTTGAAAGCCACCGAAGTTACAAGCGCGTATTCGTCTCACATAATCATGAAACTTGCCTTGTATCCGTCTTGAGTGAGGAACACAACTTGCTGTCCCACTATTCAGGTATAGTCAGTGATAGAAGAACGAAGAAACATTAGAAAGGAACTTAATAACTCTAAAGTGTACAATGATGTACAGTCGCGATCCAAATACAGTAGAACAGCGGCCGTGGGCAATACGTTTACATGAGACATGAAAAGGGAGAACAAGGCAGTACAAACTCAAATATTGGCATAAGCACTGCCGTCTACCGGAAGATCGTTGTAACAACGGTGTAAAGAACACTTCAGGGACCTTAAGACTGGTGTTAATAAATCGAATTTCGCAAGTCTTTTAGAACACAACCATTCACTGGGCCCAGTCGAATATACTGCCAGTCCCTCCGTGTAACTGAAGGGGGGACATACGAACACTCTGGAAAAATTCATTATTTGTACCGAAACAAATAATAATCAAATAAATGATAAAAATACAATCTCAGTTAATTTACTGTTTGATGCAATTATTTCCAATGACGTCTATCAGTGATGTTAATCCGAACCACCCTGTAATGAAGCGATGCTTTGCGGCGTCAGTACGTAGTTGCCAGACATAGCAGACAACTGCGTCTAAAGAAAACAGGAGCAAGCTAAAACTGTAAGTTCAATTTCAAGAATAATTTTACGAGTTTTTAAAACACATTCCTCAGCAAATACACTCACGTCATTTCTAAATACAGGACATTTTCAAAAAGAAGTTACGTAAAGTAAAAATGTGGTATTAATAAGGAGGAGGAAAACTTCGCCCACAGACGTTAATCCAAGCAAAGTAGACAGGAACATCAATAAAAAGAACGCAAGTAATGGTAGAACAAAATGTGTATTGAAACAATAAACATAACTTTCTAACATGATAACAAAATATTTACTACAGGTGTAATAATCACCTATTATATTAAAAGAAATTATGACTGTACAGAGGTACATCTGCAAACAAAGTGCTCGAATTAAAATACATCTTTAACAATTTTTACGTACAACAGGAATACAAGCAATGAAGAATCACACAAGAAAAATATATAAACCACTTATATATTAATGCTACATTAAGATTACAATGGCCTGTGCAGATTGTGAGATCTCTCAAATTCATAATATATATGTGTGCATATTCTAATATATACCCAAAAAGATGCAGCATTACGCAGTTTATTTTATCCGGAACTGCTCTACATATTTCGGGTGGTACCTCCACCCATCATCAGGAGCGCAAACAACTGTATCTACAGCATCTGGTATTTGTCACACTGTTACTATTACCTGCCGCTATTATACGAGTATGTGTGCATATTCTTATATATATCCAACAAGATGCAACGTTACGCAGTTTATTTTATCTGGAAACTGTTCTACATGTTTCGGGTTGTACCTCCACCCATCAGGAGGAGCGCAAACAACTGTATCTACAGCATCTGGTATTTGTCACACCGTTACTGCTACCTGCCGCTAGAGCGGCAGATAGCAGTAACCGTGTGACAAATACCAGATGCTGTTGATACAGTCGTTTGCGCTCCTGATGATGGGTGGAGGTGCCACCCGAAACATGTAGAGCAGTATCCAGATAAAATAAACTGTGTAACTTTGCATCTTGTTCGATATATATGAGAATATTCTTAGGATGCACGGACCCATGATTGTTAAATATATGAGTGCATTTTATTTGGGGGGTTTAAAGTCATGTAATTTAAATGCCTGAGAATTGTCTGCTGGAGCGAAACATGTGGCTTATATTGATTAAACTAATCAAACTTTGTTGTGGCTAGCGGCAGTACTATGTCGATGTTTGACATGATAAGCCACAGCGGGATGAATTTCACTAAAATTAAGTACAATTTCATGAATGAGACAATATAAACTGGAAAATAGGTTCAGGATGTCTGAAGAGGGAAAGGAGTTTTAGTCGAACATCTAAAATCACTAAGTTCCAAATAATATTAATAAAATTATTGCACGATTATTGGTTACGAATATAATGCTACAAGAGATAACAATCCTTTTACAACCACTCCCCAACTTACGACAATCCCGCGTACGACAAAACGAAGTTACGAAGAAAATGTCTCTGAGAAAGTTGAATTTCAAACCGCTATAAAAATGTCATTAAACTTTTATTTCGAATTTGCGTACCGAATGTTATCACAGTGCCCGTTACTCGGACAAAAGAGAGATTAGATTACATCTTTGAATCCCCCTCGACCTGCTGCAGTTGTACATTCCGCCTCGTTTCGTATTTTCGACCCACGAACAATTCCACTTACGACCAGGTGTTCTGAACGCATCCTGTCCATAAGTCAGGAAGTCCCTGTATTAGAAATGAGTTACACAGCCCAATAAGCTAGCCACTAGCGTGGGAACCGCATTGAGCTGCATTCTGTGTTGATAAAACTATCACGGTTAAGTGGAACAGCCGGTCGAGGATTAACGTTTGACGTTTTCGTTCCTCTGTTACGCAGTGTATGTTGGTTGTTTTTAAAGAGGTTTCAGTACAATCATGAGGATGGAAACGATAAGCAGTCCAGAAATATTGGACAGCAGTAGTTATGGGCCGGATTGGATCACTTTTGGGCTTTCGACTTTTTGCTTGGTATTTTTCAGGGTGGCACCATGTCCTCCCTACGCCCCCTTGATGGGGGATCGGCAGTATGGTGTTTGGAGATGATGATGTTGTTGCTATGCGGATGATAGGTTGGGTATGGTTGTGAAGACGGAATGATGTTAGTGTGGCGCCGTATAGATTGGTAAAGGCTCGGTTTTATTTAATAATATATACCGCCGTATAGATTGGTAGTGGTGGGTAAAGGGTAGGTTTTAATAATATATGGTGCCTTAGAGATTGGTAGAAAAAGATGGCGCGTAAAGTGGGCGTGTTGGGTTGGGTGTGAATAAGGACATGGTAGTGATTGGTAAAGGATACGTTTTAATAACATATGTGTTGAGTGACGTCATGCCGCCGTATAGATGGGTAAAGTAAGATGTGGGTTAAAGTTGCGGCCGAATTAGCCTGAGTGAAGGTATGTATAGGGACGGGGTAGTGATTGGTAAAGGATACGTTGTAATAATATAGGTGTGGTTGACGTTATACCGCCGTACAATTTGGTATATTTAAGATGGAGACGGTGAGCAGTTGATGCGTTGCCGTCGGAGGTTGTCTTGTGACTGGACAGCCAGGTGTTGGTGAATCGGTAGTTAGCAGGCGGTGTGGAGAGAAGATAGTGGGGAATGAGGGCCGCCATGGTGAGATCGGCACGTTCGTGCAGGTGGAACGTGTGTAATGGACTGTGTGAGCGAGCGAATGCCGCTGGACCATGGCGCCTTGTATACGTATGTGTTAATTGCCTGTAGGAAGTATTATTCGTAAAGGAGATATAGTAGGAACGTGTGTGTAAGTAGAGAAAAGTGTCAGCTTATCTTTTCACGTACGAGCCGAGGTTTGCATTTTATAGGCCAGGGGTGTACGGGATGTGTATGTTGAGGATAGGTTTGTGAAATGAATACAAGTGAATAAATAAATTGAATACAGTGGTTTTATTAACAGAGTTTTTACTATTGTATTTGACGTACCCGTTGCAACATGATGTTTATGAGTTTTGGCGTGGCTGTGTTGTGGACGCCTAAGCGCGAGGTAGGTGAGCCTGGTATAGGTACGAGATTTTCCCTAATGGCAATGAGCTGTGTAGAGTATGGAACGTCGAGACGTACGTGTTTCTTGATACGTACATCATAATACTTGGAGAGGCTTCGATCGGTGTCTGATGTGTGCCATAGTGAATATCGTGTGTAGAATAGCTGCCGCACGAGCTCGTTTGTTGTCGTGGGATTACAGGCGCGATATGGCCTGTAAGCCAGCGTTTCAGGTACACCATTGCCAGCGAAGAATGCGGTCAATTCATCTACGACCGGTGGTGAAGGTGTGTCAACGAATAGGTAGCGTATGATAGATGCAGGCCATGTGTTCATGGAGCCTAGGTGATATTCTACAGCCTGCAGCAGAGACAGGCGGCGGCGGCGTCGGCGTCGGCGTCGTCGTGTGGAGGAAGTTGACTATGTGTATAAGTGTGAGTTTAGCATTTATATATGTAGCCGCCGTCGTCGGGTGTGGCATGGGGAAGTGGACAGCCCTACACGCGCGCACGCGGAGGATGTGATGTCATAGGCGTGGTGCAATGTGCTGACGAACGAATAGTGACAGTCATGTTGCACAGCGGCCTGTGATGCATTGCAGAATAAGCGTTCTGTACAATATAAATAGTGCAGCTTAAAAAACGTTCTGCATGTGCGCTGCACTCTGTTACTGCGAGTTACAGCAAGCTACGAAGCTCCAGCCTCCTCCATATTTTAACACGCGACGACGACGCCTACGACGATCAACATTATTGAAGCGGTGAGTGAAAATTTGAAAATGTTGGAAATGGTATAGTGTTTGAGTATTGAAAGTGAATTAAGAGAGTGTGTATTTTGAAACAGAACATTGCTGCTAGCGACGCGTCTACCACAGCCGCCGTCTTTGCTGCGACGCCCTCAGGCATCTATTAGTTAGACGATAAGTGAGCAACTGTTCGCTAGTGTAAATATATTGTGTATGCTAGTGTTCAGAAGTTAAGAGAGTTTGTAATGTCGAGCACAACACCCCCGGTTGCCGCTGCCGCCGCCGCTGCCTAAGCCGCCGCTGGCCCCGGCCATTGTTGACGCTGCCAGTTGCTGGTGTTGTCGCCGTCTGTTGCCTGTTGTCAGTGTTAACGTCGCCTGCTGCCGCCGCCGTCGCCCGGTGCCGTTTCCCGCTATTGCCGTTCGCTGATTAAACAACCCACGGTGAGTGATCAGCAATTAATATTAATACTCTCTGTGTGTGAAAAAGGTTCGTGTGCATGGTTAGGGAAGTGAAAGTTAATCTACCTCGGTACGATATTCGCGGTGTTGGTCGCGAATGAAGGCGTATCCCTTGACGTATCTAATATAAGGGCAGTAAGGGAAGTAACGGGCGTGCTCTATAAAAGGTATATCAGTTTCCTTTCAATCAAATAATGCGCCGCCGCAATAAAGCACAGACAGTCGTCACTCCACCCTGGAATGAGAGAGATTTGCCAATTTAGCTAGGAAAATTATTTCGTTAACTTAAAAGTTCGCTAAAATGTGTAGGGAAGGGCCATCTGTCGGGGAAAGATAGGAGGTACGTGTACATGTACGCCATCTGTTGACGGAGATGTGGTACTATTGCACAGAGTTCCGTGATGGAGTGGGTGTGTCGCGGATAAGAGAGGCGGGAGAGTCGGAGTTTGAAATTTAAATAAGTGTGGGATATTTGAAATGTAGAATTTAAATAAGTGCGGGAAAATTTGAATAGGATCACAGATGAATGAGAGAGTGTATTGCGGGAGACTCGAAGTTTGAAATTTAAGTATGAGCGGGATATTAGAAAGATTGTGAAATTTGAAATGTAGGAATTAAAAATTTTAGACCTACCATCGTAGTAAAATCCGACGGCAGCTATAGATCCCACCGAAGACTTTCCTTCGGCATCCTACCGTCCAGGGTCTTGGTAGAAGGTGTGTGTACGTCTAGCTAACGTCCCATATTCGGGACGCCTGGGTAATTGCCAGTGCTGGATAGTTTGTTCTTGGGCCAGTGCCAATGAGAGTCCGTCGTAGTAGGGCCGTTCCCTTTCGGGAGGGCGAGGGGCTGGATCCGGCGATATGTCTGCGGATCTTGCGGGGTTTGTGGCAGGACTGTCGCCGCTGTCCGACACCTGCGGAGAAGGAGGCCGAGTCTCGAGCGAAATATTGGAATCTTCTCGCGATGATGAGATTGGATCATCGTTGATGTCCATGGCGGCGGCGGCGCACACATTAGAAGTGACGTCTATACGCTAGCTTACCGTCCTCTTTATAGTGGGATTAGATTAGATAGTAGAGACGTCTAGTGATAGGAAAATGAAATAACGACTGCGCATGCGTGTTCAGTTTTAAGTAGGCGTAATTTATTGCATCAGAAACAAGTACAGAGCATGATTAGACTGTTAATACAAACTTGAGTTCTTCGAAAAGTTGATAATAATTGATAGATTTGTCGGCAGTAGAGGGGTGCTCCACATATGTAGCAGAGCTGTGAGCTGTATCTATATAGGCGATTACATCAGTCATGGCGGCGATGTAGAAAGTCATCTGTTCTGAAGTATATACATTATGTAAGTCAGATTACGCAACTCCTCGTACGTGAATGTCATGTACTGTTTGCCGAGATACCTGTAACTGACGGTCGTGTTAATTTTAAAGTCTCCGTCCGTCTTCTTATAATGTTCGTTTGTAGACAGAGCGTCGCACAGGGCCGCGATACTTTCGGCCGTAGTTTGCAGCTGTTGAACGTTGAGGAGCAGAGGCAGCATTTTGGCGCCTCCGATTTCTGGTAGCGGCTGATAACCACGGGCAGGATAGTAGCCCACTGACACGTATTTGGACTTGTCCTCAGCGAAGAAAAAGACACGGCGTAGCAGGGCTCTGTAGGGTTTGGCGAGCGCTGTGGTGAAGACCTCCAGAAACGTGTCGAGTTCGGGCGCTTGGATGCGCTTCTGGTCGGGATCACCATTACTTTCCTCTTCATAAAATATGGGGTGCGACGCTGCCTGTCGGGGCAGACGGAGACGCTGCTGCTGCTTTTGTGCTGACATGGAGCTGCAGAATGATTGGCGGATAGGTGGTTAGCGCCGTTTTATACAACTGCAGAGAAATAAAAAGTCGTCATTACAGACGTGATAGACCGGATTTAAATGGGGCGGTATGGCGTGTAAATTCGGGTGGAGAGTTAATATAGTTGCGGGAGTGAAGGTGATGCATGAGCCATTTGTATAGTGTATGCGCGTTTCGAGTTGCGCAGCGGTAGTTTAGATAATTTTTATGGCACGGCATACTGCAACTGAATTGCGCCTTGAGGCCCTGGGGAGGGACACTTAAAATCCTCTAGATTTCGTATAGGCTGTCCCAGCAAGGTTGTGAGAAATTTGGTCTTTGATGTGCCATACGCGTACAGATGCGCGTATCCTGAAACGGCCTCGCATATGGTTTCGCGAAGCTTGTCATAGTCGAGCTGCCCATCCGCCCATGACAAGCCGTTTTCTTCAGAGCCGTGAGCCGTCATAAGTTATGGTGATTTAAAATGAAATGTCTCTATGACATTTACGGCAGCGATTGAGACTTCTTTGACGATATCCTCGTTCTGCTGGCCGTGCAGGACTTCAAAATCTATTACACACTCTATCTTTTGGCTTAGTCATATACAGAATGAAACAAACAAGGTTAATGACTCACCTTTTATATAGGCTGGTACAGCATTACCCTCCCGAGCTTTGTTTGCACAGCGTAGGGCCAAATTCCGAATAGAATAGTTGGTGGATGTGTCAGTCCGCGTTGTCAGCAGCAAACAGCCCCACAAATTGTTGTGGGGTGTATCCCCTATTCATGTATAGAGCGAAGAAGAAGCAATATTCGCCGCAGACTGTAGTGGTAGGTCCTTGGAGTTGCGTTCTGTTATATTGCCAGACTATACAATTGCGCCGTATGAAATATAGGATGTAGGGAATATATGGAGGGCGGCTGTAGGAATCGAAGAAGTAACAGCTTGAGGAGCGGTGGGGGTTTTGAAAATGAATAGCCTGCCAGTGTGAGCCCTTCTCTGTGCCAGGGTCTGTGTTAACTATAATAGTGCCAGTCTGCACGATCGAGCGTGGTAGGAGATCCGAGGCATAGACCCCGAGAAAAGAATTAACATCCTGTAGAGCGTTCTGAATCTGGACGGTGTCCATTACGAGAAGTCTGTCGAAACGTTGCGAGCTACATCTATGCGTACAGAATTGTTATACTCTAGATACAATAGACAGGTGACAGCCTCTGGTAGTGCCTTGGCAAATTTTAGATCGATCCTGATATCGCCACTTGTAGGGGTGATGCGTGCCCTTCCGATGCTGCCAGATCTGGCGTAAGATCATACAATATCATGAAGAAACCATTTATATACATATCGTGTGTTATCTGGAGTCCTGAGTTCGAGTGGTGAATGCCGGTGCATTCGAACAGTGTCGTGTAACCTCTGACGGACGTTTTCTCGTTATCCATGTCCAGAGACAGGCTCTCGTTAGGAATCTGTCTACCGTTCACATACATTGTGAAGTTGGTCAGATCGTAATGGCGGAGATTATAAGGGTTCGAATCTTTCGAACCGAGAAAGTCAGTGTTCTTTACCATGGTAAATATCAGACGTTTCGGGAGCATACCCAACACCGCATTATTGATAGATAATGCCTGAGGGCCGCCGGCAAACGCGAAAGTCTTGAGTTCGACTCTCGTCAAGTTACATCTGGCTAGGAATCTTTGCTTAGAGCCTCATTATGAACGATGAAGATTTTCGGGCTGGGGCGGATGCGTCGCACGATCAGTTCAGCGTCGAGAACTTTAAAAGTCGCTTTTGTTTTTGTATAGGTATTGGGGCTCATAAGGTAAAAATCGTCCTTGGCCTTGGTCAATCTTATCTGCACGCGGACGCCCGAGAGCAGAAATTGCGAGACGTTACAGATGTCTGCGTGTAAACGACCGTATAACTGTTTCTTTGCTGTTTTTGCCGCTCCAATCTCTTGACAAAGCCTTTATCCTTGATGCTGGTGGATGACGGATAACCGGCCAAGACGTTCCCTTTGTCCAGATACCAGTACGCATTGTAAGATGCGAATTGGCAGCGTCGGAACCATAGGTCAGGAGGGATTCCAGATATGAACGGTAGGTGTACAGTTCAGAGGCAGGCGTAATGTTCACTCCGTTAAGCGAAATGCTACATTGACTGAACAGAGAATGGAGGAAATTGTTGGTTCCCTTCGTAATATCTGAGGCGTCGAGATCTTTCCCATCCGCGCCGATTAACTTGCCTGTAACAAACTGTAATATCCAGATCCATGTATGTCTCATTATCGCCAGGTATCAAAAATTCAAGATCGTTCTAATCTACCGTCGCGATCGGCTTATGGTGGACTACATGCATCTCTAGGATCGCCGTTTGCACAGGCTTGTGCGCGAAAATATCGAACTCACTAGG
>Ga0268261_10004528_pt1 | contig 10427 bp, 7 predicted proteins | sample TergutNc150P1_FD_190353 | JGI IMG/M metagenome (GOLD analysis project Ga0268261, IMG submission 190353) | Nasutitermes corniger P1 segment gut microbial community from laboratory colony in Florida, USA - Nc150 P1 (SPAdes) (version 2) | ecosystem: Host-associated > Arthropoda: Insects > Digestive...
TCTCTGCGACGAGCTGATCACTCGTCCAGAGGAGTCCTACCGACTGTGCTGCGTCGTTGTGTGTGATCTAGAAACATCAAGAATAGGTGCTCCATATATATATGACATTAGTCGCCTAAGGGTTAAAGTGTATACTATGCATTTGTTGATAAATATGAATATATGGATGAAGGAATTTGTATAACAATCTTTTTTCGTTGTTATGATAGTACATGAAATAATTTCACTGTACACAATATTTAACATAAATGACACATGATGTCGTTTTCTGTACTCAGATACTATGAATTTAAATTTCTGAGTGCCATAATAAACAGCAGCAGTGAAAATGATGACAATTATAACAACAAAAAAAGCAGCAGCAACAACAACAACAAAAACAATAACAATGCCTATAATAATGTGATAACAATGATAACAGAAGCAGCAGTATCAAGGACAAGAACAACAAAATGGTTATTTATTACTTATGTGCTGGCTAAACAGCCTAGTGTCCAATTATTATGACAGCAAGATTACAAGAAAACAACAACAACCCACGACAAGCAATACAAAGATAAAAGAAAGGAGAAACAAAACATTCCAAGTAATTTAATTATTATGAATGAAATCTAAACTGAAAGGAGAAAAAACTATACATGATTACAGTGAGTAAATCCTTACCCATGATAAGAATATTCAGTAGATAACTCATTACCATAGCAACACAAAATATGACACCTGGGAAAAATTTTGTTTTATATTTATCAACAAAAACATTAACATTTAAATATTAATGAGCAGAAGTATGAGATACACATTCTAATAATCTATAATAATGAAATGGGAATGAAAACACCTTAATACATCAGAGTGTACAAAAATTTGCCATTAGGTAAATACAGACAAAACTAAGTATATGGTCATGTCTTGAGATCAGAATGCAGGATGAAGTCACAGTATGAAGACTGATAATAGTTCCTTTGAAAGGGTGGAAGAGTTCAAATATTTTGGAAAACTTTAACAAATCAAAATTCTATTAAGCAAAAAATTACTAGAAGACTGAAGTCAAGGAATGCTTGCTATCATTCAGTGCAGAATCTTTTGTTTTCCAGATATACAGAACTATAATTTTACCTGTTGTTTTGTATGGGTGTGAAACTTGGTCGCTGACTGGGTTGAGGGTGTTTGAGAATAGGGTGTTCAGAAGAATATTTGGGCCTGAGAAGGATGAGGTAACAGAGGAGTGGAGAAAACTACATAATGAGGAGCTTATTGATCTGTTCTCCTCACCCAATATTGTTCGGGTGATAAAATCAAGAAAAATAAGATGGGCGGGGCATGTAGTTCATATGGGGAAGGGGAGAAGCATGTACAGGGTTTTGGTGGGGAAACCTGAGGGAAAGAGATCACTGGGGAGACCCAGGCATAGATGGGGGGATAATATTAAGATGGGTCTTCAGGAAGTGGAATGTGGGGGTATGGACTGGATCAAGCTGGCTCAGGATAGGGACAGGTGGCGGGCACTTGTGAATGTGGTAATGAACTTTCAGGTTCCATAAAATGCAGGGAATTTCTTGACTAGCTGCAAACTGGTTAGCTTCTCAAGAAGGACTCTGCTCCATGGAGTAAGTAAGTAAGTAAGTAAGTATGGAAGTAAGTATGCAAGTAAGTAAGTAAGTAAATAATGCATTGAATGAGAGGCTGGGTGGGCACCAGAGCCTCTCTGGATGCTTTGGAGTACAGAAAAATTTCTTGAGCTTGCTATGAATCAAAACATGATTCCCCAGTTGTCCAGCCTGTAACCTAATCACTATACTGACTATGCTACACCAGTTCCTCTTTGTTATAAAATAAATTATGTCTATTTAAACGCAAATGCTACAAGAAATATTTCTGCATCATGTTGCATTTGATAACAAATATAAAAGTTTCATTCTCACAGTTTCCTGCCACTCTCTTTTGTGTATTCACCAGAAAACACAGTCAGTCCACTGCACATTGTGGCACATTACTTGACTATCATCAGTCACAGTTGCACACAAAATGGTACATTAAAATGCACATGTTTGAATTCATACAATATTTCAATGTTCAAAAAAATTCCTTAAAATTAACACACTGACAAATATCACTAAAAAAAAAAACTTATGATGTTAGAACTTTTTATAGTGATGACTATAACTGTATTGTTATTAAATATTAAAACACTTTGGAGTTGTTCACTGTCACTTGTGTCATATATTCACTTATTCATTATGTGAGGTGGCAGACAGCCAACTGTGGAGATTTTGAACTCATTTTTTTAAGTTGTTGCATTTTACACACTTGTTTAAGGGTGCAATGCTGTGACATTGTGACAGTCCCAATTTTTTTACACTATTTCATGTAAGATGTCAGACAGTGTTCATTGATATCCAGTATAGGTTGTATTGCACCTGTTTCTAATATATGCAGTGAACAGCTACAAACTGTTTTAACTTTCACTGATCCAATCATAATAAAAATTATTTGAGTGATAAAATTAAGAAGAATGAGATGGATTCAGAATATGGCACATACAAGGTACAGAGTGGTGCATATGGGGTTTTGGTAGGAAACATAAAGGAAAGAGACCATTTAGAAGGCCTAGGTGTAGGTGAGAGAATATTATTAAAATAGATTTTCAAGAAATAAGATGGTCAGCCATGGACTGCATTAATGTGGCTCAAGATGCAGACAAGTGTCAGATTGTTGTGAATGCAGTAATGAAACTTTGGGTTCCATAAAATGTGTGGAATTCCTTGACTACCTGAGGAATAATGAAGTTTCCTAGAAGGACTCTGCTCCATGAACTTTGTCAAGTCAGTCATACCAAACACCACCTTGCAAGTATTCGTTCATGTGACACTTTAAAAAAATTGCATTCTATGTTATCAGTTTGCATAAAACTATGCCTGATGATGACAAAATAAACTGGCAAAGCATGTAGTGAACTGAATGGGTATTCTGGCAACTACACAAACCAGAGTAATATTAGACTGTGAAAATATAACATTGACAATGAATGCTACAAACTTGCATCTTTTCATTCTCTTTATTTTACAGCAGACACTAAGTTGTACAAAAGAGTTACTTTACCTGGTCCAGCAATGTTTCTTCAGAAAATCCTTGAATGTGATCTGATCCCATTCAATAGCATGTGGGGCTTGCCAGGGTCGATCTGCAGGTACTTGAAGTGCCATGTCATCTAGCTTGCGGATAACAGCACGTAGATCCAATGCTGCAAAGGGGTTGCTCCACCAGAATCCAGGCCATGAACTTGAATAACAACATTTTCTCCCCTAAAATAAGTTAAAATAGATCTTTTAAAGGTGTTTATGTTGATGCTGTTCCTTAGCAATAGCACAATGTTGAAGAGGTTTGTGTCACCATGAATTTGGAAGTCACACAATAAAGCTTATGTATGTTTGTGATAAGAAAGAAAAATATTAATTCACTTACAGCCACACCATCATCACCTTCACTACTACAACCACCACCACCACCACCACCACCACAAACACCACCACCACCTCCACCACCATTACCATCATAATCACAATCATCACAAACCAGTGAAAAGTTTGTGAGCAAGTGGTTTTCGCATTTTAGACTATGACAGAACCTACAAAAGACCTCGTCTGAGGAAAAAATGTATGTGTTTGGTGCACCTTACATAGAAAATTGGTGTTTCTGTGCCAGCACCAAAAATGCAACAGCGATATTGTATTTGTGGTCACATCTGATATCCGTGGTTCACAAAATCCATAATCCAGATCATGAAGCAACAATGAATTTTGAGAATAGGAACCTGTAATGGGTGTGTGCTGGACAAATCGAATCCATGCTCATTATATTCAGGTGTGATGCTGGGTTTAGACTCACTGGATACAGGGACACTGAGAATAACATGTACTGGTCTGCAAAATATTCAGTGTTCATTCATGGAGAGTCATTATGTGATGTAAAAGTTCATGTATGATGAGTTATGAGTGCATCTGGGATTACTGGGCCCAAATGTTTTTCAGAGACCACAAAATAACACTGGTGTGTGTGACATATTCTGACACCATTTTTTGAACTCTTCTCCATTTATGAGAAAACAAATGCCTTTTAATCAGAAAGACACTGCAACACTTTACACTGCAAACCATAAATATGATGAGTGGAAAGCTAAAGCTGTATTAACTGCAGTGCATTAGAAAAAAAATATGTAGACCTTCAAATATAACAACCTGAAACTGTGTCAGTTGCTGTCCTTCATTCTGTCACCCAGACTTTCTCAGGGTAGAGTAATGCTTGGAGCCATTTAAAGAAATGTCACTATGATCAGACATAATATGTTTCTAGGCTCCAGTTTTTTGATAACTTTTAAAAATATAGAATGGGCCACCCTACAATAATCAAACAATAGCATTCACCTCATTTGTCTGGTTGCAAACAAACAAACAACTAATATGTTTATGCTTTAACAGGGTCGCACAAAAATACCAGTACAATAATTCTGGAGAAAAGTTGGATTTTAATTTTCTGCTCTTAAATGTCATAAAGGTAACGAATGTGGTATGGTTAAATATAAAAATTTAATTATAAACCCCTGATTAATGTTTTTTATAATTATTTGTACACACGTGTATAATTAATAACTTCATTAAAATTAAGGATAACCAAAAATAAATAATACATACAAATATTCTTCCATATCTCTATGGTGCCAGGTGCAGTCCTTCCTCTCAAATTTACAATGCTCCCAGCATCCTGTTACAGGTATGCATTGCACAGTCAGAACATACATTTTTGTGTATCTCATTAACTCTTCACTGTATCAACATTTAGAGTACCTGCAGATTTTGTGTGATCTATACTCTATTATTTATTATTTCGAGAGCAGTGGTGTGTAACCTAATACGAATCCCTGCCAAATGTAGCACCAGACTTTTGCAGGGCACAGATTCCCTAAACATATTACTATTTACATTGGTCTACTCTATTATTTCACAACTCACACTATTACACTATTGTTACCCCATTAGAACAATCTTTCCTCATCTGTCCAATAATGTCTTTGTTTCTTATCCTGTTCCTTCCACAGCCTCCAATTAGAGGTGTGCCCTGTTGAGTCTATTCTCCCATTTGCGTATGACTAAAAATATGTATTTAACCATACTATTTATCTATATTAAATCTGGAGAGATGAATACCATACTATAGGCTACAGTCTCATTCATCCTCAGACATTTAATATATACCAGTTTGTCCCTCCATTTTATCATTTCTGAAAATATGTATACATTTAGCACCCTCCTTCTCAGATACAAGGGGGGAGGGGGGGCATAATCTGCCTTCAAATCCTTCCTTAATGCTTTGCAGCTTCCATATATCTGCTTCAGCCATATGACTCCACTTTTCCCATCTCTTGCATAGGAATTTCCCTTTATCTCACATATGTGTCAGTTCTCACTAACCTAACATACTTCTGGTAATATGTGCAAGTAAATTTTGTCTTTCTATGTCATTACATTTTCTTTATTTTTTATTTATTTATTTATTTTTTTTTACTTACCCAGTTTTTATTAGTCCTTGATTCAGTCTCCCAAATTTATGTTATTCCTAATTTTCTGTATTTTGCCTTTCAGTTTATTTGCCCAACTCTCAACCTGCAGATTACTCTGCATTATTTTAAACAATTTCTTACTAAATTCTGGGTATCCATGTGCAACAAGTGCAACCAAAGCTTCACTGTCATACTTAACATCTTCCCTCTTCTGCCATGCCTTCCTGATTTTAATTCAGCACCTTGTTTACTGAATATCTGGGCATATTTAATTTGCTTATGTAACCTATCATGGGTTGTACTTTATATCACGTACTCATATTCTGCATGATGATATACCGGTATATTATATAAATTTCAAAAGATTCAATTTAGCATACTGCTAAGTGGACACTAAAATTTCATTTCCAGTATTACTTTACTTGTCTGTATAGATGGTGAGCCTCCTTAACTGAGAAGTGCAAAATGTTTTGTGTGTGTGTGTATATGTGTGTGTGTGTGTGTGTGTGTGTATGTGGGAGATTGTGCGTTACCTTGCTAAAATAAATGCTGTCATGGTCATCTCGGGCAAGATATGTCTCACAGCCCAGTTCCTTGCACATTCGCAGGATATGATTTTGAGTGGGACCGACATATGAGCCTCCTAGATCAACCCATCCATAATTTGGGTCTCCTGCCTCAGCTGATGGAGTCAGTGTATGGGTCCGACCACCTACTCGGTCAATGGCTTCCAACACCACCACCTCCACTCCATGCTCATGAAGCAGTTTTGCAGCACTTAAACCTGACATAAAAAGTTTTATCTAATTAACTGTTTATTTGTACTTTATTTAATAATAATATAAATAACTCTTGACTATATAATGTCATATAGAAAGATGATAATAAACTGGAAGGATAGCAGAAGTTTGTGTCACCTGACTAAAGACATAATCTCGGTGCTAGCCTGAAGAAAATAATGAAAAGCATGGAAAACCTCAAAAGCATGGAAAACCTCAGTGAGGATATTTGATATCCCAGTCAAATTGTGAAACAGGCATCTCTCCAGCGCTAGTCAGGAACATTATTGCTAGGCCACCACATTTAGTCATTATGTTTAATGTTTCTTTTTGTTGTCTTCTGTTTGACTCAGTTTAAATTTAACTTGTATTTCTATCTATCAATAATTTCTTTGCTGCTCCAAGTATGAAGTACAGAAAAATATCTGTATAATTAAAAAGCGGGATAGTGATACACAACATTTTAATTGGCAACTCTGAAGGAAGAAGACCACGTGCAGACTTATGTGCCAGCAGGAGGATGACATTTAAATAAATTTTAAATAAACAGAATGTGAAAATGTGGACTGGATTCATCTGGCACCAGATAGGGTCCAGTGGCAAACCTGTGTGAAGACATTACTGAACCCTCAGTTTCTATAAAAGATGGGGCAAATCTCTTGAATATCTAGTTAATTGCTGACTACTCAAGGACTCCGTTCCATGGAGATGGTTACCAATATATAAAATAATTATCCTTACCAGCTCTGAGAAATCTGCAATTGAAGTGAACACTTTTATGACATTTATGTTTATAGCACTTTATGTGGATATTCATTTTCAAATGAAATGTATTTTGAGTGAAGAGTTTTTCACATACTTTTCAATATTTTGTACAAGAACTAAGTATTTTCTGAGTGTCACGTATTTTTCCCTAACTTGTTCTACACTTTGTTTAGTGGGATCTATAGAGTGCAATTAAATATCTTTTTATTTTAAATTGGTTATATAAATCAGAGACATTACTGTCCAGGCAGCCCAGTTATGTTGAGGATTCAAGAACAGAACACACTACTACTAAAATTAAAGTTGCAGCATAAGTTATCATACAAATGTGCAGAGTTAACAATTAAAGAATAAAGTGAACAACAAAGCAACATGGAATGGGTTAACTCTCCAATGGTGCTGAGTTTTAAATTCCAACTACTGCCCCATGACAGAGAGGTTATAAATTTACAATACCCTTAAATGCATTCACAACCTTACAATGTAATGAAGCAGCATGTGAAAAATTAAAGGCCCATACACTGCCCTGTTGGTTCAGCAAGTATGTGACTGTTCTAATTAAATAATGCAAACACAACATTTTTGAGGATGTATTTCTCTACAACCTTACCACTAAGTCCAGCTCCAATCACTATCACTGTTCCCTTATTGGACATGTTGTTTTGTCACCTTTGACAGAGTGTCACAATAAAGTGTCCCTCTTCTGAAGTCACCCGTGTTATATATGTTGCTAGAAGACAACAACTGAAAACAAGAATGACATATGTACAGCTACTTACACAAGAAATAGTATAACATACACAAATAATTGCAACATTTGTCAGATCAAAGATTACATGTTATAACTTCAAACTATTATTGACAGTACTGATAAGAAGGGTGGCGAGTCATTATGGGCTGAAGGGGATAAAATCTGCTTTATTTTCAGAGTTCACAAAAATGTATTTTATGTTCAATTAACTGACATTTGAACTTCACTTTTTTAAATCTGGGGTATCCAAAATGCATAATTTCATTCAAGGATACAATACCCTAGAAATACACTGCATATCATGAGTCAAAACTCTCATAACTGAATCTTACTTACTTACTCCACGGAGCAGAGTCCTTCTTGAGAAGCTAACCAGTAAATTTTGCAGCTAGTCAAGAAATTCCCCACATTTATGGAACCTGAAAGTCCCTCACCGTACCCACAAGTGCCTGCCACCTGTCTCTGTCCTGAGCCAACTCCATCCAGTCCCCACGACCCCCTCCAACTTCCTGAAGATCAATCTTAATATTATCCTCCCACCTATGTCTTGGTCTCCCCAATGGCCTCTTTCCCTCAGGCTTCCCCACCAACACCCTGTGCACACCTCTACCCTCCCCCATACGTGCCACATGCCCTGCCCATCTCATTCGTCTCGATTTTACCACCCGCACAATATTGGGTAAGGAGTATTGATCATTCAGCTCCTCGTTATGCAGCTTTCTCCATTCCCCTGTCACCTCGTCCCTCTTAGGTCCAAATACTCTCCTCAACACCCTATTCTCAAATACCCTCAGCCTGCGTTCCTCGACCAGGTTTCACACTCATACAAAACCACGGGCAAAATTATAGTTCTATATATCTTGATCTTTAAGTTTTTGGATAGCAACCTGGAAGACAACAGATTCTGCACCGAATGATAGCAAGCATTCCCTAACTTCAATCTGCTCTTAATTTCTTCCTGAATAGAATTTTGATCTGTTAACGTCATTCCCAGATATTTAAACTCTTCCACCCTTTCAATGGAACTATTATCAATCTTCATACCGTGACCTCGCCCTGCATTCCGATCCCGAGACATAAACATGTACTTGGATTTATCAGCATTTACTTCTAGTCTACTGAATCTAGCAAATTAAACGTAACAACAAGGCTGACACATAACAGAGACCTTGGAGAACATGTTTTGCAGAATGTAGTATTATCACGGTGAGTTTTAATAAAAATGTCAGTTACTCTGTAATTAAACTGTTGAGCCATATGTCCTAACTACGGAAGGATGTCCAAAGGATTGTGCAAACACAAAGTACTAGAAACACAAACAGATTTACTAACTCTGTTGTAGGGAAATTAAAAATGGACCACCACATCAGCACTAAGCATGAATAATCAGTCAAACACAATATATATATTCTTGATACATTTAAAAAACATCTACATATTTATGCCAAAGTAAATATCCATCATCAGGCTACACTTGAGAGAAGGTACAAAATCAAATGCACTACTGCAAGCTATTATCTTCGAGTTTCAAAACTCACAATATTATGATTTCTGATATGAAGTTAAAAAAGTAAAACATTTTATCTAGAATAAATAAATAAATAATAAACATTCATATATAAGGGCAGTTGGGTGTAGCTGCGTATTGTAAATACTGAGATCGTGTAAGTCAAAAACTATGACTTCGCAGACAATTTAGTTGGAATTTTACAGGTTGCATTTATGCATTTTTGTTTGGAATCCTGCATGTAAACTTTAATAATAAGTACTGTCAGACAATCAAGTCATTTTGAATCTAGATGACAAAATTATGTAGTTACTTAATGCCCGACTGGATGTAAATTACTGAACGTGAATTATTTGCGTATGTTGCGTTTTTCTTATTATAACAGTATTTAATAAAAGGTGATTGGTTTAAAGCTTCAAAAGTCTTATTGAGCTCTCCCATTACAAACCTGGACAGGTCCTTGGGGCCCCAGGAGATTGAGGCTCCCAGAATTTCTGGGAAATCGGCACATGAAGATGGTAAGGTTGTCAGTCCTTGAATCGCTCCAGGGCCATAGTACGGCAGGCGAGAGTACGTAAAATAAAAATCCCAATGGCCCCGTCGGGAATCGTACCTGCGTCAACCAACTGCGCGACCGTGTACGCGTTCTTTCGTCTGCAGTGCCATTCTGCACACTAAAAAGCCACTATATGCCAGCCATGTTGGAGCCAAAAACCTTCCCTAGCTTCGCAATGCAATGCTGTGCCGAATCTAGCAAAATGGTATCACGATATTACCTACTTTTCCCTGAAGGACTGCATGCAGCAAAGAAACACAAATTAACTGGTACAGGTTGGGATCGCATTCGTCCTTATTTTCTCCGCAGAGTCTCGGTTTTATGGGTTTTAACCCTTAAAAGCCCGAATTAAATCCCATCTACTATTTGCTGGCATTATTAGGAACTTACCATTTTCTCCACGTTAGCAGGATAAGGGTTAAATTATTAACCTTTAGGCTACTAATGTCATATATATATATGGAGCACCCATTCTTGATGTTTCTAGATCACACACAACGACGCAGCACAGTCGG
>Ga0268261_10004529_pt1 | contig 10427 bp, 5 predicted proteins | sample TergutNc150P1_FD_190353 | JGI IMG/M metagenome (GOLD analysis project Ga0268261, IMG submission 190353) | Nasutitermes corniger P1 segment gut microbial community from laboratory colony in Florida, USA - Nc150 P1 (SPAdes) (version 2) | ecosystem: Host-associated > Arthropoda: Insects > Digestive...
ATTAGTAGCCTAAGGGTTAATGATTTAACCCTTATCCTGCTAACGTGGAGAAAATGGTGAGCTCCTAATAATGCCAGCAAATAGCAGATGGGATTTAATTCAGCGTTTAAAGGGTTAATCACCTTATTATCCTGTTTATTGCAGAGGCTATGCAATGCCGAAAAGATCACGACGAAAAACGGTGCTTACGGAAGCCGTCGTTGGCTACTCTTGAGGTTCGTCTCTCGCCCTAATATAAAGTGGGTGTGTATGACAAGAGTGTGCTGAGGACAGTATTTGGACAAAAGGCGGAGGACTAAAAAATGTTTGGAGGAAATTACATAAGGAGTAGCTGCACATATTTCTTATCAGATACGGCTATGAAAGTGAACTTTAAAGGTACAAGAGCACCAGTCATACAACATGAACACACATACAGACACAAAAGAGAAATGTTACAACATGTCATTTGAAATACCTGTCAAGGGGCGACCTTTTCAAGACATCGAATTATCTGTATGTACGCAGGTATAAAATTGACTTTAAATAGGACGTGGACTAGATTTACCTGGTCATTCTGTACTGGTGTAAAACTTGGTCTCTCACATTGGGGGAAAATACAGACTGAGGGTGTTCGAGAGGGGCGAGGTAAGAGGGAAGTGGAGAAGATTATATAACGGGGAGATTAACAATCTCTACTCCTAACCAAACACCATTCAGGTGATCAAATAAAGAAAAATGAGATGGGTTAGGCACGTAGCATGTGCAAGAGGAGAGGTACATATGGGGTTCTGGTGGGGAAACCTGAGGGAAAAAGACCATTTGGAAGGCCTAGGCGTAGATGGGAGGATAGTATTAAAAGGGATCTTTAAGAAGTGGGATGGGGCATGGCCTGGATTGATCTGACTCAGAACAGGGACAAGCGGCGGATTCTTGTGAATACGACAATAAACCTTCGGCTTCCATAAAATGCGAGGAACTTCTTGACTCGCCGAGGACCTGTTAGGTTCTCAAGAATGATTCTGTTTCATGGAGTTAGTTTATTGTCCAGTTGCGGGCTTACGTGAAGAGAGTAACAAAGCTTTGGGTTCAATAAATGACAGAGACTTCCTTCACGATCTGAGGGACTGTAGGTCGCTCACGCAAGGACCTGTACCATTCCGTTAACTTAGAATGGGTTGGTCACCGGCTTCACACAGTGTATGACCTGGTTCAGTACTAGGGTAGTTTATTTGAGTTACGTGGTTGACGAAGTGACAGTGGGATACTTCGGGTTTGCCCTCTCAGTTAACATTCTTCCATTTTCCATGCTCATCTGTCATTAGGCGCAGGCAAAATATGACGGATCATTACCAAAATTCCAGTTCTCTTCAGTCTCTTGAATTATAACAATGATATTTTCTCCACGCCAATTTGCGATTCCTTGGACTCAACAATACAGCACGGATGTGACAGTCAATCGACTTCAATGTGCGATACGACTATATGCTATTTAGTATGCGTGTTACGGTATGCTTTTGACACCCTTCAAAAGTCCCTTGACAGAGGAGCAGTACAGTACAAGAAACGAAGAAGCAAATCGCGTAGGTGTTGTAGGAGTGCACGACAGGAATGTTGGATTTGGTTTAGGCCACAGGGTAATTCGTGACATATCCAGTGTTACCAACAGAAAGCGTTTATTCCGCCACTTAAGATCATGTCCCTGAATTTTATACGCAAGGTGTGGCAAGTAGAAAGACTGAAACCAATTCAGCAATCACCACAGTGACAATAAAACCTGCCAAGCGTTTCCAAGCTTGAAGTTAAGACTAATACTAAATATTCTTAAAGGAAAACACAAAATCGCATGCGTGTAAGCTCATGCAAAACGGCAATAACGTTATACATTCAGGCCCGACACCAGCTGGTTTTCAAGTCAGAGCTAAAGGAAAGCGGCTTTCATGCTAAACAGCTGCAGTAAACTGGCAAGTTGTCCTTGTTCCTGAAAGCCATATCAGGAGTGTCTGGGCTTTACAAAAGAAACATAGAGACGTGCATTACATTATTTAGGAAAAAGAACCTAGGGGACTGTGAGATTTCAGATTCTTGTGTTGGTGACTAGGAATATGCATTACGGTGTAGAGATCTATCGAAAAATCGGAGAAACCTGCTGACTCGACTGTAACCAAGGAAAGGTGGAATTCTTCTGCTTTGAAGATGGAGGCAGAAGGATATTCGAGACCGCTAAATTTCTGCCAAACCAAATATCATTACATAGCAAGAGACAGTAAAATTCATTTACGACGTGTAGCTAGGTAGACAACACAGTGACGCCTGGAAGTGATTTCCGTTGTACAAATTGGACCAATCCGATCACAAATGACAAATTAACCAAGAAATAACCAACAGAATGAGTAGCAGAATGATTAAACGGAGAGTTAGAAAACAAACAACTATATTTCTGACCAATAAACCAATTAAACAACGCTTTCTCTTACCTTTGGCCTTTTAGTTGCAGATGACTGAAAACACCACAGGTAAACTATTAGCTCAGAATAAGAACATTAATCAAAACAAATTTAAGAAATGTGGTGTTTATCAATTAACAAGTCATGATTGCAATAAAATATATTGGGCAGACTGGCAGACCTTTTTATGCATAATTCCAAGAACATTTCCGGGACTTTAATTACGGAGATGGAAAGTCTAAGTTGGCACATCTTTCTCTGACAACAAACACCCCATTGCACCTGTGGAAGATATTGTGGAAATCTTACATAATAACTAAAAAAGGAATTATGATGAACACATTGGAAAGATTCCATATATACAGCGTAAAAAGACTTGATAATCAAGTCAACGATAAATGTACAGTAAAATATAACGCTATATTCGATACATTAATTCACAAAAACTCATAGCAAGGGCATTCACCGCCCTAACTCCCTGTATCCACCTTGACCTTGCTCAGTCACGAACTGCCACACTAGCTGCAAGGACGTAAGAGCTGAGCTGTTATAATACTACGAAAATTGTAAGTAGAATTTTATACCCCTTTTTATATCCCTATTTACAAAGATTTAATCGATATAATCTGATTTACATATTTTATATTTCCAGTGTGGTTGCTGTTTGCATAAAAAGTCTGCACTCTGTACTGACGATAATACATTTCCGTCGTCACAATACAATAAGAGGCGGAATATTCTACTAGCACCACCCAGCTCTCAGCTTACATGAAAAAAAAATTCAAGAACAACAATCCGAGTCCGTGCACAGCAGCTAATTTTACAAGTTGTGACTCGAGACAGTTTTTACTTAATTTTAATTTGTCCTAGCACAACTTACCAATGTGACATTTTTATATTTTAAATTTACTTACAGCTCTCTACAATAAGAACCCCCTATATATCATCATAAGGTGGCAGAAGTTTTGGGCTGATAACAAATATTGGCAATTATGTAAATGGGATCCCATATAACTTGGCATTTTATGCACTATATTTAACCAGCCTTTTTAAGTTTTATATAGCATTGGCCTGATGATGGTCGAAACAATCGAAACCGGTAGCCACTAGTATAATAAAAACATTGTTGTGTTCGATTGTGTACATATATATTTTATTTTATTATTGTGATGCTTTAGGTTATGCTGTTTTATATGCTTTACTATCAGATTTACTAAGGTCTTTAGGTCACTTTAATCTAGCGATGAGTAGAATGCGACAGCCATTCTACTTCTGCAATTCAGCCCGTGATCTGATCTCAGAAACACGAAGCCAGAAGCTATTAAATTCGGCGAATAATTCTTTTATCCGCAGTTATAACAATTATTACTCGGAATAGCTTGTATTATTGACAATGCAACATTATTTTCGTATCAACATAAGTACAAGTTCCATCTCACACAGTATACAACACATATGTGTTATATACACATAACAATAATTCCTTGCTCACAGGTGTAGATACCTGAAAGTACAGGGGTGGCTAAATGCAAGTACTTGACAATCAAACACGTGTCTCGAAGTTTTTCTGTCGTAGAAGTCTCTCCCACTTTCATTCCTTTCGTTTTCTCAGTAATTCCCTACGAGTGTCAAAGTTTTTATAATTAATTCAGATGTTTAAAGATTAATTTCAATTAAGTTTTACCGCCTCAGTATTGGCAATATTGATGACAGAATGCTTTCATTAATCTTGCATACGTAAAAAATATAGATATTACTTATGTGGCCAACAAATATATTTTCTTCTGATATGGCCCCTGTGCGGATAAGGTTGTTCACCACTGCTCTCGTCTGAAACGCCTTCAGACTCTATTATGTACATTCACAGTCAATACGGATTAAATATAAGTAATCTTAAGGAAAACACATACCTGAATATGCATAAGCGAAGGCAACCTTGCAATGAAATTACTTACTCAGACGCGACATTAGCAGCAGGTCAAATCACAACTTGTCAGTGCAAAGTACAAAGACCTGTTTCTTCCCCAAACACTATCCAAGATCTGATCAAAAAGTACCGGGTTGAGGGTAAAGTTAGATACTGTCATCTTACTGTCACAAAGTCAAAAGTTTCTTGTTTAACAGTTCCTGCTTTAGACATTAAATGAGACTCTGTGTATGAGATCTGTGAGTCAGAGAGTGGATCAACATGATTGTATAAAATAAGCTATAATGAGATCCTTTATAAAACTTACATCACTTTTATTTACGCCCTTTACGCACGACGTTTCAGGTGGTATGGCTGGCGGTAAGTTTCGGTATTGTTCCGTTTGTTTAAACTTGTAGTAATGAGTAACATATTTGTTGATCAGAAATAACAATCTGTTCAGTCGTATTTCGTCTTGTCCTATATCATCAGAAGTGCGAAAGACATTAGAGGGTACTCATTTAGTCAACAGATTCTACGTCTCACACATAAAACACAGCAAATATGGGGTGTCTAGATCTTGTCCTGGTCCTGGAATTAATGAGAAAAATTACGTTCTTATGTTCTTCTGGAAAAAGGGGATAAAATTTAATTTTCCGTAACGCAACATAAAGAACACTGAAATGTTTGGCATTTTCGATCAGACAAAAGCTTATTATTATTATTATTATTATTATTATTATTATTATTATTATTATTATTATTATACAGTTTATATTGTGACATAATTCCGTATATTTTGACCCTTTTTGCTAAACAATAGATTTTACTTATGATGGGTCATGCGATCGACATAGGTAAGAAATTAATTTTTAATAAAGAGAGTTACCACTTTGAGCGCCATGAATGAACTTGGAGGAGTGGAAGTGTAGCTCTAGTCTTTCTTAACCTCTGCAGTATATGGGGGGAGTGGTCAGTTTTATGATAAGGCAGCTTAACACCGGGAAGAGCCCTCGGTACCCAATGAAAAGAATTCTTCGTGAGCACCGAGCAAGTCTGGAGGCTGAGGAAGGAGAAGAATTTTGTGCCCGTGCCGAAAACTGAAGCAGGATTCTTCGGTGGTCTGATCGGTAACATAGCCTTTGTACCGACTGTGACATCCGGGGTCGGAAAATAAAGAGAAAAGAGAAACAGAAAATTAAAAAAAAAAAAAAACATTCCTGTAATAACAGTAACAAATAATTAATAGAAAACGAATAAAACGCTCGAGATAAACTGAGAGAAATCAGGTGAGGAACTTACAAAATACAAGCCAACATTTCATTTGTGTGACAAAATTAGGCAAGTATCGACGTTTTATAAACACAACATTGCAAGCAGTGGCGTGCAGTTTAGAAAGAAGCAAAAAGCAACCAATTTCATCTAGTTCTCATTGTGTTATAAATTCTTTTGCCATACAAACTACAGGTGACAGACAAATGTTTGTTTTTCTTGTTTTTAATCGGCGAGAAAAACACACGCAACTACAAAACTAAAACAGCCTGCGTGACAAATTTTCAAATCAGTGTAATCTCCTTCCTGGACGGAATTAAATTCAAACATAGAATCTCAATTACCTCAAGCACGTCGACAAATATGCTGCCTGTTAGAGAGCTCTGAGTTTCAGAACGACAGACGTAAGTATTCAAGAAAGCATGTGGAGAGTTTAAAACTTCAAGAACTCGTATTATGATATCCTTCTAAGATATGGCTTTGCGTAGGCCTGATCCTACCCTGCCCAAGTTGCAAAGAATGACACATCAAGTACCAGCATTGCACTGAGCATTAGATGTCTTTGTTTTTAGTAGTTCTGCCATATGTATATTTTTTAATTATCTCATCAAACTTCTCAATAAATATGATACTTTTGAGACTAATATAAAAGTACGTACGTTGAGTTACACTAAGTTAGCTCTGACGGCAAAATTGCTTGCAGTTTAAATTTTTAATAAGGAAAATTAAAAGAAATGGGATTTGGAGGTTTTCAGGAAAATAATGTGCAAAACTAATTTCAGAATAAACAGTCAGTTAATGTGATAATATTGCTGTGAATAATCGGATCGGGGTCAGGTTGAACAACAAAGGCAGTTCACTAATATTACCGAATAAGGAGCCAAAGAATATCTTCAGAGCCTTTAGTGTTTCTTAGGGTCACGTGGCAAACACGATGGATGGAGATCACTGAATAAGTTTACCCGGCGAGAAACTGATGAAGACGGAATGGCAGCTTCCTGGTAGATGTGTATGTGTTGCAATTTGTGTTACAAATTCAATCGCGTGCTTAATTTCCATATATAAATTAATATCAGTCCCGGCACATTTTTGTCACACGTCGTGCGCAGACTACATGCTCAGGCGCAATCACTCAGCACTGCAACCTGTCTGATGCCTCTGGGCTTTACATTTCCTATACAAATCTGTCCTTCCAAGGCCACTTGAATCAATTGCCTGCTGTGAAAACTGTGAAGTCGTTAAATCGTAAATAACTGAACATGGTTCTCTGACATATCGAAGGAGCTGCTACTGTTCACATTACAAGCAGCAATTACAGACAAGACTTGTCTGTCTGCATTACTCATGCAAGTCGGAGGCGTGAGTGTCTGGAAGCAGAGAAGCGTGAGTGTCTGGAAATGCGAATAATGGGATTAGATGAATTTCTCAGCTTGTCGGTTCTAGGAAGTTTTTTGTAGAGTAATTTACTGAGTTTGGTAAAATGCAACCAGATATTAATGAAATAAAAGTTTGGCAGGTATATTACACCTATTAGCTAGAATTAAATGTTAATAATTATGCAACTTAGTGAACAACTTCTTTGGATAATGGTCTGTTAAAAGCATTCTCTTCATATCACAACTGTCAACTATGTTCTCAAAATCACTCTCTCTTGTCAAATCTGTAATTAGTACCACATCAAAGTATGTCATGTTGAAAGTGTGTAAGTACTATACGTTTGCAGTCTGTATCTGATAAGGAATTTTTAGTTGCTAGCTAAAAATGCTTCTCAACTTACCGTCAAAAAAATAAGAGACCAATACAGATTTTGCTTCCATCTTATATGCACGAAACCATCCTTCAGCCTGTTATTTTCGACGTGTGTGATACTTGGAGCCCATAGAGGTATTAAAATGGCTTTATAAAAACCCAAGACGAATAAACAGGGTGCCGCGGGTGTGAGACGGCACGTAATGTGATAGATTCCTCAGAATTTTATGATTAGGGTGCTTGAAACTGTGTGGTTATGGATTCATAAAACGATAGATCCTCAACTAGCTATGATATAAAGAAACAGAAGGACCAATCACGATCCTTCGTAGCATCAAGTGAAAGCACGAAGGGCCCTCTCAAGTGACAGACATCGAAAAAGAGTAAATTATCGCAAACCAACGGGGTGCTGTGTAAGCGGTTTACAGTAACGTGTTCGGAAAGAAAACCCGTGCCTGGGCCTATAACAGTCGAAAAATCTAAGACTTTTTTATGATAGAATGAAAATAAATGACCAGTGCACATTTTCTGATGGTTGGTTGCGAAATACACGTACTGTTTAATAATCCGGCACCTGTCCGGTTCGGTGGGTGTCGGATTAAGGTATTCTAATATATATATATATATATGAGAGGATACTCTCATTTGAAAGAGGAAGCTCTGGATCGCACTATGTGGAGAGCTCGCTTTGGAAGAAGCTTTGGACCTGCCGTAAGACAGACTACTAAATGAATGATATATATATATACATATACATATACATATACATATACATATACATATACATATACATATACATATATATTCCTTCCTATTGCACTACTAATATTGGCGATTAAAAACCATAATAATTTCGAAGTCAGAAGTAACTTGAATGGTGGTTTTCATAACTGTTTGGTCTCCATTACTGATCTTGGGCATTTCATTACAACGACTGGTAAATTTCGAATTTATTTTGCGTAATATTTCACTCATAACTTTTGTCGCCGCAACGAGTTGAAGTATAGGAAAGAAAATTATGTACCCAGACAGAAGCAGTCAACAAACTTGGTTTCATTATAAACTATTACTCGTTTTGTATAAAATTGCTACAGGTTTTTAACTCTAAGGGCCATAATCAGGCGAGAAGATATAAAAGGTCGGTGGTGAATATTTAAAATTCTTCTTTCTCTTTTCCTTACAAATTATATTTGTCAAAATTCTATTATTTATTAAAGCTCACCTAAAAGAACTTTGCTTATATACAATTTAAAGTTTTTGCTTTATGCTTGCATAGTTGTCACTGTGACAGAATACATTTCGCTGTATTAATAATGCTATTTTTTTAATTTTTAAATTGTTTATAAAAACAACAAAATTCTGTCTTTCTTAATATTTTGTATTAAAACTAAATAGTCTTAATTTTAATTTTGTTACTGTATTACATTTGGATGTAGAATTTTGAATCAATTCTTACACATAAAATCGAATACTTCGACCTCGCGTAGTTGATAGTAAATCTATTGTTTTCTTAATGATGATTTTCAACAGCTCTTTTTGGGTTTGAAATCTATCCCAGTTTAATTATCTGCATGTCGTTTATATCTCCTTTTTGTGCAGGTTTTACTTTTTATTAGGTCCTTTTTCTTTAATTTTGAAGAGATTTCATAAGTTTCTTTTGTATTTTGACCTGTGTACTGTGTGAAGGTCATCGTGATACACATGTTCAAAACTGACTTTTAACATTCTTGTCTAATGATAAATCTTAGGGGTTGAAATATGGAACAATGTAATATGAAATAAGTAATGTTTTTATGACAAAAACTAGTTGTGTTGGCTGTTAGACCCTTGATACGTAGAGAGCCTCAAAGCTTCAAAAAGTGAATCTTTGTAATAAAATACATGTATTATTATTATTATTATTATTATTATACAATAACTAGTAAATTACTACATATGTAACATATCTCTGTATAATGATAAAAATTTGAAACTTCCGAAGTTACATTAGAAATATCTGGAGAGGTTTAAAATGTGGTGCTAGAGAGGGATAGATAAAATCAATTGGACCGATCGTGTAGAAAAGAAATCAGTATTATCACTTAGAGTCAAGCAGGAGAGGAGCATTCTACATACAATAAAAAGAAGGAAGGCTAACTGGATTCGTCACATGTTGCGTGTGAACTGCTTTCAAAAATACGTTTTTGAAGGAAGGATAGATGAAAGGATAGAAGTGATGAGAAGACGAGGAAGAAGAAGTAAACAGCTAGTGGATGGCCTTAATGCAAAGCGAGGATACTGGAAACCGAAAAAAGGAAGCACTAGCTCGCCCTCCGTGGAGAACTCGCTTTGGAAGAGGCTATGGACCTGTCGTAAGAGAGTATACAGAAGAAATACTACTACTACTACTACTACTACTACTACTACTACTACTACTACTACTACTACTACTACTACTACTACTACTAATAATAATAATAATAATAATAATAATAATAATAATAAAGCAGATGTCTTTCGACGAATGACCACTCAGTATAAACAAGATAAATGATAATGTTGATTGACTAGCCTCTGAGGAAAAGGAGAGGACAGAAGCTTTGCGTGCTCAGGGCGCCATTTTGCGTAACACCGGTCCTGCAATTGGGACAGTTACGTAAGACCTGCCAACATGATAAATACTTCTTTTATCATACAGATGTGTGTGAATGGTTGGCTTGCACAATGGATGGTAATGCTGAAGGGAGAACATGGGCCTATCCTTTAATAGTTGGTTGAATATGATATAGTAACTTGTGGGTGGGTAGGCAGCATAATCGGAGAGGTTGCTGGTGAGATGGGTAAATTTTAGAATAAGTAGTTGGCTGCATAGGTAGTTATAGAGATACATGAGATATTAAAGTTCCCAACGCGATCATATTATAAAATAGATCTCTAGTAAAATTTTGCCCGTGGTTTTGAATGGGTGCGAAACCTGGTCGCTGACATTGAGGGAGGAACGCAGGCTGAGGGTGTTTGAGAATAGGGTGTTGAGGAGAATATTTGGACCTAAGAGGGACGAGGTGACAGGGGAATGGAGAAAGCTGCATAACGAG
>Ga0268261_10004530_pt1 | contig 10425 bp, 11 predicted proteins | sample TergutNc150P1_FD_190353 | JGI IMG/M metagenome (GOLD analysis project Ga0268261, IMG submission 190353) | Nasutitermes corniger P1 segment gut microbial community from laboratory colony in Florida, USA - Nc150 P1 (SPAdes) (version 2) | ecosystem: Host-associated > Arthropoda: Insects >...
TCATCGACCTGCCTATGAAGATGGAACCGACAGAGAGTTCCGAAACGTCGGCTTTTAGCACTCGGACGCCGGGGAGATACCCAAAAGAAAACGCATTACATAATTCTATACTCATACCAGGCACGTGTAGAAAGGTAGATTGCAAAGGTCTACATACGTGAAAACTAATTATGTGGCAACATTTGACTGCAAATTGTAAATACGGTTCGTCTCGTACAGTACAACCAACAAGATGCACCTGTTTCTCAAATTATTTATTTTTGTAAAACACTCTACATGTTTCGGACGGTCTTTCCGTCCATCATCAGGAGCTCAAGACTGCACATACAGCAACAGGCGTATGTCAGACAGCTGCTGCTACCTGCTTCTAGCAGGGATGAGATGGAACTGGTTTTACTATAGGAATATATTACGAAGCATGGACCTGGGAACGTCAAACAGTTCATCTCGTCTAGTCCGCTGCATGGCAATGATAGACATAACCACGGCAGAAGAAGAAGACATAAAAAATAAATTCCGCCAAACGTGCTGTGAGGTAAACAAGCAGTTGGAAATAAAGCTCCAAAATTCTTAACCTCAACACTAGGCAGAGCTGAGTGAACAGCTTCATATTTTACCTGCTTCACTCCCACAAGAAGAGTAACTGCTACATACTGTATACAAGGGATAGTGCAGACAGCCATTCTGAATGTGTCTGCTGAAAGATATACACCAACATTCCTAGCATGACATAAACCCTTGTAGCAGGCAGGCACTACACTGTCTGAACTATAATGACCCTTCACATACAACTTGGATTAATATTGATTAATAAATTAATTAAAGTATGTGTACTTTCTAAATTTAACAATGGAGGGGCAAGAGCACCATCACATTCCTCTATCAGAAGCATACATGTTACATGCCTCAGCATTTCTGGATCAAAATTTGAATTTCTGTTGTCTTGGTGGTGTATGATTCTTTATCTTGTATATGTCTGATTGAATGCCACAACTAAAATAGCAGCCTGGGCTCAAAATGTTGTCTGGTACTAGTGAAGCCTTTGCAAATAGTGATGATATTCATAAGAGGTGAAGAAACAAGGTATGACAATTTTCTTTAATTTCCACCCTTTTAACGCACACGCATGCATGCACGCATGCAAACGCGCGCGCGCACACACACAACACACACACATAGACACACACACACACACATTGTTGATTGTATATAACAACCTGGCCATATCCATTTAGAGCGAGCTCATCATCCAGAATAGACAGCTTTACAATATACGGATTGGTTGATTCATGCTTCCGGTAGTTCACAAGGAGGGTCAGCAACAAGACAGCATCGTGGCCATGTTGTGCTCTGTTTGCAGGTTCATTAAGCAACTACACACATAAAAGAACAGACGGTCAATATGGAATGAGAGTTCCCACTATTAATATACAGACCAGACCTTAGGGTAAAAAAATATACACAAATGTAATTTTGGCATTAGTTTTAAATAGTACTTTGATATCTACATGGCCATCTGCCTTCCACGCATAAGTTTACTAGAATAAAACACAACACTATTCTAGTATATAATTCCAACTAGATGCACAAGTCACAGAGTTTATTTAATCTGACAACTGCTCTACATGTTTTGGGCGTCACTATCACCCATCTCCAGGAGCACAAAATAACTGTAACTACAGCATCTGGTAACAGTTACCAGATGCTGTAGTTACAGTTGTTTTGTGCTCCTGAAGATGGGTGATAGTGATGCCCAAACATGTAGAGCAGTTTCCAAATAAAATAAACGCTGTGACTTGTGCATCTAGTTGGAATTATATACTAGAATATTATTACGATGCACGGACCCATGAACATTAAAAATAACACAACGCATTTCCAGCTTGCTAAAAGTTGTGACAGACAGTAAATCTTGAGGTTTTCACAGCAGTGTTGCTCAAGATTAAAGTCTTCTGGGATGTCATGCCATGTCAAACTGACACTTCAAAGACAAGGTGTTGACATCCCACAGGATTTGAATGATCATCATGCATATCCTCATCCTCTGGGGAGGCAGGTGTGCATGCATGCAAGCGCGGGCGAGCGCACGCACACACACAAAACCACCCTTGATATAAAGGTTAGAGTTAAACGAAAGTTCACCCAAGAACATCCCATAAAGGCCCAGAGGGGTAGTAGAAGTATAGATCTACTCTTTCTTTAACCTCAGCACTTAATGAGGATGGGTGATCAATGCCACACCCCAGCTGCTTTACCCCCGGAAAAGACCTGGTACCCATTGTATAGTAGGCTGGATGGCCCCCAGGGCCGGTCTGGACAAGTGCGGAAAATCTCGCCCCCACCGGGAATCGATCCCTGGACCATCCAGCCCGTAGCGAGTCACTATACTGACTATGCTATCCTGGCCCACCCCACCCTCGATATACTGCCACAAATTGTGATAAAAACATACTGGTGCTGTATCAGGGTTGGGACATACAAATTCAAGAAGCTCATAAAAAAAACGTATGTTTCAGTATAAAAACTAACCTGTATGAGGGCTTCAAATATGATGTTTACCATGAGGTATTCTAGCAGTGTGTTCTGACTCACATTGTCAGTTCCTGTCACCAGTACCAACAGAAGCTTAAGGCAGAGGGCTTTGAGACTAGTTGGATACTCACCTGAAACAGATACATTCAATACAGCTCTGTCACATAAATACCAAAAATGTTAAAAGAGCCTGTAGAAAAGTGGCTACTTGTTTCACTTTGCACCTACCAGTTAAAAAATTACTACACTGATCTAGCAACATCTGCATCATCTGATCAGCAACTTCAAACCCCATGAGGATGTTGATCACATCAAAACCAAATTCTGCTGAAGTCTTTTTATAGATGCTATGGATAACAGCACAAAGTGTCTGGAAACAAAACCATAATGCTTATGAATTTCTACTCAAAAACTGTGCTGCCCTGAAGTAAACTAAGTTCTACACATCGACCACAAATTTCACACTCTGTCAGTGGAACTCCATATTTTAGCATCACAGTGTATATAGCTTAAAATCAGCAAATATTGCAGCCAAATGCAATCAATATATAGATGTCATTTATACCACACATTTGCTACTGTTTACGCATCAGATGCCATCATTATGCCAACATCCAACTGAAAAAAATACTGCAACTGCAATGTACATATTTTCACAAACTGAATGGATGATAATAGTAAAGCCTGAAAGATAATAGTAATAAAAGTATACAAAATGTTGCTAGGAATCACCCCCCCCCCCCCAAAAAAAAAAAAATTCTAGTGACATTTTATTTTTATCACATATTATCATTCATGTCTTATAAGTATCATCTATTCAATATCAGAAAAAGACAGGAATTTCAACCACAGTCACTTGTAGCAGGATACTCACATGATAATGGCATCCAAACCTGAAGCACGTAGCGAAATTTTTAATTTTTGTTAGAGATAACATCTACATTTTGGTTGTATCTGAATGAAACAACTAGTAGTATCAATTACCAGAACTCATCAATTTATGATAAAGATGGTATATAAAAAATTTAATTGCTTTTCAAAAACAAGAAAAACCAATTAGTTCAACATATTTCACACTGTAGCTTTTTACATTACAGTATTTTTAGCTACTAACATTTTCTCTGCATACTAATGACAAAATATTGTGCACATATTTTGTGTTTTCAAAGGTTTAATTTCATATCTATTTTTTAGAAATAATTGCTGCAGATATGTAAAGTTTATTCTACTCAAGTGACTTATTCCAAATTTTATAAGATTAGATATTAATAAGTACACTTAAATGTGTTAATAATAAGTACATTTACTAAATAATATATATAACTACATGACAGTCATGGGAACTACCATGTGAACATGTGCTATGTGAAGTCAGTACATGTCTGATAAGTGAATTATGCAGCTCTTGTGAAAGGGCTGGTAAAAAAACAACAACCAAAAGTGACCATATGGTCAGAAAAACCAATGCCAGGTGAAAAGTGTAAGAAAAAATAAATTCCTTATAGAAAATATGTAATAACAGCACATTTTGAGAGTAGTACAATGCAGTACAATTATATTAAAAATATTATGCATATATGACACATTCTTTATAATAAAAATCAACTAGTGTTACATCACAGCATATGGGAATATGTACAATGACCCATCCTGTACCAAGCAAATCTAATACACCACCTCAACCCATTGCTTAAACCCAGCACATTAACGCACAAAACATTATAAATACCTGCAAAGCATACACAACGCGTATATGATGCTCGTGTCCTAAAGTTGCAATGCAGTGCTTGAACAGAGTACTTATATTGTCTTTTAATGCTACCAGCTGTTCTCCACTTAATTTCTGAATTTCTGCCTCCAGGCTGGAAACCTTGAATGTAACACAAGAGAAATGGTGAATTCCTGAACAACAAAACCAACAGTAATCATTTTCAAGGAAACCAACTCTGAATGACACCATACAAACTCTTAAAACAGAACTGTTCTGAACAGATTGATGATGCCATATTAACTGTAGCAGCTATACAGTGTCAATATAACACAATAATCATATTTGTTGATGAGGCATAAAATTCTAATTAACCTTTTCCACATGTTCTGCTATATGCAATACTTGAAATTAACTATCAACATATGTACGCAATAATTGATAAAAAAAACAAAAAAACATAACTTACATTAAAAAAGCAAAGTTTTAATATTACTTTTATGCAAGACAGATAAAGAGAAATAATCACAATTCAAATAAATCAACCAACAAGATGCAACAGTTTCACAAGTTTATTACTTGACGTTCATGTTTGGCCCAACATGTTTCAGGTGCCTTCCCGCCCATCATCAAGAGCATACAACTGCAGTAGGAGCCTCTGGTATAACCCTTAAAGAGAGGCGGTTGGAGCATTGTTGGTTGTGGCCTGCCAGATCATGACCAACAACGCTTCAACCGCCTCTCTCTAACAGTAATACCAGAGGCTCCTAGTGCAGTTGTATGCTCTTGATGATGGGCGGGAAGGTGCCTGAAACATGTTGAGCCACACATGAACAACAAGTAATAAACTTGTGAAACTGTTGCATCTTGTTGGTTGATTTATTTGAATCGTATGATGATACACGGACCAGCAAACGTCAAAAGAAATAATCACATCCATATCCTTTATGTACAACAACCAGTTTCAACTCACTTTTGGTTTAAGAAGAAACAGTTCATCCCAAAAGTTTGGGTTTCCTAACGAGGGATCTTCACCCTGTGAAAGAAATAATATGTAAGCTACATTCTGAAAGGAGTAGCCTTGTTTTTAATGCTGATATACCAGCACATTACTTTCAGACACTTTAAAATACACACTGTGTAGATACAACCTGAACTCAAGACATATCCAGGAAAATTTTTGTCATGAAATTCAAAAAAATTATCACAAACCTTTAGATCTACAGTACACTTAAATGTCTTCTGTTAACAAGAAACGAACTGCAAAAAATGACCAAATATTTCTCTGCATACACTTTACAATCAGTGATTTTATACAAGGAAGCAAGCCATTTCTGTATAATGTATGCTTCTCCAAAATGTCAGAACCAGCTTAGAAGTACCATGTTGATGTAACTTCAAATAGCCAATAACAAAATACATATGTCTCTTGTTTACATTTAGTTCCAATGTAATGTGAATTTGTATTATTGGGTATAACACCTCAACAAAACACTTGGGAAACACTGTTCCATAATGTGGGTCCATTACGAATATGGCCTATCAGTAAACTGACAGACTGAAACAATTACGAAAATCTTCAGGGTGACAGTTATCTCATCTGATAGCTACAAATGGGTCTTCCACAAATGAAGTTAAGCTGTTAACTACTGTATTGAAGCATCAATCTCTATATTTGGATGTTTCATGTCATCTTATAATTTCAACACAAATGTGAATAAGTACAACTGAAAAACACGTTACGGTAATTGCTAAACCTTACTCACCTTAAAGAATGACTCGTAAATCTGTACAACTTTCTCTTTTAGCTGTCTTTTTGAACCAGAGCCACTTCTCTTTCTAGATGTCATTATGGCTAACTCAAGTTAATACACCTGGGAGAAAAAACAAAATGTATAAAACTGAGGAAATGTTTAAAATTAATAATGCATCGAGATCATAAAGTTACAACAAAACTCACTTTTGGGTCTACTAAGCCCCTGCAGTTTGTAATAAAGAAATATTAGATAGAAGTGAAGGAAATCTGCTGTCATCAGAGGCTGACCTGTAAAGTTTAGGTATGCCACATCAAATTCATTGGAATAATTACACGTTTATTTTCTGCAGCCTGAACTCAATAAACTGCAGCATTAAGAGATCTGAAGGTTATATCGGTACCGATTATTTCATAACCGTTGTTGGCAGTGAATTTCATTTACCTTACTGCGTAAGTTTACTTTTATTTTCACAATGGTAATTATGTATCCGTGTAAATATATACCCTACAGACAACATGGTAGTAGAATCCAGGAAACACCATGAACTACCTATTCGAGCACCCAACTGCAAAAATATTCGTTAGTGAGATAGAGAATCTTAGATGTATGCATTCCTATTGCATGAAACTGGCAGATCAACGGCGTGAAAGAAAGACAAATTAAGGACGTCCAGGTTGTTGAACGTTTTGTATGAGCCTCTTTAGCACATCTGTATGACATCATCTACCACTAAACTTTTCTCAGAATGTGTTTTACTTATATTTCCTTGGCAAATACAAAGATGCTACGACTTAAATTGAACTCATCTAACCTAACCCTACAAAAAATGTTAAATGTCAAATATGTGTAAACACAAGAAGAAATGGGTTAATGCAAATACAAAAATGTCTCAACAAGCACGATAATTGTGTTCAGAAGAAAAACATACAGCCTTAAACCTAACTACCACTTTGCAATCATTTACATCACGGATCAGAGACAATTTATACCATGAATCAGGGTTGTATCTTCTTCGAGTACGAGACCAGGCACTGCAACTGTATTAACAACATCAGAAAATTAATTCTAAGCGGTTAACTGAATTTCTATTAACGTATAACGATTTCAACTATAAATTTTCTTCCCGGTTAGAATTCATAATCAACCCAGTACAAACGACGCACCTTTAGGTCCTGTGAAACACCAATAAAAATTAAAACGCATCACTTATTGCCTGAATTGGGAACACTGAGTTACATGCACGTTCCCCTTACCGAATAAAGTATGTTGTTCGGTTCTGGGATCATGGGAATAAAGAGTTTAGGGCAGATTACATACTGAGGAGCTCCATGATCTGTACTCCGCAACATATACTGGGGCAGTAAAATAAATGAGGCTAAGATGCTTGTGGGACGTATGGAGTGGAATGCAAACACGATTTTGGCGGGAAACCAGATGCAGAGATGCTTCGAAGACCAGGATGTAGGTGGAAGTATAATATTAAAACGGTCTGAAAGAGATATGATTGGAAGGAATTCACTTGGTTTAGAATACGGAAAAGTGGCGGGTTCGCGGTAATGAACCTTCGAGTTCCGTAAAATAGGGGAAATTCTCGGCTAGGTAAGGACTTACAACTTCTCAAGCAGGATTCTTTTTCATGGAAATAAGAAGTATTCAACTGCATGGAATTACGCGGCTGGTTAGGTAGTTAAGTGCAAAGGTTGATATTATACACATGCACGGTAAGTTAGTAAGTAGGGTGTTTAGACAGTTTACATTTGAGCAACCAGGATTGTACATGCTGATTACTATCAGTGTAAGAGTTAAGAAGCTATATTCATTATTTCATTGTGAGTGTTTTACAGTAGGTGTATTGTTTTTTGTTAGAAGCATAAGTATTCTGCATGGATACATTCAAACTCTTTAAGATTTTTTGTCATTTTTATGGATGGGGTTGATGTTCAAATTGTTAACATCTGGCAGAATCAGTACACAAAGAGTTTTTAATTCCTGGAGACTTCTATGACATACAATTTTGTTTTGTGTCTGTCAGAATAATTATTAAGTTGTGTGGTTATATTACCTGTTCTAATGGGAGAAAGCATTGTTTACTGACATCAGGTGGACAAATTCTGGGCAGCAGGTCACCTGATGACAAAATTCTAGCATATAGAATTTTGAGCTGGCTCAGAGATATTTGGGAAGGTTGTGGGTTTGAGCATTTAGGGTTCATTTAGACAAAAATTGAACTTACAATGTGATATTTATGAATTTCAAAATCTTTTGTCATTCATTATGTTTGAAAGAGAGTGCTGAATCCTATGGAGGCTGTCAGTCTTAGCAATGATGACAAGAAATTTATGAGACTAATTTATCCATCCCTTCGTTCAGAATTTATATTCAAGTTGGCCCAAGACAAGTCCTGATTTTAATTATTTATTTGTATATTGATGGTGAAGGTTATACCCTAAATTTGATGGTTCTGGGTGATGATACTTCTTAGTAAGAGGGCAGAAGATATTTCTACAGAGGACTGGTTGTCTCGACAGTGATCTTCCTGTACAGGATGTATTGTAGTATGGTGGACAGGTACAGATATTTTGGAGGAATTTGCTGCCTGCATCTTCAAAACTTCAGCTGCATGTATCAGATTCCTCCAAAATGCTGGTACTTACCACCAAACTATGACATATCTTAGAAAAAAGTTATTTTAATACCCACCACTGTGAGAAACTCAGGTCTCATGTCTTTGGTTATTTTTGCTGAATATGCATTTCTTAGGTTTTTAGAGGCCATACTAAAATTCACTTCAGTAATTTCTCAAATGTCTGTGCACTTCTACATTTCTCAAGTTATTTCATATGCTTCATCAATGATAATAAAGAGTAACATACAGGTTTATGTGTCTGTGGGTTTCAATGTCTCATGCTAGCAGTGGCTCTAATTGTGGTTTAATTTGTGTCTGGAATCAGCACTAATTTGGGTTCCTTATGTCCTAGAAAGATATCTAGTTTGGATTTATTCACAAGCAGTTCTTATAATCGTTTTCTGCAAAGCCGTTGGAAGTTTTTGAAAATATATAAACGAATATAAACTTCGCTTCATGAACCATTCTTTACTTCAAAGTTCTCATTTCCTTGTTTGCCATACTTTTGACAAAACATTATTAGTAATGTAGCTAAGATGTATGTCAATTATTCTTTATCCTTTTCCCATTGTTTACACTCTATGTATCTCACAAATGCACCAAACCTGAACATACTGCACAATATTATTCACACCAGTAGCAAACAATATAGGATCCCTTACACAAAAACCCTTTTCAAAGCGTTCCTTGCTGAATTGCATATAAAGAACTCTTTAAATATATAATTAACTGACTGGGTCTGACTAACTGACAGACTAACAAATTATGTGCAGCAGTTCCTCTTGAGAAGCTGATCGTTCTTCAGCATCTTACTACCGTGTTCATAAGAGCTTGACACTGTTCCATAGCCTGAGGCAAATGAATACACTCAACACTCTCCTGTCCTGTTCCTGTAAGGTCCATTTTAATATTATCTCCCCATATACACCTTGCCCTTTAACTTGTCTTCTTTTGTCAGGTTTTCTCATAATACAGAGCTGCGTAGTTTGTAACCGTCACAAAATGTTATTAGGATCATAAAATTATAGAGGATGAAATGGGTGGGGCATGTAGCACAAATATTGAAGAAGGGAAATACATACAAAGTTTTGGTTGGAAACCCCGAATTAATGTTGTGGTTGGAAACCCCGAAATAATTATACAACTGTGAAGATCTAAGCGTAGATGGGGGGACAATATTAAAATGGATCTCCAATGAATAGGATGGAGAGTGTGAATTGGATGTATTTGGCTCAGTATGGGGCCCTTTGACGGGCTCGTGAACGCTACAAGAACGTTCGGGTTCCATACAAGGCCCGGAATTATTTGCCAGCGGATCGACTGCTACCTTGTCAGTAAGAATCCCGCTCCGTAGAGTTCGTTTAGTTAGTAATCTGCAAGGATGTAGATCAGCTCTTGTATCCTTCATGTCAAAGGTCGGTCACAAAAGAAATGAAACGCTAATTCTCGGGCCAAGAGCACGTACGAAAGAATTGAAGTAATTGGAACATGGCATGGCATCTTGAATATCTGCAAGGCTAGTTGCTAATCGACGAGACTAGACAGCAAATCATGATGTACAGGTTGTCCAGAAAGTCACTCCCTGACCTTGGTTAGGAGGTTCTTTTCTGTACCAGTATAGTTAATGGGAGGGGGTGTGGGGGGCATGTTAGTAAGTTTCTGCACGCGCTTCTTTCTGGTGCGACAGATCCACTACATGAGCTCAAAATTGGCCACCTGAACATCACACCCATATACAGCACAGGACCATCCAACCATCCATCCATCTATGGCGCTACAGCCCCTTCCGGGCCTTGGCCTCC